>Ga0115847_100133_pt1 | contig 17392 bp, 16 predicted proteins | sample InSIn5SAF170_FD_83861 | JGI IMG/M metagenome (GOLD analysis project Ga0115847, IMG submission 83861)
GCACAAGCATCTGGGCATACTGGTGGGTCTGGGAGCTTACCGCAATCTCGAACTTTATACAAGCCAATCCACAGCATACGGCACACAATGCCATGTATGAGGACTTGACAGGAGGTCAGTTTTGGGTGACCAGGTTGATGATAAGTATTCATTAACAATAAATGCATGGAGACTAAAGCTAAGCTGGCAGACACCTCGTCACCATGCTAAGGGAACGTCCTTCCCATGCCATGATCTGTTCATGCTTCCTGTAGTGTATCGAAAATCCAACATATGCAAAAGGTATCAAACATATAATACAACCATCCCCCCCAAAGATCCTTCTGAAACAATTCTGACATGAAATTTTCACATCACTTCGTACCATGACATATCCTTGTGGATACTTTTGTGGTTGAGATTCAAGCTCCAAACACCAGAGGTAAGTAACATCAGGTAGTGTATATGCAACGCCAAAAATACAACATCGACAAAACCCAGATCTCTCTTCGAACGTCACCAGTCGAGATCGAGCGCCCGAAATACTTCACAGGGGCTAGTCCTTCTCTTCACTGAGGCAGATGTCCGTTCGATCAAAGGCAAACTCGCCACCCCCTATGCTGGCGCGCCTTTCTGACGTTTGCCGACTCTCGGACTAGGCTTTGTTTTGTCGCCTCCGGGAGGCTGTGCTGTTTCTTCTTCCTTTATCTGGCTTGCCCTACGTCTCTTGTTAGAAACATTTGGGCTAGTGTTTGTGCTTGCTCCTTGACTTCCGCTCATGTTCGAGCCCTGGGCAGACATCTGGTGGACCATCTGTACACCGCCCTGACCGTGGCCTGGGCTAGGCGTATGGTTCATATGCGGTGATTGCTGGTTTTGAGGGAGGTTTAGGTGAGCGAATGCCGGTGACTGGAATTGATTGGGCGCCTGCATCATTCTTTGGTTCTGACCGGGCACTTGTCCATTTGTGGGAAATGCGTTCATGTTCTGTATCCGGTTTGCATTCATTTGAGCATTCTCAGCGTTGAACCTATTGAGCGCATCCCTCGGTGTGGATGACTGATCCCGGCAATAGTACTCCATGAGGGGACCCATAGTTGTCATGACTTCGGCAATCTGCAGCCTAATTAGCACTGGGGTACATTGGCACGTATGTTATTTGACTTACCTCCAAAAACTGCAGCAGGGGCTGAGGAATGCCCCATTCGATGACTGGTGACCGCGGTATTGACGGCCGTTGCAGGCTCTTTTGCAGGTTCTTCTTGCTCAGTTTTGGACTTTGACGGCTCAGCTCAGGCGAGCGTGGACCATCCGCAAGAGCTCGTGGGACGTATTCCGTCCAACCCTTGATGGCGATATGAAGGTGTTCGATTTTCTGCATCTCATCGAAATTCACGCTGAGCGTACCATGCGTCGTTACTCGCAGGCCGTCGTTGTACTCATATGTCAAGTACACCTTCCTGCTCACAACGTGATATCCACCATTTGTAAGCGGTTCTAGAGCATGTTCGAAAGATTGCATGAACATCTTCTTCACGCCATTTGCAAAATGTGAGTGGTAAAATCGCGCCAAGGAAGGGTAGGGCAGTTGGAAGGACTTGTCGCTCTGAGTCCTGTTGTTGAAGATCTGGTGACGCATAGAACCTGCCTGGGAGTAGTACTTTGAGATGACTTCTTGCCAATATTCAATATCGAGGGGCCTTGTTGGATATGCCAAGGCATCGTAGTATGACAGGAGCTGTAATATGCATTGCCCACTGAAGTCCTGGCTTTGCTGAGCCATGTCAATCAGTAACTGTTGTTTCGTCAAATCCGGCTTGGTTTGAACATCTTCGTCTTCGACCTGCTTGATTTGCGGGGTGGGCGCGCTTTGTTGCTGAGGTTGGGTAGTGGGCGTCGGAGCCTGCTGTGGCTTTGGTTGTGGTGTCTGCTGCTGAGCTTGAGCATTTGGAGGAGGCTGTGCTTGAGGCGGAGGTTGAGGCTGAGGTTGAGGCTGAGGCTGGGCTTGGGGTGCGGGAGTGGGTTGTGGTTGTGGAGGCTGGGTTGCGGGCTCCTGAGATCTGCTTAATTGCATTTGTTGGCTGGCATGCTGCTGCTGAGCTTGTTGTTGAGCCTGTTGACGCTGCTGAGTCATCAATTGCTGCTGCTGAGCTGCATGCTGAGCCATCATTCGTTGCTGGTGTTGATATTGCTGCTGCTGTTGAACAATCTGCTGTTGTTGAGGGGTCATGTGTTGCATTTGCTGCATCGGCATGTTCATTTTCATTTGCTGTATTTGAGCGGCATTGAGACCGTGATTCATATTCTGCAAGTTCATCATGCCGTGTCCCATTTGGCCGTTTTGCTGTGCCTGCATCATATTCATTGCTCTCTGTCGGGCAACGACCTGGGCATTCATCTGTTGCATCTGAGCCATGTTCATTTGAGGGTGATTGCCATGAAACACAGGGCCCTGACCGCCGATGTGTGCCATAGCCATCGCGTTCTGCATAGGCCCCCCCGGAGCGGGTGTTCCTGGATTTGGCGGCATGCCAGAAGCCATAGGACCACCCTGCGTAACCTGAGGACCAGACATGGCGGGGTGCATGCCTCCCATCATAGCAGGGTTTGGCTGAGCCATGTGTCCGCCGTGTTGAACTTGCATAGGGTGACCGTGGGTCATACCTGGGTGACCCGGGCCCATGCTAGGCTGGGCGGGGTATGGACTTGCCTGCATCATGTTCGCGACGGATATTCGTGGTTACTAAACGGACAGTATGGTCTGGCTACGCTTAGACGAGCTGTGATCCGCGTCTTGAGTCTCTTCCCACCAGGTGTGATGGTGTTAGATCCGAAAACCCTGTCGCGTCGCAATGGTGATGCCGCGGCGGATCGCGATCGTACTCGGCTCGACTTCTTTACATGAGCAAGCGCTACTGTTGATTCGAGTTCGGCTCAGTAAGCACAACGGCACGGACTCGTGGGTTGTGCGCGGTGGAGTTCGTGTCGACAATGGTGACGTGCTGACACGGTCCGGAGGCACAGGTCGACCCGGAGGCGATGAGGATGGGTATCTATTGGCAGCGCATGGTGGAAGAATTCGACCGACAGTTGAAGGCAAGGGTTGCGTGATGTGTGGTGTGTTACGGCGAGAGTGCGATGTGTGATGCTGGTTATCGGTAGTTGGGGGCTTGGGAGGCTCGACTGGGGCCGCAATCGCGAGTTGCGGCGGGTGAGGTAATTTTGGGTGCACGCGCCAGACTCAGACCCGACGGCAAAAACGAGCGAAATGGTGAGCACGAGGTATACTGAGCGTTGATGCTGGTGTTGACGTTGATGCAGCCGGCGGTACAACGCTATGCACTTGGGTATCTACCGGTCGATGGCTGGAGAGGAAGTTGGCTGCGGCAGAGAGACCGCAGACCGCGAGAAGTTGCAGCGCAGGCGCTAGGATAGGAAGGTCAGTGGCTTTCTGGGCGATCTCCTGCCACCTGATCTGATCCCTGAGCATGAGGCCAATCTGAGTTTCCCTGACTAATGATTGGGGAGACAAACACAGCAAACTTTACAGAAGGGGTTAGCTTGGCCGGCGCCTTCCACGTGCCCGTGTCCGTGCCTCGCGTACATTTATTTTTTGCTGTTGATGCAAATTCATCGAGTTTCCCGTTTGCTGCCTACGACCATGGTGATACAGAAGTTATCCTCGAGTCATCTGCTTATCGTCGCAGCAGTCAGCTGAAGACCTCTATTGTCTCGCTGCAAGTCATGTCCTCTGTCTATGCGAGATCGCCAGTCGTGTCTCGCAGTCAGCTGTTCAGCTAATCCAATCTCTGGTAAGTCAACTCAAACACAGCATGCTCCCACAATCTTCAAGGATGACAACCATACACACTTCTTTAACAACCCAGAATCGCCCATGAAGATACATTCGGTTCGTCTATCCCAGACGAGCTGCTACTTGCCAGTATTCTTTGTCTGAGCAGCCACCACTACACATTTAGCATCACTTGCTTTACTGCTCAGTTGTTAATTGTACATAGTGATCTAGGCCTACGACTCCCACACTGTTTGCACCAAAGACCACGATACACGTCCCTGTGGTAAGTCGAGACTCCAACCCTCCACCAATCCTCACGCTCCTATGATCGAAACCTTTTCCACATTCGCAGTTTCCTCGGTAGCCCCATAAACCCTCAACGAACCTAACTCTGAGGGAGTGGGAGACAGTGACCGTTGCAATACCTTCCTTGGATGTCTGACTGGAGCACCCAGCACAATACTCTTCATTTATGATCTTTTTAAGCTTGAGCTAATTCATCCAAAAGAACAGGTCTCGACCAGAACACAGCGGAAAGAATAATCATCTCGCATGAGGCTCGTAGTATATGAAGCTCGACAGCGGAAACAATATCATCTCGCAAGAGGTTCTCGTAGTATATAACGCCCGACACATAAGTGATGCGTTCAGCGCAAGAAAATGAGTTATGATCTTGTCCCTCTTTCCTTCCTTCACCTACTGAGTTTTTGTCGTCGACTCTACTCGTGTACATGTTCAAACAACAAACGCCCCGCCCCCAGCGCCCATCGCCCAACGCCATGCTTGCCCAGCTCGCACACTGGAGCGCTTGTTCGGTGAAAGTCTTTGCGCCACACTCGTCGAGGTACGCGTAGGTGAAGTGGCTCATTACGCAAAAGGTCCTCGCGAGACATGTAGATCGACCCGGTATTCGCAGTAGACCGATTGAGTGGCTCTGCGGATGCTCGATCGAGGTCGCTTTGCCCGTGATATGGTTGGTACGTGCTCAGAACGAGCTGCTCGTCGAGTCACTCAGCTCACAAAGCCATTCGAACTCTCAAACAGTTTGGCACTCCTCTTTGCGTCAATGAACAGATCCTCACACTCGGCAACATCGTCAGGGTTGATCTCCTGCCGTCCATTGACCTTGGACAGGATGCTCGCGGGCGTCAGCAGCTGCAAGGCGTACCTCAGTGATACCTTGGCGCCATGCTCCGACACCTTCTCGAGTGCAGCATCTGAGATGGCCAGGTTCTCAACCTTCGCCCGCGTCTTGATGATCTGCTGGATCTCCTGTGGGTTGTAAGGGTGCGTCGGAATGATGAGCAGTCTCGCAAGTAGATCCGGCGGCACGCCATGCGCTGCAACAATGTCTTGTGTGCCTCGGATGACGGTGTTTCCTCGATTCGACGCCAGGATGACGATGGGCGAGATGGGCGACTCCAAAGCTTTGTTCAGATAGGTGAAGCACTCGATATCCAGCATGTGCACCTCGTCAATGAAGAGCACACCCGGCACGAGCTCGGCGACACCCTGATCGATGTACCTGCTCACCACCTTGTTGATCTCTGCTCTCAGCTTGTCCGTGATCTCCGTCTTCTTCGGCTTCATCAATTGGCCCATCATGCTCATGACGTCCTGGCCGCCCTGCGGTCTCGCATTTGCCATATCCAGATCATGCAGGGTCACATCCTGCACCACCTCTTTCCTGTTATGCACCTCCCTCTTCGGCACAGGCACATACTCTTCCGCTTCCAGATCGAATTCCGTGGCATACGCATCTGAGCGTCCCACTCTCTTGCAGGCGCCAGTATTGGCTTCGATATAGATGACATCTCCCACGGTGACTCGCTCTTTCTGTATAGCTTCGTAGATACTCGGATCCAACCTCAACTTCTTCGTCCCCTTGGCACTCTTCAAGGTGAGGATCAAATGGCTGATGGTCCTTCCGTAGCCACCCAGCGGGTTCTCCGCCTCTTCAGGCACGAGCTCTGTGACCTCGCCCTCATACACCTCCTTCGTCTCCCTCACCCGCAAGCCAATCGCGCGTCTAAAGTTCTCCATCAGCGCCTCGGTCTTCTTCACCTCAGCACTGAACACCTCGCTCGCCACGATGGGACAGAAGGGAACTTTCGTGCCCAGCTCCTGTGCAACGGCGAGTGCAAGAGCTGTTTTGCCCGTGCCGGGACCGCCAGCTAGCATGATTGCCCGGCCAGACATCTTCTTGGAACGAATCAGGTCGACGACGACACCGCACGCTTCTCTCGCTGCGACCTGGCCGATGAAGCCATTGGCCATGGACTCTGCTGTGCCATCTGACTTCAGGCCGAGGCCCTTGATATGCGTGTGTGCTGCTGTTCTGTGATCGCGACCGGAGGATTTGACTTCTGTGATGTTGACCATTGTGGTGGGTTCGATGCCTCGAGGTGAGGTCTTTTCGCGTAAATCAGACGTGTCTTTTCGATTCCGAATTTAGGTAGTTATAACGGGAGGAATTGTGATGCAGCGATCGGTGTGTTTGAGCGTGAGAGATTACAGTTGTTGCGTCGCGAACTGAGACCGAAAGGTGCACACTCCGTCAAACGTCTCAAAAAGTTTCCGCAGCCTCGTCTCCGAAGCACTCCAAACTGCTGCAATGAACAACTACCAAAGTTAATTAAAGGCTTCGTGCAACACATACACATATCATCACAACTAACATATGCTCTGATCTCGACCAGCTCCTGCACCGTACTTCATCTGCAGGAGTTCCGCATCTCGCCAGCCAACAAATCTACCATTGCCAACGATGCAATAGCCCCTACACAACCGTCCATCCAAGCTCTAATTACCCATACCACACCCATCATCATCATCACCACCAGCACCGCCCACCATGGCAACAACAGTCAAACTCCCCGCGGTCCTCCGCTCCCCCACCACCCTGCAATACGCCGTACCCAAAAAGCCGGCCTCCGCCCGCCCAGCCTACCAGCGCAGATTCTACCCGAATGACGAAGCAAAACACACCCTCTCGCAACCCTGGCTGCGACAGACCGACCCCTTAATGCCCGTCTACCCCTACGGCAGCAACACAACCTTTGAAGAAGCGAACCACGGTCTCTACGGCGGCGCCACGATCCAATCGGGCCACAAGATCTCCGACGGCCGCAACAAGGGCAAGACGCTGCGCAAGTGGTATCCCAACGTGCGGGTCGAGAAGCTGCGCAGCGCCGCCCTGGGCGTCGAACTGAGCATCCCCACCACGGCGCGCGTCATGCGCACCATCGCCAAGTGCGGCGGCCTGGACGAGTACCTGCTGGGCGAGAAGCCGGCGCGCATCAAGGAGCTGGGCCTGCTCGGCTGGAAACTGCGCTGGCTGGTGCTGAAGAGCAGGAGCGTGCAGGACCGCCATCGCCGCGAGAGGGAGCGCTTGGGCTTGCCCGTCGGCGAGAGGAACCTGTACTCTGTGGACTCGACGTTTGCCGCCGCGTGGAACGACCCCGATGTGCGGAACGAACTGCTCGTCAAGATGGGCGTGGGCTGGGATGAGCTGAGGGAGAAGAGGGCGCGGTGGAATAAGCATGTGAGGGATACGTTGGGGTGGGTGAAGGGCGGCAAGAAGGACGGGGTGGGCGAGAGGGAGAGGATCGCCGCGGAGAGCAAGAAGGGCATGAATACGCTGGACTTGCACGATCCTTTAACCACGAGGTTGCCGGACTACGTCGAGGAGGAGGAGCTGGCGAGGCCGCTGCCGGCCGTGCAGGAGGGGTTTGGCATTGTTGAGGTCGTGAATGAGAAGGGTGGAATGCAGAGAAGGGGCGCCGCGTTAATAAACAGAAAAACTAAATGAGGTAGCCGAGTTGATAAACAGAAAGAGTGAACGAGGTAGCCGACCTGATAAACAGAAAAAGTGAACGAGGTAGCCGACTTGATTCATGGGCAAGGAAGAGAGGCGAAACCGTGCGGGAGTAGGCTCTAAGGCTCTGGAAGAGGATTCATTCTATTCATGGCGTCCTGCACACATATTCATGCATCCGCGCAGAAGATGAGACTGCAAAACTGAGCCATGGATGGCGGCAAAGAACGAATCACTGTATAGTATAGTATAGTATAGCAGCTGCTAGATCAGCGCGTAGCATAGACGATATCTGAGCTACTCTGACATGTACACGACTTCGGTGGGCGATTCGATGACCGGTCAGGATCCCCAAGATACTTATTGTGCTCACATGACGACAACCACGTTCTGCAGGACCACAAAGACTGCAGGGTGTTGCAAACCCGGAGAACTTTGTACCAATTTATACCACGAGATCGTGCTTTGATTTAGGTTGTCTAAGTAGAGTGACCGTGCCACGCCTGGCTCTTTGTCTGTGACATTAATCGATTACTGCAGGCACGCCACCCTCCCATCCTCCACGACGCCCCTGATAATCTTCTTCAGCTCGACCTTCCACGCCCCCTCTCTCCACTTCTCATAATGTCCAAACTCTTCGTTACCGCCCACACCACCCCTCTGACTCCCCGCCACAGAAATATTATCCACCACCTCGCCCAACGTCTCGTGTCCCTCGCCGATGATCTCCTGTATCTGTCTCGGATACTGATGTATCTTTTTGCTTTTCCCGACGAGGTTCTGGTAGTGCGTAGCGATGGCCATCAGTGCCTCCGTGCCTCTTCGTAACTTGTGTGATGCGGGCAGTTTAGAGACCTCGTACGCGGTCTGGAACTTGCCGAGTGTTTCGGAGATTTCGATGAGTTTGTAGAAGAGGTCGTCGTAGCTGGGTGGGTCCGGGAGGAAGTTGTCGCCTCGTAAGAGGCTGAAGGTGAGGATCGAGGTTAGCGGTGTGCAGATCTGGGTTTGCAGCTCGCTGAGCCGTGTTGACTGGATGAGATCGCTGGCGTAGGTTGTGAGAAAGCGGAGGAGCGAGATTAGGCTCAGCCAGATGTAGCTCCAGTGGTGCTGCAGGCGGGTCCTTGTGCTGCTGAGCTGAGTGAGGACGTGTTGGAGGATCGTGAGTGAGATGCTGTACAGCGGGACGGAGATACGCTTGCGGAGGTTGTGGCTTAGGGTATCTGTGATGATGTCGAATACGATGCTTATGGGTATCCTAGGACCGGGAATATATGGCAAGTGTGGTGGCCGTTGGCGTGCTAGGCGGGCTTCGACCTTGAGGTCGGCGGAGGAAAGTCGTTTCGTTAGGATGGGGCCGTCGACTAAGAGACGAATTGTGAAAAGTGCGAGGAGGGAGTACTGCTGCGTTCGTGAGGAACGGAAGGCGTGGTGGCAGAGGTAGGAAGTCACGCTGAGGAAGGCAGCTAGCGGCGACTCCAGGTCGTTGTCTTTGTCTGTTGAGACCAGCTGTGAGGCAAAGACATTGTTGGCTTGGACGAAAGAATATGTAGCCAAGAAGATGATTGCGTTGGCAGAGGGCAGCTGATTGAACAATGCTTTGGCCTCCTCTTCGGTGGGTGGCTGTGGTTTTCTCGCTTCCGGTGTCAAGGCGCGAAGACCGACATATGAGAGTGTCGAGCCGAGCGTCCATTGCGCTGGCGTGTCATCTTGAGCTGCAACATAGGCATCACGCATGTCACCACAGGTGTTCGCGAAGCCTTCGACCAGCTTCTCCATGATGTCTTCATTGTTGAGGTCCTCCATGCGATTCTGGTAGATGTTATGTGCTTCGAATTTGTTGTAGTTGGCCAGCAGGCCGAGGAGGGACAATGCTGCTGGAGCTGCTTCAGGTGTGTTTTGCACATACTTCATGAGGCCGTGGAAGAAGTCTTTATGGATGAAGTATGTGGCCAGACTGGTTTGGTAAGAGCCAGCCACTGCGGCGGCGGCACAGTCAATGGCTTTTCGACGAAAAGGTACTGAGGTGCTTCTGCTGATGATACTCTCGAGCGCGTTGGCCAGATCAGTCATGGTCTTGTCTACATTCTCGAGCCCTGCGAATACCTCGATGACATCCGTGCTTGGATTGGTGAAGCGTTTAGCCAGCACAGCAGCAAAGAAGGCTGTGAGATTCTCCACGGCATTTTCGTTCTGAGGACTTGAGGCAGACGTCAACTCGTCTATCGACTTACGCACATAGTTCCTCGTCTGTCCTTGAATATGTAAGAGATCGTCTGCCGTCAACGGCTCCAACACATCATGAAATTTCTGCTTTGCAGGTTTGAGCAAGAAGAACTCGCACCAGAACCCTTCTGAAGGGTCGGACTCCCCGTCTCCGTGTTGCTCATCAAGCTTGAATAGGTCCGAGTAAAGTTGCACGATCTTAGGCTGGAAGGACTCGCGGACTTCTCGAGTCAACGGAGAGGCTGGCTCCATGAGCTTCCGCACATCAAGATCTCCCGTGAATCTATATCAGACGGCGTAAATATTTGAAGAGATTGCAATCACAGCGACTAGCACAAAAAGCAGAAATGAGAATTGGTGAAGAAGGGTGAAATTGTTGAAGCTGACGACGCCGATACTGCTGTTCACAATCATCTTGGCGCACGACTTGCCTAGCTGCCATTCTTGCCTGCGGCGGGTGGGAAGCAAAGCAGTGGAAGCACTCGAACACTCCTTTGTCAATACATATGTTTTACTCCCTTCCAAGGAGGTCTTGCAAGGTAAAGGAGAGCATCAGAAGAGATGGAGAGGTCGAACGGTGATAATGCCTTGCATTAGTATGGCCTTCTTCTCATTGGTTGACGTGCTAGCGCGATGGCGAAAGCCGCAGCCAAAATCGAGGTTTGGGGACGTCACAGCTTCGGTTAAGTTACGCCTGACCTGCGCTGAGTTCGTTAAGTTAACACACTCGTATCGGAGTGGATGACCAATCTATTCTTACTCACATTTTCAATACTCTTACCATCTTACCACTCTCACACCACCCTCTCCCGCCTGTCCTGCGAGATACCAAATCTAATAATACAGCGAATCCGTCGACATGGCAGCGACACAGGTCTTGCCGTCAGCGACATCGTCAGCCATGTTCTTCAGAGCCTTGACCACTGCCTCAGTCGCCCGATCATGTCCACACGCTGCGAAGAACTTCTCATCTTCAGCGTTCAGACGCGCTTCCTCGAAACGGGAGCTATACACTGCGCCCGCATACCAACCACATTCTATGCCTCAATTTCCCATGCCGCCACGGAACGACAAGGTCCCCGACACATCGATAGCCGGTCCGGAGCCGAGGCTGAATGATACGAGAAGACCAGATCAGGACAAGATGCAAGAAGCCGCCAGCATAAGTCTGCCTGAGCGGGAAGCCCAGAAGCCAAAACCAATATCTCGGCAGGAACCCGAAAAGAAGGCCGAACAGAAAACAGACGCATCCACATCGAGTAGTACGACGACGAAGAAGCCCCGGAAGAAGTTACGACCCCGAAAAGCTGCCATGAATATCAGTGCCGGTGCGTTGGAACATCTGCGTGAGCTTCTAGAGCAGGACCAGAAATTGATCCGGGTTGGCGTTAAGAACCGAGGTTGTTCTGGCCTGGCATATCACCTGGAATACGTCGATAAGCCAAACACCTTCGACGAAGTCGTCGAACAAGATGGCGTCAGAGTCTTCATTGATTCCAAAGCATTGTTCAGCATTATCGGAAGCGAGATGGACTGGCAGGAAGACAAGTTGAGCGCCCGTTTTGTCTTCAGGAATCCGAATATCACGGAACAATGTGGTTGTGGCGAGTCTTTCAGCGTATCGTGATATGAGCAGCAAGAGCTTCAGTCGTGGCGTTCAAGCGAGGATCATACATTTATATACAGAATGCAGCAGTCTCGGATTACAGATCGATCGGCCTGGACCGTTCAGTACACGCCTTTGTCATAATCGACCACTCGAACATCGTCAAATCTTGGACTATTCTTTTTCACGAAAGCCATGTGACTCGGGTCTTTTGACACATAGTAGTCGCGATCTTTCTTGGACGCAAACTCAACCACGAACCCGTGCGTCAAGCCGCCCTGTTCATTGTTAGCTGGGCTCCCATTTCGAGAGATGCGGACCAACCTGGGCTCCTTCCGGACTGTTGTCAACACCGCCAGAAGACGAGACTATGTACGGCTTTTCTGTATCCGGGTGCAGGCATGTGGTTCGCAAATTCAACATATCATCACAGAACTGCTAGAGTTAGCATGGAATACCGAAGACGCCAATAGCCCATGTAGCACTTGCTTCTTTCCTTTCCTGCTCCGTCAAGGAAGCTTTAAGCTTAAAGAGGACAATATGCACTATCGACATCCTGACCAAGTCTCCTAACCAGAGTGCTTGAAGCCAGGTCAAATCAAGCCGAGCACTGGCTAAAAGAAGTGTCCAGTCGTGACTTGTGTCCTGTGCCACCGTTCGACCGCGTCCCGGGCATATGCTGTCATTCTGCATGAGGGGTCACCCTGGCCCGCACCCCTCACCATAAACAAAGATCGCGTGCAAGGCTCCTGCAGTCGACATTCGTGTTCCTGAGCAATTTAGGACCGACGTACGCATTGAACGCCATATCCCCACGATCTCACCTTCACGCCAGTCATACATCTTCTTCCTCGGCCGCCACGTCACTCGGCAGCAACAGTCAGAGTTCTTGTCCAGCAAGCCAATCTGAAAGATAGCCAGCCGCAACTGCAGACATCCACCAAGGCTATCTTCACAACACACATTCCTCCACGAGCTCTCTCACAACCACCGACAAGATGGCAGCCCATAGCCACGACGGCGTGGCACCTCATACCCATGGCGGCGCCCCTGATCATGGTCATTCCCATGAGATCTACAACGGACCCGGCTCTTACATAAACCGCGAACAACCACTATCTGAAGACCGCGACTTCAACGACCGTGCTTTCACCATCGGCATAGGCGGCCCGGTAGGCAGCGGGAAAACGGCACTGATGCTCGAACTCTGTCTAGCCCTCCGTGACGAATACAATATCGCCGCCGTAACAAACGACATTTTCACAAGGGAAGACGCCGAGTTCCTCACGAAACACGGTGCGTTGACACCAGACCGCATCGTTGCGATCGAGACGGGCGGCTGTCCGCACGCCGCTGTAAGAGAGGATATCTCTGCGAATCTGCTTGCCCTGCAAGGTCTACAAGCGAAATTCAACACAGACCTGCTGCTGATCGAGTCAGGCGGAGACAACCTAGCAGCGAACTACTCAAGAGAACTGGCAGACTTCATAATCTATGTCATCGACGTAGCGGGTGGTGACAAGGTACCTCGGAAAGGCGGACCAGGGATCACAGGCTCAGACCTGCTCGTGATAAACAAGTGCGATCTGGCGTATGCTGTCGGTGCAGACGTGGATCTGATGGAAATTGAAGCGAAGAAAATGCGAGAAGGCGGACCAGTGGTACGAGCAGTAATCAAGAACGGACTCGGTGTGAAGGAGACGGTGGATCTGATCTTGAGTACATGGAAGACAACACAGGGTCATTCGATCAGCAAGAAGAAGTGGCAGCAGACAGGGCAGAGGGGAAGTGGTGAGCAGCCGAAGTGTGATGTCAAGACCTACAAGTCGAAGCCGTTGAATTGAGACAGGCCAATCCTCGTTGCAATACACAAAGCGATCCTCCCAGAAGTCTACCGCGTCGTTTCTGAGCGTACTACCCGCCGTGCCTTCCCAAACCAGCCAGCACTCCTATCACGCCGCCTAAACCCCTATCTCCATCCCATCAAACACTAGCCACAACCTCCACCTCCACCAGCGCCCCCTCCTTCCTCAACCCCGTCACCCCGACACAAGTGCCCACCGGATACGGATCCTTGACCCACCGCCCCCATATACCATCCACGAGCCCAAACTGCTTCATATCGACCACGTAGATCCTCCGCCCGATGATCTTGTCCAGACTCGAGCCCGCCGCCTCCAGGCACGCCTTGATGTTGCGGATCGCTTGGTTCTGCGGGGATGTCAGTTCAGTCAGCATACAGCGCAAGTCGAATCGAGGGGTCGGTGCGTCAGTCGGAGCCCAGTCTCCATGTCATGTCACGTCATGTCACGTTGCGGGTTGAGCTGGGGATGGAGATGGGGACATGGACGTAACGCACAGTCTGTGCCTGAATCCCTTCCTTGAGCTCGCCTGTCTCCGGGTCGTCGCCCATCCAGCCGCAGACATGGAGCGTGTCGCCGTGCCGGATCACGTGCGAGTAGTTGCCGCTTGGCGGCGGGGCCTTGTCCGATCGGGTTACGTTGGCGGCGCGCGAGAAGGGGCGGGCGGCCGGAGGTTTAGACGGGGTGGCGGGCGACATCTGTGTTGTGTGGTGCGTGCGGCTGTTAGTTGCTCGTGTGTTCGTTCGTTAGGTCGTTGAATGATGCTGCGCGCTGTCTGGGTATGGGCGTGGGCCATACGCATTACATATCCGGAGGTAGATGTGAGTGGGCATCTATGTATGATGTAATCTCGTATTCAGGTATTTTTGTCGTCAGCGATAGATACAGAAATGCGGTTTCGGCAGGGATGAAGCTTTTGATATTCGACTAGGTATGAGACAGGTTTATGCTACGCTTCGTTTATGCGATAATACGCCGATACTGCATTTGCCTTTCAGCGTTCGTGCCGGCTCTTCCCTGAGACGGAACGCTTATGAAATCTGACGCAAGTCTATGTTCGAAGTATGGAGTGTACGCTCATGAGGGTCCCTGCATTATGTCCGCGAGATGTGACGTTGGCACTAATACGGGGATTATCAACGGAAGGACCAATCTGCACATTGTTTCTGTGGTCCATTTTCGGTGTCGACGTCGGACATTGTTCCCAGGTACCATTGCCAAAGAACTCACAACGCCGGCTAACATATCAATCCCATGCTTTCTCGTCCGTCGCATTACCGTTCATCTGAATTTGCTGTAGATGACTCCAATAATAAGCAATACCAATACAGTGATTATCGCAATAGTAATTATCCGATTGGTAGCCATCCTCACCTCAGTCAGCATGTCTCTTCGACCAAACGTAATATGTTACTTACCTCCTTGCCATTCCTCTTAACGTCTTTACAGACCGGTCAACGTAGCCCTCACTCTGCTGCAGATTCCCATGGGTGTGCTCGATGACATTGCGTTGCTGGTGTAGGTCAGCGAGTGTGTTCGCTCCAATGGCTTCCGTCTCAAGCGCTACACGCTGCGAATCTCTAAGCCGCTGCGATGAGCGCCCGAGACGGTCTGTGCCGGAGAGAAGCTGCTGTCTTTGTTCGAGCGCTGCATCGCGGGAGTCAGGGTCGTCTGTGTAGCGGTCGCCGAAGAGCGCATTGCGATCACTGTTTTGAGAGGCAAGAGTCTTTAGTTTGCGGGATACGGTGTCGATGTCGGTTTGGGCGTTTCGGTATTTCTGGTTCGCTTTACTGCGGGATGAGGTTGGGATGTTGGCTTTCTCAAGGTTCATCTGGTCGAGCTGCAATACAAGGTCGTGTTAGCCCCGTCGGAGCACCAACATGGATGCGACAAAGAGACAATCTGGCTGCGCTGCCAGAGAGGGGTCGGGTAGATCACTCACCAGTTCCTTTGCTTCTTCAAGTGCTCGCTGTGCTCCTCGAACAGCTGACTTGCGCTCTTCGCCCGACTGTTCTTCTATTTGGTCGAGCTTCTGATTGAGGTCTGCCTGGACGAGCTTGAGTTCAGCTTCGTAATTGCTGAAGAGCTCGGAGCCGGCATCCGTGTCGAGAGGGTTTGCCATGTTGGTTGGCTAGGCGAGATTCGTCCTTTAGACTTTAGGTGTCGGCACAAAAGGCTACCGCCAGCGACGGTGAGCGCCTGAAATAGTGAGGATGGTAGAACACGATATACAGTTCAGTCCGACGGCGACGGGGTATACTCTAATAAAGGGCAAATTATGTATATACCTGGCTCGCTGTATCTTTAGTGGAAACTGAGATGCCTGCTGGACGTTCGCTGCGGTAAGAAGTCTAGAACGAGTACAGTTCGTGGTGCCACATGGTTCAGCGCAGGTACAAACAAGGACATGCCGAGCATGTATCGTCATTCGCGCTAGCTACGGCAGGATACAAAGACCAAGACCCGCTGTAGGCCGTGAGACCCCAGAATTAGTGCCGATCTTAGCGTGGCTGTTCTGAAGTACCTGCATCGACTTCGCCGGAACTTAATCAGGCTCGTACCCCCATGGTGGGCAATGAATCCGTTCACTGGACGTACACCCGTCATATTCAGCATTGTATTTTGACACATGCTACTCCATCACAGAAGTGGACTATGAATCAATCATCCGCCAATGTGCGTAATGCCTAGAGGGTAACGACCGTCAAGTCGCGGGAAGGTCCATTAGACGGCAAAAAATTGTTCAACGTCTGTGAGACGATGATGGCCAAGAAAGTGGCAATAGTGGGCAGTGGTTGCTCTGGTATCGGAGCTCTCTGGGCTTTGAAAAGCACCAACCATGAAGTGCATCTGTTCGAGGCCGATTCACGGCTGGGAGGTCATACCAACACGGTCACGTTCAAAAGTCCTAATGGCAGAGAGACTCAGGTCGATGCAGGCTTTATTGTCATGAACACAGCTACTTACCGTCAGCCACCCTGCTGTAAGACGCCACTTGCACCGAGTTGCTAACATCTAACACAGCGAACTTCGTCCGGTTCCTGAAGCACGTCGGTGTCACAACCAGCACTACTAAGATGTCCTTCGGTGTAACAAGAGACGGCGGCGACTTCGAATGGGCAGGTACTTCTCTTGGTGCCATCTTTGCGCAGAAATGGAGCTCCTTTAGTCCAAGGAGATGGCGTTTGATCTTCGACATCATTCGTTTCAATCGATTTGCTGTCGATGTGATCATTAACGAAGACGAAAGCGAACAGAGACCCTCGGACCGATCGCACAGCAGGCCGGCGCAATTCCATAGGCGTATGAGCATCGGAGAATATCTTGACCATGAGGGCTATTCACAGTCTTTCAAGGATGACTACCTCATTCCAATCACGGCAATGATTTGGAGCACAACTCCAGACAAATGTTCGTTGCACTTTCCAGCGGTGACCCTAATCAGGTTCATGTGGAATCATCATCTGCTAGACACCATCACCGAGAGACCAAATTGGTTGACGATACCTGGCGGCGCAAAACAGTATATTGATGCTGTTATGAGAGACTTTCCGCAGCAACAAGTACATCTCAACTCGAAGGTCACCGCTGCGACACCGGAAATCAAAGGAAAAGTCACACTTCGAGTCAATGGCGAAGACTTACTTTTTGACCATGTCATTCTTGCCACACATGGGGACCAGGCGCTTGACATTGTCAAGTCGGTTGCCACAAAGCAGGAGCTTGATGTGCTGAGCGGATTCAGCATGAACCACAATATTGCTGTGCTTCATTCCGACCTTTCTCTTATGCCGCACCGGCGTGTTACCTGGTCTGCTTGGAATTTCGTCACCGAGTCACCCTTTCCACCTACCGGCACCTCGAATGTGTCGAAAATATGCTTGACCTACTGGATGAACCTGCTCCAGCACATTGATGAGAAGAAATTCGGTCTAGTTCTGGTGACGTTGAACCCACTTCACCCACCGAAGACAGAGCTGACGCAACCACATCGAGTAGTACGACGACGAAGAAGCCCCGGAAGAAGTTACGACCCCGAAAAGCTGCCATGAATATCAGTGCCGGTGCGTTGGAACATCTGCGTGAGCTTCTAGAGCAGGACCAGAAAT
>Ga0115847_100134_pt1 | contig 17389 bp, 28 predicted proteins | sample InSIn5SAF170_FD_83861 | JGI IMG/M metagenome (GOLD analysis project Ga0115847, IMG submission 83861)
ATGTGCGGCACCGCGGTGCCGCACATGGGTGCTCAGGGTGAGGCCAACCTCGACCTGCTGCACCAGGCGTTCGCCCCGGCGGCGCCGGTGCTGGCCAGCATCACCGAGCAGGCGGACACGCTCAAGGTGCAGAGCCTGGCGGTGGCCGGCCGGGTCGCCCGGATCGCGGCGCTGTGCGGCGCGTCCGGAGCCCCGACCGCCGTCTACCAGATGATGGACCAGGCGCGGCTGCTCACCGGAGCGGTCAGCCTCGGCCTGGTGGAGATCGACACGCTCAACGAGATCGCCCGCGAGCTGACCGACGAGGCCCTCATCGGCCTGGTCCCGGCGCAGGACGACCTGGACACCACGCGGGCCGAGCAGGCCAGCGGCGACCTGTACAACCGCGTCGGACACTGAGGAGCTGACCATGGCTACTTCCACTGGGCCGGGCACCGACCTGGCCCCCAGCACCGGCGGCGCGGTCGCGCCGCTGCCCGCGGGTGGCGCGCCCACCCCCTACACGGTGCCCGGGGCGGTCGTGCCGTCGTCGGCGGGCAACGCCGTCTCGCGCGAGCACGAGCGTCCGGCCGGCGGTGCCGTCGCCCTGAACCTGGCGGCGCACAGCTGGCTCGACGAGATCCGCCAGGAGATGGCGCTGCTCAACGGCGAGCTGCAGATCCTCAACGACGGCCTGGCCACGCTGAAGTCGTCGTCGGCCGCGCTCGACGCGATCATCACGAACGTCGACGAGCTGGGCAAGCTGTTCGAGGCCCCGGCGACCACGCGCAGCGCGCTGGACGCCGACAGCCGGGTCGCCACCGCGATCGACGACATGGTCGATCAGGCCCAGCAGCACGGGCACAACGCCCAGGTCCTCAACGCCCAGGGCTTCCTGGGCCTGGGGGTCGTGGTCAAGGTCCAGGACAACCAGCGCGCCATGGGCGCCGGCCCGCGGCTGCTGGCCTCGGCCGGGCGGCTCTGATGGCCGGCGCGGGAGGGACGATCATGACGGCGAACGCTCAGGGCGAGACCAACCTCGACCTGCTGCACCAGGCCTTCAGCCCTGCCGCGCCGGTCCTGTCCGGCATCACCAGCCAGGTCGACCTGCTGCAGGCGCAGAAGGCGCTGCTGCAGGGCGAGGTCTCCCGGCTGGTGGCGGCCGCGGCCCGGGCCAGGAACGTCCCGGCCGCGGTCAACCAGCTGATCGACCGGTGCTACCGGCTGATCGGGGCGCTGAACCTGGCGCTGGCGGAGATCGACGAGGCCAACGAGGGTGCGCGCGAGCTGACCGACCAGGCGCTGACCGGGCTCCGGCCGGCCCGCGCCGACCTGCGCACCACGTGGGCGCAGCAGGCCAGCGGCGACGTATTCAACCGGCTCGGACACTGAGGAGCGGATCGCGGTGACCATCATGACCACCAACGACGCGGCGGCACGGCGGGACCGCGAGGAGCAGGAAGCCCTCGGAGCGATCATGGCTCAGATGGCCACGGTGCACGCGGTGATGCTGAGCCTGCACACCGAGCTGGGCGGACTGAAGATGCTGACCGTCGCACTGGACGCGATCATCGCCAACGTCGACGAGCTGGGCCAGCTGTACGAGGCCCCCACGCTCACCCGGCAGGCGCTGGACGCGGACAGCGCGGTGGCCGCCCTGATCGACGACCTGGCCGGCGGCGCGCTGCGCCACAGCAGCGCCGCCCTGGGGCTGCACCGCCCCGGCCTGCTGGACCTGGCCGCCGTCGCCCAGGTCCAGGAAGAGAAAGCCCTCGCCAGCACCCGCTGGTAGGGGAACCGACCACTACGGTGCCCCCGGCCCCGGCTCGGAGCCGGGGGTGCCGCAGCAGCCGGTTCGATCCCGACGCTGAGAACAAGGAGAAATGATCATGTCTGTTGCCACCATGCCGGCGCTCGAGCGGCCGCTGCCCAAGGCGCCCAACAGTGCCAACATGTCGAACGTCTGGCGTGATGGCGACGGGGTGCTGCAGGAGCACGCCATCGAGCTGCCGGTCGACAAGACCACCCACAAGATCAACGGGCGGCTCTACGCCTGCATCGAGCCCGAGTGCGCCACCGCCCGGTGGGTCATCGAGCCCAAGACCGCGCTGCCCGAGGACGACAAGCACTGCCCGCGCGACGGCCAGCCGCTGAGCTGGGTCCCGCTGGACCCGACCCAGGGCGACCCGCTCGCCAACGGTCGCCAGCTGCAGCAGTCCCGGCTGGCCAGCCTGTGGGCCAGGAAGCAGGCCGAGGCCGCTCGCAAGATCCGCGAGTCGGCCGCGGTCCGTGCCGCCCTGGAGACCAAGGCCGCCGCGCCGACCGAGCTGGGCAAGCTGGCCGGCGAGATGAAGGGTCACGCGCCGAGCCTGGCCGCGGCCGTCGCCATCGAGATCGGCGTGGTCTACACCGTCGACATGGCCGGCGCGCTGGAGAGCATGGCCGTCGGCACCGCCCTGGGCACCTGGGGCGCGGTGGCCGGCTACTTCATCGCGGTCTACGTCGAGAAGCTCCGGCTGCGGCTGCGCAAGGAGGGCTTCGAGGGCCGCGCGGCCAAGAAGGCGCGCGAGCGCGGGCTGTGGACCGGCCGTGGCGCGGTCGCCACCGGCACGTTCATGGTCGTCACCGGCGCCGTCGAGGCGCTGGCCGGACTGGACGCCGGTAGCGCCTGGCAGTGGTCGCTGCTGTCGCTGCTGGGCCTCGGCCTGGCGTGGTGGACCAACCAGGCGCACTGGGAGCACCTGTGGGCCGAGCGCCGCCGCCTGCGCCAGCTCGCCGCCGACAAGATCCGCCGGGCTGAGGAGGAGAAGGCCCGCCGGCTCGAGGAGGAGGCGCGCCGTCTCGAGGAGGAGGCCCGTCAGCGCGAGCAGCTGGCCGAGGTCGAGGCCTGGGACGACAACGACCCGGTGCACCAGGGCCGGCGGATGGCGCTGGAGTGGCAGCGGATCTCCCGGCTCGAGACCCGGGCCACCGGCTTCCCGAAGATCACCGCCACGGAGATCGTGCCGGAGAAGACCCGCGAGATCACCGCGCCGGACCCGGAGACGGGCAAGCCGATGCGGATCGGCTGGGAGTATTACGGCAAGTGCCAGCCCGGCGCGCTCATCGCGGGCTCCGGCATGGTGCCGCCGATCATCGCGGCCAAGGAGTGGCTCGTCAGCGTGCTCTTCGACGGCGAGTACGACGCCGCCGCGATCTCGCTGCTCGACCTGCCCGAGGGCAAGCAGAACACGTTTTTGATCATGGTGACGGAGCGCGCCCGGCTCGGCGACGCCGTGCCGTGGCGGGCTGACCGCGCGACCCGGCGCGACCACAAGGGCCTGCGCTACGGCTACCTGGGCCGGTCGCTGACCGGCGACGACCTGGAGGAGGTGCTCTACGCGCCGACCCAGCCCTTCGGCGGGCTGGTCACCGGTACCACCGGTGGCGGCAAGGGCGGCTTCGCCGTGCGCGCGCTGCTGAACTACCTGTTCAGCCGGATGCTGCCGATGCTGTTCGACCCCAAGGGCCTGGTGGACTACGGCGACTTCGTCGGGCTGTTCCCGATCGGCTTCACCAAGCGGCACCGTCGCATGATCATGGCGTTCCTGCACGCCGAGCGGCAGCGCCGCGAGAGCCGGCTGGCCAGCGCGCCGAAGGTCAACAAGTACGGCGCGAAGGTCGCCGGCACCAGCAAGTGGAACACCCACGACGAGACCACCGGCGAGATCGGCGTCTTCGGTGAGCCGATCATCGCGCTCTTCGACGAGTTCCACGACCTGGCCAAGGACCAGGCGTTCGTGCTGGACCTGACCAACCACGTCCGGTTCCAGCGCGCCGCGGCCATGGGCGTGCTGCTGCTCAGCCAGGGCGGCGGCCTCGACGACTGGGGCAGCTCGGTGCTGCGCGACCTGGGCGGCATGACCTCGCGGACCAACTTCCGCGGCGGCGACATGCAGTCCAAGCTGTCCGGCAACAAGAGCAAGTATTCGACCGCCGACCTGCCGAACCTGCCCGGCATGTGCCTGCGGGAGGCGCCCGGAACGCCGGACGTCCCGCTGCGCGCGGCCTTCATCAGCCGCGAGCCCGACGACGAGGACACCGTCTACACCACGCTGTGGGGCAAGGGCACCGAGCCGGTCATGCAGATCGAGGACCCGATGACCTGGATCTCCGCGGAGACGATCGAGATCATGAAGGAGACCGGCGTCTGGGACCTGTGGATGCTGGCCCGCGGTCCGGGTGGCCTGGAGCGGCTGCTGGCCGACACCCAGGAGGACGAGGAGGACGAGGACAACTCGCACGTCGGCGAGATGCACGTCGGCGGAGCCGGGCTTATGCGGATGCCGGAGAAGGCGGTCGCGACCTCGCGGATGACCGCCCGCGAGGTGCTGCTGGCGATCCTGCACGAGACCCCGGGCATCGACTGGGAGGGGATCATGGCTCACGACGCGTGGCTGGGCCGGGCGCCCGGCTGGGCCAAGCCGCCGGCCAAGACCACGATCTCCCGCGCCGCCGACGACCTGGGCGACAAGATCGACCGTGGTCCCGGCAGCAAGAGCTGGACGCTGACGCAGACCGGCGCTGCCGCCGGCGCCGCGGCCGCGCGCCAGCTGGCCTCGGCGGTCACGGTCACCCACGTCCCGGGCCACCCGGGCACGGGCGGCCCGTCGGCGGCCAGCATCGCCGAGATGGCCGCGCAGCAGGCGGCCGAGATGGCCCAGGTCATCGCCCGCGAGGCGGCGATGGCCAACCGGCCCTAACGTCACACTGATGTTGTACGCTGATTGCCCCGGGACCCGTGAGGTTCCGGGGCAATCACCTTTTCCGAGAGGATCACCATGGCCCAGTGCCACGGCGGGGGCTTCCCCGACCCGATCTTCGGCCTGACCGTGCAGGGCCAGTGCGGCAGCGCCGAGGTCCACGACGAGCACGAGTTCGACGAGGCCGACAAGATCTGCGCCGGCTCCGCGCTCGCCTTCACCGAAGGCGAGCGCGGCAACGTTGGCCCACACGGCGAGCACCCGATCAACACCCCGCCCACGATGCTCGACTGACTCCGCCACCGCGGCGAACCACGAAAGGAACCCGATGATCCGCGAGGACAGCGAACCGATCCACACCTGGTTCAGCCTCAGCTACTCCAGCCACCTGGTGATCGACCCGGTGCGCTACGAGCGGCTGCCGCTGCACCTGCAGGCCGAGCTGGCCACCATGCTCAACCAGCTGCAGCGCTCCTTCCCCGACGTCAACCCGCGCGGCGACGAGATGCTGGCCGTGGCCGCTTACGAGAGCGAGTACGGCGACCTGAGCGCCGACGAGATGCACCAGGCCGAGGTGTACAGCAACGAGGACGAGCGGCACGACGAGTGCGACCACCAGGACGAGGCCGAAGAGTTCGACTGCGACGTCGAGCTGCACTTCTACGACTGGCGCGGCGACGAGCACGACCACCTGGAGCGCGTCCAGGTGCCCATCGAGACCGAGCAGCAGGCGCGGGCCGCCGGCCGGACGGTCGTCTCCCGGACCCTGCTGCAGTCGATGCCGGCCGGCTGGCAGGGCCGGTTCGTCACGCTGCTGGAGGCGGCCAGCGACGTCGACGCGCCGGATGCCGAGTCCTACGACATCCGCTTCTACACCGCCGACGGGCACCGCACCACCGACCCGATCCCGCACTACAACCGGGGCCGCACCGAGCTGGTGCCCGCGGTCATCGCGCCGTGAACGCGCACTGGGCGGTCGTCCGCCAGCTCGAGAAGGAGCTGGCGGACGCGCCGGGCTGGAGCCGCCCGGAGCCGCACCACTTCCGCCACCTGGCCGCTCAGGTGGACATCTTCGTCTACGCCCGCGACGCGGTGGTCGCGTTCGGCGACCGGGTCGGCGACCTGCCGACCAAGGCCATCGGCTGCAGGACGACGTTCTTTCCGGGCGTGGCCGCCAACACCGTGCTGGAGGTCGCCCGCGCCCTGGTCGCCGTCCGCACCGCCAAGCCCGCCCCGGAGGAGTGACGTGAGCCCGCCCCGTGACACCCAGAGCCCGGCCCGTACGCGGTCCGGGCTCTGGGTCGTCCCCGAGCAGCGCCGCCGGCCGAGCCCCGGCCCGCCCGGCGGCCGGATCTGCGACGACCCGGACGTGCGCGTGCCCGGCATCATCTACGCCTGGCTGGTCTACGAGATCGACCCGCGGACCGGCCGGCTGCTGCTGCCCGACCCGGTCACCGGGGAGCGCAAGACCCGCCTGGACTACGTCGGGCAGACCATCCGGACCCTCGACGTGCGCGCCGAGGAGCACCTGGAGGACAAGCCCTGGGCAGACATCGTGGTCGGCGCGCTGCCGATCGTCGTCGAGCAGGGGATGTGGACCAAGGCCGAGCGCGACGCCCGCGAGGTCGCGGCGATCAAGCGGATCCGGCCGCGCTACAACCACGACGACAACCTCGACAACCCGGAGCGGATCCAGATCTACCGCCAGGTCGAGCAGCGGCACGTCCGCGACCGGGCCGCCGGCCGGGAACTGTGGCTGCCGGTCGACCAGCGCAGCGCGGCCGCCCGGGCCGCGGCCGAGCGCGCCCTGGTGCTCGGCGGCCTCAACGGGGTCGAGCCGCGCTACCCGGTCACGGTGCTGGCGGAGTGGGCGGTGGCCGTCGGCCGCTGGCTGGCCCGGCTGCCGCGCCGGGTGCAGCTCGGCGCGCTCGCGCTGGCCGGCTGGACCGCCGGCGCCTGGGCGCTGATGGGCTGGCTGATGTCGAAGGGCCTGCCGCAGCCGTACGCCCTGACCGGCGCGATGATCGCCTGCGCCGCGCTGGTGCTCGGCGTGGTGCGCGCCAGGTGGATCCGGCGCTGGGCGCGACGCAAGCGACGGCGCTGAAACGCCAGAAGCCCCCCACCGCGGCAACGGTCTGGGGGGCTTCCTTATGGGGCGGGTTGGGAAGGACTCTCTATGTCTCAGAGTAGGCGTACGCTGCTTTCTGGTCCAGATCCAGATACCAGGTGGCTCGTTCACTCACGTTCGGGTGCCAGGCGTCATCGAGGTTGAGCAGGCCCTGCCAGCCCACCCGCGGGTCGGCGCCGAGCGCGCGGACGGTGTCGCGGACCAGCGTCTTGAAGTCGGCCCGGTTCGCCGTCGGCTTGCCGTTGTGAAACTGCTTGCACAGCGAGCACTTGTACGCAGCGCCCTTGCCCAGGCTCTCGACCAGCGCCGCCTCTGGCTCACCGAGCCGCTTCTTGCCCCGGCACGAGCTGGCCAGTGCGTGGAAGTCCACCGCGCAGACGATCATCTCGGCCAGGTCGACTGGGTTGGTGCAGCCGTCCCGCGGACAGCAGGGCAGCACCCTCGGCGCGGTCACGCTTGCTTCCGGTCGTTGGTCATGGAAGTCCTCTCTCGGGGCTGTTGCGACTTTCAAACAGCGTACACTACGCTTTGGACATGAATGACAACCCCGGGATTCTCCGCGACCAGCGGGTCGCCGCCATCCACCCCGACGCGCTGACCGACCTCGCCGACGGCTACTTCTACCTGCTGAGCAACCTCGACGAGGGCTGGTCGGTCGGCTTCATCGCCGCCGACAGCACCCGCACCGAGGACCTGCTGCTGGCTCAGCAGGCGGCGATGGCCGGCGCTGACATCATGCGCTTCGAGCCCTGCCACCTGCTCACCCTCTACCGCAGCCGTGACCTGGGCACCAGGCAGCGCTGGGTTGGCAGCGACGTGACCTTCATCAGCGGTAACCGCTACTTCCTGATGGTCATGCCCGTTGATGAGGGGGACGACGACTTCTACGACGAGGACTGACCGACATGCGGCGAAGGCGGGTAATCGCACCAAAAGGCCGTCATCGCCAGGCTCGACAGGTTACGGTGCGTTCTGTAGTGATCTACACAGTGACAGGAACGCTGGCCAGCGCCACCCTGCTGCTGGCCGTGTTCGGCTACTACATGACCATCCGGAGCGCCATCGGCTGACTCCGGACAGACCGACGGCGCGAGTGGAAGGGCCAGCCAGACCAGTCACCCGCGCCGTCGCTGAGCCACAGGAGTCGCCATGAAACTGGCCGCGGTCGCCACCGCCGCCGGCGTCGCCTTCGCCCTCGGCCGGCTCACGAGCCGAAGTGAGGTCGTCGCAGCTCGCCGCGAGGCTAACACCGACGCGTTAACGGGCCTGACCAACCGGGCAGGCCTGATGCACCAGCTGCACAACCGGACACGCAAGGGCCTTCCGTACGCCGTCTTCCTCTTCGACCTGAACGGGTTCAAGCCGGTCAACGACCGGCACGGGCACCGCACCGGTGACGAGCTGCTGGCCGCCCTCGGCGACCGGCTGCGCGCCGACTTCCCGGAGCAGGTGACCGCCCGGCTCGGCGGCGACGAGTTCGTCGTGGTCCTCGACGGCGCCTACCCGTACGAGGTGCTGGAGACGTTCGGCGCCCGGGTGATCCGGACGGTGGAGCGGCCCGTCCGCCTGACCGGCGTCCCTGAACCGGTGAAAATCTCCGCGGCCATCGGCATCGCGGTGTCCCGCCCGTCGGAGAGCCCGCGATGCACCTTGCATGCCGCCGACCAGGCGATGTACCGCAGCAAGATCCTGGGCGCGCCGTATGCGCAGAAGGTACGGACCCGGGGCAGGCTGGACGAATCGCCCAAGGTCCGCCTACGGGACAGACGCCGTGTGCGTGTCGCATAATTGTTGTACGGTCCTCCTAGACCCATCACCCCAGGTCAAGGAGCTGAAGATGACCACGGCAGAGCCGAAAAAGGGACGTTCGGGGGAGCCCCCGGATACCTCGACCGCCCCGTTCAGGTGAAGTGCTGGTTCTGTCGAGCCCCCAACCCGCGCGGCACGGACACGCTGGGTGGCGCCACGGCGAACGGCGGGACCAAGATCCCGGTGTGCGCGCCGGGAGAGGGCTGCAAGGACGGCCGGATCTTCCACGGCCCGATGGGCGACCCGCACTACCCCGACCAGGACTGCAGGATCTGCGGCCCCGGCGACAAGCAGCGGGCCATGCAGCGCAACGCCGGGCACGTGTCCGGCGCGATCCGGCCGGCCCGTAGCCGCAGGAGGCCCGCGCGCTGACCGCTTCCGTCGCGTCCGGCTCTCGCGGACGTGTGCGGTGGCCGCCAGCAGGGGCGACCAAGACAGGAGAGACATGACCAACTACCAGTACACCTACCCCCAGGACCTGAGTCACCTCGACCAGGAGTTCGGCCGCGACGGTGAATTGCGCAAGCTGGCCGGCCAGGTCTGGGCGGTCAACGCCTGGGTCGGCGGCGACCTCTACGACATCGTCGAGGACTGGCCCGCGGTGCCGCAGTTGCGCAACGCCGACCTGTATGTGATCCCCGGTCTCGAGCTGCCGCTGATCGAGATCGACGAGCCGACCCGGATGCGGCTGCACATCGGCTTCGGCGGCACCGAGGACGAGGTGCTCGCGCTGCGGGCCAAGGGCACTCGCTACACCCTCCGGCGCAACTGACCGCTTCCGTCCCGCCCGGGTCGCCCCGGGCGGTGGCGGTGGCCGCCAGGCCCTGCAATGGAGAGGAACGCGAATGCGCTACCACGTCACGCTCAACACCGCGGAGGGTCAGGCCCTCACCATGGCCATCCGAGACACCGAATCCCTCGAGTCGACGCTTCGTTGGATCGAGAGGCTGCGGGAGGCCCGCTGCGAGGACCCGGTCATTTACTGGGTCACGCTGGAGGGCTACCACTGGTGCCTGGTGCCGGCCTTGCTGGTCGGGGAGCCCCAGGTGCGAGACCTGCAGCCGGTGGAGGCGGCCGCGAGCTGACCACCACGGTGCGGGCCGGACGTGGGAAGGCGTCCGGCCCGTAGCCGCGGTCGCCAGACAGGCAACCAGGAAGGCAGAACAATGGATTTCTCTGATCTACGTGACGGCGGCGCGCCGTCGTCCTGGCAGGACCGCCCGGACGGGGTGATCCTGGAAGGCGTCGTGGGCAGCCGTGCGTACGGCCTGGAGAAGGAGGGCTCGGACACCGACCGCAAGGGCGTGTTCCTGGCGCCCAGCGACGAGTTCTTCGGCCTCGACCCGGTCGCCGAGACGGTGAAGAACCCCTGGTCCGACGAGGAGCTGCACGAGCTGGGCAAGTTCTGCCGGCTGGCGCTGAAGGTCAACCCCACGATCACCGAGATCCTGTGGCTCGGCGAGTATGAGGTGCAGACCGTGCTCGGCCAGGAGCTGGTCGAGCTGCGCTCGGCGTTCCTGAGCGCGGCCTACTGCCGCAACGCCTACTTTGGCTACGCGCGCAGCCAGTTCGACAAGCTCGACGACCGCGGAGATGGCACGTTCTCCGCCGACCTGCGCCCGCGCACCGCCAAGCACGCCCGGCACCTGGCCCGGCTACTGGTCAGCGGTTTCGGCCTGTGGGCCACCGGCGAGCTGCAGGTCCGGGTCGACGCCCCGCAGTGGTTCCACGACTTCGGCGACAAGGTGGCGGACGGGGACCTGCAGGTGGCGGAGGACCTGCTGGCCAAGTACGAGCAGATGTTCGCCGACACCCCGACGGTGCTGCCGGCCGAGCCGGACCGCGACCGGGTCGACGCCTGGCTGCGCAGCGCCCGGGCGCGAGCCCTGCAGGCCCGGCCGGCCACGCTCGGAGACCTTGTCAAGTCCAGGTAGACACAGCGTCCAAATGCTGTGCTACGCTGCTTGAACAACAACCCCACCCCCTACCAAGGGAGCACCATCACCATGAACCTCAGCGAAGCGGCGATCCAGATGCTGCGCGAGCTGGTCCAGGACCACCGCGAGGGCATCAAGGGCGGCAACATCTCCTACGGCGGCCCGGGTGCGAACCAGGACGCCCTGGAGACCCTCGACGAGCTGGACACGCTCACCGACACCAAGCGGGTGTCGGCATGAGCGACACCAAGCCGAAGCTGGACTCCGTCACCGCGCACCAGCTCGAGACCATCCAGGCCTGGATCAAGGAGTATGGCCGCAAGAGTGTGCCCGTGCTCGTCGGCCCGGCGCCGGACCCCGAGGAGCTGGATGAGGACGAGGAGCTGATCGACGACCGCGAGGTCGAGTTCACTCACCACGAGCCGTGGCTGTCGGGTAACGCCGGCGACCTCGGCCGGATCGCCAAGATCCGCGTCGGCATCACCTGGCGCGTCGTCGAGCTGGACAAGCTCGAGGTGCACCCGAAGGTCGGCGCGGAGGCCGGCTTCGGCAAGGTCGTCGAGACCGAGCTGGACTTCCCGCCGCCGGACTGCGTGTACTGCGAGATCAGCCTGTCCCACGACGGGGACAACTGGTACTGCGAGCAGTGCCGGGCTTCCTGGGACAACAGCGGGCACAGCGGCCACACCCGGCTCTGCGTGGAGCCGGACTGCGGCGGCGAGTACGCCGAACTGGTCGGCGCCGACGGGCAGCCGCGGTGCCGGTCGTGCCAGTTCCTGGTGGCGATCGGCCAGATCGAGGCGACCAAGCCGTACAAGTGCCGCAAGTCCTACTGCCACTCGGAGCCGGTCGTCGGGATGCCGGCCGACACCGCGGCCGCCCGGCAGCGGCGGTGCGGTCGCCACCAGCACCAGGTGGAGAGCGACGCCTACTGGAAGAACTACCTCGACAACAAGAAGGCCGTCACCACGACGGAGTCGCTGTGAGCAGGGACAACCCGCGCGACGACCAGTGGGCCGAGTGGTACACCTTCCACACGGACGTCCTGGCCTCCTGGGGCGAGGCCAATGGGCGGCGGCCGCCGCACGAGCCGCTCTGCCCGTACAACACGTCGCGGCCGACCACTCCGGAGGAGTCGCTGTTTCCCGACGAGCCGTTGCCGGTGTCGGACCCGCGGTCCTGGTGCTGGTGCAACGCGTTCTGCGGCTACTGCGACCACCACTCCGACCACCACGAGTGGCGGGTCGCCAAGGGCGAGAAGGTGCCGTGCAGGCGCTGCCCGGACGGCGTCTGCCCCGGCTGACCTCTCCACCACGAACGGCCCGGCCCTGTGCCGGGCCGTTCGTCTACCCGGACTAGAAATGTCATACCCCTGCTATAGGCTGTTGGTATCACAGCAACCCCTTCTGAGCAGGGAAAACTCATGAGCCAAACGCTGAACCGCATCACCCACGTCAACGTCGTCGGGGACGCCTCGTACTCGATGAGCGAGCACGCCGACACCTTGATCAAGGTCATCGACGGCCACATCGAGCACCTCGCCGAGCGCTCGCGCGAGCTCGACCAGGACGTGCACATCTCGTTCTACGACTTTGCCGACGACGTGCGCTGCCTGATCTACGACCGCGACGTGCTGCGGCTGCCGTCGATCGCGAAGCTCTACCGCCCCCGCGGCAACACCGCGCTGATCGACGCGACCCTGCAGAGCCTGGAAGAGCTGGCCCAGACCGCCCAGATCCACGGCGAGCACGCCTTCCTGACCTACGTGCTGACCGACGGCCAGGAGAACCGCAGCCGCCGCCGGCCGGACGAGCTGCGCGCCAAGCTCGGCAGCCTGCCGAAGAACTGGACGGTCGCCTGCCTGGTGCCCGACGCGCTCGGCAAGGACGACGCGATGGCCTTCGGCTTCGCGCCGGACAACATCGCGATCTGGAACCCGTCCGGCCGGCGCGGCGTCGAAGAGGCCGGCGCCGTCATGGAGCAGGCCACCGACGTCTTCCTGGACAACCGGGCCAAGGGCGTGGTCGGCACCCGCTCGCTGTTCTCCACCGGCGCCGAGGCGGTCAACGCCACCACGGTCAAGACCGCCCTGACCCCGATGACCGTGGGCTCCTACGAGGTGCTGCCGATCAGCCGCGACACCGACATCCGGCTGTTCTTCTCCACCGTGCGCACCCCGTTCCGGATGGGCGCGAACTACTACCAGCTGACCAAGACCGAGACGATCCAGCCGCAGAAGGAGGTCGCGATCCGCGAGAAGGCGACCGGCCGCTTCTACGTCGGCCCGCAGGCGCGCCAGCTGCTCGGCCTGGGCGGCGACACGGTCCGGGTCAAGCCGACCCACAACCCGGAGTACGACGTCTTCGTGCAGTCGACCTCGCCGAACCGGGTCCTCAAGGCCGGTACGGACCTGCTCGTTCTGCGCTGATCATCGACGTCGCAACGATGTAGTTCGCTGTTTGTGAGATGATAATGAGGCCGCCCGTGATTCACGGGCGGCCTCAGCTGTATAGAGCCCGGGAGATGGACATGGAACCGCGACGCAGCCTCTCGCCGCAGGAGGTGCCGGAAGAGTTCGCTGCGCTGCTGCGCCGACTACACGCCGACGAGGACCCTCTGCTCAACGCCCTGCTGGCGGCCAGCCGTACGCACGGCTGGCGCACCCCGAGCCTGGCCCGGGCGGTGCAGATGAACCCGCCGGCGGTCAGCAAGCGGATCGAACGCGCACGCCGGGCGGCCCGCAACAACGAGGCCGGCTGGAAAGAGATCGCCGAGCGGGTCGACGAGATCGAGATCCCCGACGCGCCGAAGACCTACGCGATGATCGACGGCAAGCAGCTGGCGCCGGAGAAGATCGCCGAGCTGCTGCAGATGCAGCGGGTGTCCGAGAAGGTCAACGGCGCGATGCCGGCCGACCACCCGGCGCGCCGGGTCAGCGAGCAACTGGCCGCGGAGCTGAACCGCCTGATCACCGAGGAGGGCTTCACGCCCTACTACCTCGGCAAGGTCCTCGACCGGACCCACCGGGCCATCACCAGCCGCCTGGAGCGCCACCATTACCGCGACCCGTGCCCGTCGGTGGCCAATACGCCGTCGGGGGAGTACCGCAACCGCAAGATCGGCGACCCGGTCGAGGTCGGCGCGTGAGCGCCCCCGACGAGCCGGCGCTCGGCGGCCGGTTCGAGCTGGGCGCGGGCGGCCTGTTCTGGTGGGTCGACGACCCGGAGGTCCGCTTCGAGCCGTACCTGCCGAACGAGGAACTTCGCGCTCGCCTCGACCGGCAGCCCGGCGAGGTCCCCCCTGGGGATGACGACTGGTGGGACCCGGACTTCGCGAAGGGTTGATGTCATACCGGACCGCTACCCTGCTCAGGTGCTGCTGTCCGATAGAGATCTGCTCGTCGCGCTGACGACCGGTGCGCTCAAGGTCGACCCGTACGAGCCCGACCTGCTCCAGCCGTCGAGCCTCGACGTGCGCCTCGACCGGTTCTTCCAGGTGTTCAACAACCACCGGTACACCTCGATCGACCCGCGCAAGGAGCAGGCCGACCTCATCGAGGCCTTCGAGACGCCGGAGGGCCGGCCGTTCGTGCTGCACCCCCGGGAGTTCGTGCTCGGCGGGGTCTACGAGCGCACCACGCTGGACGACACCATCGCGGTCCGGGTCGAGGGCAAGAGCAGCCTCGGCCGGATGGGCCTGCTGGTGCACTCCACCGCGGGCTTCGTCGACCCGGGCTTCAGCGGCCACATCACACTGGAGCTGGCCAACGTCAGCAACCTGCCGATCCAGCTCTGGCCCGGCATGAAGATCGGCCAGCTCTGCGTCTTCCAGCTGTCCAGCCCGTCGCTGCACCCGTACGGCGCCGGGGTGTACGGCTCGCACTACCAGAACCAGCCCCGCGGACCGCAGCCCAGCCAGAGCTGGCGCAACTTCCGCACCTGGCCCACCCGACAGGAAGAGATCACCCGTGCCTGAGCCTGCCCGAGCGCCCCGCGCGCTCGTCTTCGTCGACACCGAGTACGACCGGCTCGACACCGGCACCGCCAACCTGGTCGAGGTCGCCTGGGCCGTCGACGACAACCCGGTCGTGCACGGCGTCCCGCCGCACTCGCTGGACGGCGCCGACCCGAAGTCGCTGGAGATCAACCGGTACTACGAGCGCGACCTCGGCAACAAGGCCCGGTGGAGCCGCGACATCCTCGACGCGACCGCCCGGGTCACCGCCGGCCAGACCGTGGTCGGCGCCAACCCGCGGGTCGACGCTGAGGTCCTGCGCCGGTTCATCGGCTACGAGCCCTGGCACTACCGGCTCTGCGACATCGAGAGCGCGGCTTACCTGCTGCTCGACTTCCCGCAGATGCCGGGCCTGCGCGAGATCAAGGTGAAGCTGACCGAGCTGGGCTACGAACTGCCTGAGCCTGACCACTCGGCCGCCGGCGACGTCGAGACCCTGCGTGCCGTCTTCCGGATCCTGCAGCGCATCGCCCGCTACTACGCCTCCTTCGCCGCTCCGACGCCTGAGCAGGTCCAGGCCCGCGAGGACGACCTGGGGGTGCGCGCGTGAGCGAGCCCTTCTTCAGCAGCGAGATCACCGTCGAGCTGATCCAGCAGATCGGCGGCGACACCATGGTGGCCGCGGCCGCCCGGGTCAGCACCGGCGGCGACCTCAGCGAGAGCAACCCCGAGCGCGACGCCGGCCTGATCGGCTACCTGATGCGCAACCGGCACGGCTCGCCGTTCGAGCACGGCGCCGCGACCTTCCGGGTCACCGCGCCGGTGGTCACCTGGTGGGAGCACGTGCGCCACCGCATCGGCTGGTCCTACAACCTGGAGAGCGGCCGCTACAAGCAGCTCGACGGGGTCTTCTACATCCCCGAGCACGCCCGGGTGCAGACCGGCAAGCCGGGCCACTACCGGATCACCGACGCCCCCGAGCTGGACGACGAGATGAAGGCCAGCTTCCTGCGCGTCGCCGAGGTCCAGTGGGCGGAGTACCGCCGGATGCTCGACCTGGGCTTCGCCAACGAGGTGGCCCGGCTGGCCGGGTGCAGACCGGCAAGCCGGGCCACTACCGGATCACCGACGCCCCCGAGCTGGACGACGAGATGAAGGCCAGCTTCCTGCGCGTCGCCGAGGTCCAGTGGGCGGAGTACCGCCGGATGCTCGACCTGGGCTTCGCCAACGAGGTGGCCCGGCTGGTCCTGCCGTTCAACATCTACTACTCCGGCTACACCACGGCGAACCCGCGCAGCATCATGGCGTTCATGAGCCTGCGCACCGAGGACGACGACGCCCGGTACCCGAGCCGGCCGCAGAAGGAGGTCCGGGTCGTGGGCGAGCAGTACGAGGACCTGTTCGCCAAGTCCTGGCCGGCCACCTACGAGGCCTGGGTGGCCGCGGGCCGGGTGGCGCCGTGACCCACGTCGAGCAGAACCTGCCGATCGCTACTGACGGACCGCACATGCACGACCTGGTCGGCGCCGACCTGCGCGCGCTGGCCGCGCTCGGCGGCGAGGAGGCCGCGGTGCGCCTGGCCGAGCGCAAGAAGATCGGGGTCGAGCGCTACGGCCAGCCCCTGCAGGCGCACAACGGCCGCGACGCCTTGCGCGATGCGCGCGAGGAGGTCCTGGACCTGCTGGTGTACCTGCGCCAGGCGATCGAGGAGGGCCGCGGTGACCTCGGCGAGTTGTACGAGGTGGCCCTGCGACTGGCCTGCCAGCTGATCCGGAGATCGACAAGCAAGGATCGTAGTATAGGATCGTGACATCGCCCGGGAGGAGGACACGATGGAGTCTGCACTGCGCGTCTGCGCCAACTGCCGTGTCCTCGTCCAGCCGGTCGGCGCCGGACCGCTCAACAGCCCGTTCCTAATCTGGGAGCACGTGCCGGAGTTCGCCGGCAAGTTCAGCCGCGCGGTCTGCGCCGACCCGGCGCCGGGTCGGGTGCCGTCCGGCTCCGAGGTCCGCTTCGGCCTGGCCCGGGTCAAGAGCACCGGCGGCGACAAGCTCGTCATCAAGGACTCCATCCCCGAGCTGGACCAGCCCGGCCACGTGCCGGTGACCATCGCGGTCGACGGCTCGTACAAGCTGCACGTCGGCCAGGACGACAAGGTCCTCAAGCCGATGAGCTGGGCGTACCTGACCACCACCGGGCTCTACGGCCTCGGCACCTCGATCGTGCCGGGCAACATCGTCGGCGGGCGCCCGCTCGAGGACGGCTCCGGCCGGGACCCCGAGCGGGCGCTGCAGGCCGAGCTGCGGGCCATGGCCAACGCGCTGCAGGTCGTCGGTGTCGAGCACCCGGTGACCATCCTCAGCGACTCCCGCGACGCGCTGGACCTGATGACGCTGTGGGCCGAGGGTTACGAGGTCATGCCTGGCGGCTACAACACCGAGCGCGCCGGCGGCCGCGAGTCGACACTGGGCCGGCTGGCCCGGCGGATGGCTGAGCACTCCGACCAGATCACCCTGCGCTGGGTCCCCGGCCACGCCGGTCACCCGCTCAACGAGGGCGCCGACGCGCTGGCCAAGATGGCCCGCGCCTGGGCGACCGGCCGGCTCACCAAGGAGACGGTGGCCGGCGACGCACGGCGCGCCGTGCTCGGCTCGCTGACCCGGCACGCTGCCGGCGCCGCGGCGTAGCCCTCGCATCCATCGGTTGACCTCGACGTTTCCCTTGCTCCTGTCGCAGTCCTGTCGTAGGCTGTTGCTCTATCGGGATAATGTTGGGAAAAAGTCGAGGAGAACGCGGTGCTGCAAAACGCTGATCAGGGCACGCTGACCGTGCACCAGATC
>Ga0115847_100135_pt1 | contig 17379 bp, 19 predicted proteins | sample InSIn5SAF170_FD_83861 | JGI IMG/M metagenome (GOLD analysis project Ga0115847, IMG submission 83861)
AGCAATAATGGTCGGCTGTATCAGCCAGCCAGTACAACCTTGAGATAAGTTGTATAAGCCGCTTACTTATCGATTTATACATACACGATGCATGTAGCGATTCGGTTCAAGGCTGCCAAAGTTAAAACCCCTACACTTTGCTCTATACTGCAACTTGCGGAAAAGGGTTGGTCTCATCCGATGCTATCTTGTATACTATGCCTCCTGTCACACTGTATTCGTCTATTGCCTGGGTCCTAGTATTCACTTAACATGTATATGTCCATGTCTTTAAAATTTAAGACCAAGTAGTCCTTATATGGATTAGCAAAACAGCTGTGACGATATTGAATGTCACTGTGGCAAAAATATTCATATTCTGAAACTGTACTATGCGATAGACCTGAAATTTTACCGTACATGACAATAGCTAGAGACACGAGGTTGGAAAATGCAAGAACACGGTCTTAACTGGGATGAGAGTCTTTGGCCTATTGGGCATGCATGCGTTGGAATGCTCGGAATGGGTTCTATTAGCGATATGAATTGAGGTCGGATATTCGACAAAACCAAGTGTAATTCTGAGGCGCTTAATTATGTCTAGCTAAACATACTCATCAAAGCACATAATATCACATCAAGCCACTCGAACAGTACTGCGACAAATATATATATATATATATATATATATACTGCGAGCAACACAAGCACACAATTCGAATCTTGAGCAAAGGCGACCATCCTACGAATTCAAGGCAATCAGCCTAATTATGGCAACCCTGAACGTGCAAAGCGCCTGGATATCAGCCCATCTCATCACGATGCTGTAAACGAATGGCTAGACGTTATCTGTGACAAATTGGACCAACCAATGGACTGTACTGCAGATGGAAATATGTCAACGAGGCTGAGTTTTCCACAGGCATGAACTTGCTCGTGAAAGAACGCGTTGGCACAAGATGCGGGGTTGTTTATCGGCGCAGTTCTGCCATGTATCATTTTCTTACCCGTGAAAAGCAAGAAATCACGTTCGAGTTGAAAAAAAGGATCCAGCCCCTCAACAATCATAGCATATGATGAAAACAGGAGAAATTTAATAGTCGCTCTTGTAATCATAGCTTTACAAAACGTTGAAACGAATTAAAGGAAACTCCCTCATCTCCGAGCCCAACGCTTCGACTGATGCTCACCCTCCATAATGCGCCTTCTCAAACTTCAAGGTGATAGAATTAGCATCACCAAGTTTGACAAAAACCCTCCCAAATATGCTATTTTGTCTCACACTTGGGATGCAGCAGAAGATGAGGTACTTTACGGTGATTTGGCCCAAGAAGAAGAAGAAGCAAAGAACAAAAGGGGATATGAGAAAATCGAGTTCTGTGCTAAGCAGACCGCAAGCCACAACTTGGAATACTTCTGGATCGACACCTGCTGTATTGACAAAGCCGATGTGCAGGAATTTCAAAGCGCTATTAACTCGATGTTTCGCTGGTATCAGAACGCAGAAATTTGTTTTGTGTACTTGAATGATGTTCCAATGACTATTAACAACCAAACGTGTCAGGAGCAAGCCTGGAAAGAAAACTTTCGAAGCAGCCGATGGTTCACTCGTAGTTGGACACTTCAAGAGCTTATTGCACCACAAAAGTTGGAATTCTATTCCAGTGAACATCAACTTCTTGGAAACAAGAAGTCCTTGGAAAAAGAGATATTCAGTATCACAAGCATTCCGATTTCTGCCCTCCGTGGGCTTAATCTGTCCCATTTCACCACCGAGAAGCGTATCCTATGGGCCAAAGATCGTGAGAGTACTTTCGAAGAAGACCAGGCTTACGCCTTATTAGGTCTTTGTGGCGTTCCAATGGTACCCAACTATGGTGAAGGGGTAAAAGCTGCGTTCGAGCGTCTTCGTAAAAAGTGTAACAAAGTACCAATCAAAGGGGAGACGGCATTCATAGCCGTGAACGATGGAAAGAGAGACCGAAGTTATGCCAGCCGAAACCACGAGATTTCTTCACCGCCGTGTATTGAAAACTTCGCTCCCTTCGAATTAGCTCGCACGAACAATATTCAGAAGGGAAAGAGAGGACCATTGAATCGGCCGTGGAGGCAATTGGCCAATCAATTCAAGTCGATCCTAACAGCACGGAAAAAACCTGAGGATGCGATGGGGCCCTGGTCGTTCCCACCGATTGATTACGAAGACCAACAGGATCGTCGCAAATCATTCCTGCGATCAAGTATACAAAGTAAAAATAGGGATCATCCGGTTCTATACTCCTCAACCGAAGATCTAACTAATCAGAGCTACACTGGGCAGCCAAATCCGCGGCTTGAATACATGCATCGTAGGGCAAACCTTAACAACAACAAATTACGGAATACATCAGAGGAGTATCGAAGCGGAACTGGTATCCCAAGTCAGGTGGACGAGAACTTTATAGTGGACAGATCTCACTGTAAGTCCACTCCCTACCGATCTGTTACAGGTCCCTGGCATTTCGGCCAAACTACTTATTTCACTCTAAAGTAGGTGACTGTAAGCATAACAAAAGACATGAGGTGAACAAGGTGGAAGGTGGTGATAATGCGAAACAAGTTTTTTTCACGACGGAAGAGCAAGGGTTGGTTGTCAATGGATGCATTGGTGGAAACGACGTGTTGCAAGTTTTTGGCAGTATTAGTGAGTCGGGCATTTCAGAATTTTTGCGAATAGTGATCCAGTAGGAGTCGAACAGTGTTTTGTGTTGATGACTGGCAACCTGTAGCAGGAACTAGGCCACGCATGTATCGGATGAGCAATGCAGTTTACTAGTACTGATACTATGTTGAGAATATGACATTGAAGGCTGAGTTTGGTGCTTAGTGCTCATTTTATATATTGCTTTTGACGCTTCTAGTACGTGAAGGTCAATGTGCAAGGGCACCATCCATGAAAAGGATCGAAGAATAGATGCTGGGGAAATAAACCTTCAAGGAAGCGATCATACAAGGTTGATTTCCAACCGATAAACCCCACCTAACGTTATATAGTTTTATCAGCATGATTAGATTACATCTGTCAAATACAGTGCTTCTAAGTGACTGGGATTGGTGGAGGCTCCGTCAGCAATGTGGGGTAATCATCCGGGACTTAAAAGCAACCTGATCCCTTCGTTACGTGAAGCCTACCACCCCATCACACGGAATTCTATACAAACTTTCGCTAACTAGCAAATATTCGTGAGCCAGTTCACTATAGATACCAATGTCGTCCATCTCAGGTACCCTTTCACAACAGCAACGGATCAGTGATGCCAACTCTGTTTTGATGGATGACTCTGCTGTTGACCTGACGGGCACAACCCAACATGAAAATGACTACCCTACACATCGCCTAAAGACCATCAAAGCAGGCATCAATGGAGTACAATTTCTCGTTTCTTCCAAAGAGCATTTATATGATGTCGAGGACATGGAGGGCGGAGATGGTGTTTGGCAGGCTGTAGGTGTCTGGGAGGATGCGACGATTATTGCAAGCATCCGTACCTTGCGTCAACGACAACAAGATAAACAGCCATCCAAACAAGTAGATATCGCCGCTGGAAAAGGTATTGTGCTTGGGATTGGCGGTGGGCGAGTATTAGGAGGGCTTCCAGGCGCTGCCCAGCAGGACAGCCACATCAAGTGAATACAAACTTGAAACATCTTAGTATGGATAAGGGAATTTCACCTACTTCGCTTTGAGCCTTCATATTAGCGGTGGATGCTTCAAATTTGTCGACGCAGTCTAACAATTTCAGAATTATGGTTTCTTAAGAATAATTGGGTTAAGGCTAACGACAACCCCTTTCGCTGTTGGCAACAAATGCATCTGGTTGACATGATTAAGGACGTCTTCACGAGTTATTAGACACTGCTGTGATATCTCCTATATTGAAGAATGTCTATAATGATGTAAAGGCTATATATACACGTGTATGTATAAATCGATAAGTAAGCGGCTTATACAACTTATCTCAAGGTTGTACTGGCTGGCTGATACAGCCGACCATTATTGCTTAGTGTTCAGAAATGGTCTCACAGCGCAAAATTCTGTCTGAAAGTCGGGACAGCACAACAACCACCTGGAGAGTCTCCATTTAATGGTGAAAAGGATTAATAGCGGTCGAATAACAGACTGATCAGCGTTTGGTCGATAAGCCTAAGCGTTGATTTTCGGCCAGCCGTCGTGGGCCTCCTACTTACGCATAAAACAAACTCGTTCATAGTTCAACCTCCCAAAGTATTTGAGTTGCCACGTGCCAGTCACGTACAGGCTTACTCATCTCATCCTTCTGTCTCAGTCATATATTCACTAGCTTGCCAATACTTCAAGAACATAACGATTAGTCTAGACGGGCTCGCCCAAAAAGAAAAATTTACCGTATAAACACGAGCCGCAATAGAGCATAAACAAGATCTCTCCAAGCTAATAATCCAATTCTCGTACTGCGTTTACCGGGCCTTTTTTAGTGTCCACCTAAACCAGTGGAATCAGGAGGAGTGGCCCTGCTTCTCCCATTAATCAACGCTGACAGATATTGCATTGGTCATGTTCTTAACCTCGTTTTAAAACTACAAGTAGACATTGGCCTACGTGACGATAAAACGTGAGTTCGTGAATTGTTTCGGGCATGGTGATTGCAACAATTACAAGATCCGTTCTCCAAAAGCTAGGCGCGTCACTTTCGGCTCAAAAGCGTATATAGAATCACCGCTCGAACGAAGATCAAGTACAAGCAAGCTCGTCTGTATCCAGGTATTGTATGACTTTGAGTGCACTTCACTTTTGAGTTACATCGTAGGAAACAACCTAAACTCAGTCCTTTGCACTTCGGATATGGAAGGCCATATTGTAAAAAAATAAATTTATACACATGAAGTTTGTTACGCTGTGCCAGATGTATCGTGAAAGTGTTGACTGATATCCAACATGTACCGGTATAGCTTAGTGTTCATTAGGTAGTAATTGACGCAGTAACGAGCTTGGGAATAAAGGGCTTATCTGGCTCATACTATATTCTTTCAGAGAACCGTGAGCGCACATTCAAGAGGAGAATAATGTTTAGTTGTATTTAAACCATGTGTTTGAATGAGAATGAAGCTGGCGGTGGCCTATCCCGGTGTATCTCGATCTCCTGTCCTTGTGGCTATGTTTCTTTGCCATCTCGTCGCAATCTCATCTACCAAGTCGTGAAGTCATTAAACTAAATAAATTGTACAAAAGTTGCAAGCATGCTCAAAGCAGGCAAAATACCCAAATCAGATGTTTTCCACGAACCTCGAGTCCCGTACCGGACTGTGGCTCTTCTTCTGCGCAGGGTCCGAAATGTGACGGGGTGGGCTCAGCTCAGTACCAAGCTCGTCTCGAGCCTCCTCGAAGAACTCATCATCGCTGTCGCTACTCATGGGAGAAACGTCCGCTGCATTACCAATAGGCGTGGCGGGGGCAGATGCATCTTCCGATAGATCAGTTCGGCGCCGACCAGCCATGGCAATAGCTCGCATGCTGGCACTGCGGCCATCTAAGCTGGTCATACTGGCATTGTTGCTTTCAACGCCGGTCAAGGCATGTCCGCCAACAAAGCCCTTCCCCTTGCTGTCTTGAGGCTTTTCGTCATCTGATCGGGAGCCACGTGAGAAGTGAGATTTGAACCACGTCTTGACCTTACCTGTCGGCGAGACCTTCTCGGTAGGGGAGGCATCTTGGGATCTGATTCCTTGCTCTCCTTGTGGAATCTCTACCCTCGTGGCTCTTGCATTGTTTTCAGTTGCGACCGGTGCTGCCAGGGCGGGTACTCTGACAGGTTGTCCGACATCATTTAATGCGATATGATGCTCATCGTTGTGAATTGGTTCCGCAATTGGTGCCGTCGATTCATCGACCACATCCCCCTGTGGGTGATCGTGTTTATGACGATGTAGTGATAACCTGTTGGACAAAGAACGGTGTTTCTCTGACTTTTCGTAGCGTTTTTCATCTTCCTTGGCAGCCTTCTCCTCTTCTTTCCTGGCCTTGGCCTCCTGCTTCTCCTCAGCCCTCCGCTCCCTATCCTCTTGCTTCTGCTGATCTACTAGTTGTTAAACCCAACAAGTCGCTCAGTTAGGGTATGATAGCTTACCTTTTAGCTTCTTTTCAATGGCGGCGATCTCTCGTTCACGAGCCTTTTCTTTCTCTTGTGCCTCTTTCTTACGTTCGGCCTCAAGTCTTAGCTCAGCTTGTCTCACACGCTCCTTTTCAGCCTTATCATTAATCTCGTCCAAGGTGGGCTGTACCTTTTGTGCTGCAATGGCATCGATCTCCTCTTGGGTCATATATTTGCCAGCGCCAATGTCAATCTTCCCATGATGCGTCATTCGGTTGTCACTGCGAGACTGAGCGGCTGCTTGTGCCTTGGCCTCCCAGCTAGTTCCCGATGATGCAGGTACCATCCCCGTTTTTGCCGAGACCTCATCATCCATTCCTTTGAGGCGTGCCTGTACATTTCTCTGCGCCGCAGCCAGTAGGGCATCACGATCTTTCTGCCGTTTCTGTACATCGACCTGCGAGAGCTTGGAGTTGAAGATAGACATTTGTTTCTTGATTTGTTGAGATCTCTTCTGGTCTTCAGTCAGAGCACCGTCACTAGAGGACCTCCGCCTAGTAAGCTTGCCCCTAAGAGTGTTCCTGCGCTGGGGCTTAGACTGTCCGTAGTATTCTTGATACTCCCGGCTTTGCAAGTTGTCCTCATGAAGTTTAGCCAGACGTTCTTGCGCAAGCTTATAAGCAGTGTCTTGTAAAGTGTTGAACTGCATAGGGCGGACCTCATCCTCGTCACTACTAAGACTGTTTATGCTCCTAGTACGTCTCAAAGGCCCATTAGCCTGAGACCTTTTTGTCTGATCAATCATTTTCTGCTGAGTGCTGAACATCTTCTTCGCCATGGCCACAGCTTCTGCTCGAAGTTGTTCCTCCCTAGTCTGCTCTTCCACCTCTGGCTTGACAGGAGGATGCGATGTGAACATTAGCCTGTTCATGGTTGTAAAAGGTACTGCACCGCCTTTCGGATGTGAAACCGTCGATTGGCGTGGCGCCTTGTGCACTGCCGTTGCGGCTTTGAGTGCATTGGCAGCGGCATTTGCTTCGTCCGGATATCGCGGGTCTTTCTCGGAAGGCGCAGTGTTCGATCTCGGTCGTACGGTCATGGCGCCTTTCGCTGCCATAAGTGATTTCTGACGACTTAATGAATTTCCGTCATCAGTGGTCGACGAAGTTCCAGATTGACCCGCTTTGAAAGCCTGGGTCGCTGCTGAGTGGCCATGATCCGTTGGCGATGGCTTCCAGCTGTCACTATTCTTGGCGGACTTGTGTGCAAGAAGGGCAGCTTGCGCGCCGTGACTGCTCAACGAAGGAGTCCAGGCATCAGGCGCCTTATGGCCATGTGCCAATAGAGCTGCTTTCGAAGCCGATGAAGAGCTGTCCGGTTTCCAGATTTCTGGTGAGTTCTTCATATTCCAACCTAATGATGCAGCAGCACTAGCAGCTGATCCGTTCGGTCCAAGTCCTACAGATGGGAAACTGGGAAGATCTTGAGGTTTCGCATATACGAGACGACCCGAATGTACTGGTGGAGAGTTAGTTATGGAGATGAACCACAACAAACAAAAAGAGTGAGCTTATTCGCACCTGCAGGCGAGCTTGCTGTGTCGTCATGGGTGGTCCGTACCTGCGCCCCATTGGCAGACCCAGAAGGCTGCGGTTGAGCGCTGGTTTGGAGTATTGTCCCTGTCGACATCCCTGACGAGTTATCTTACAATGGTCCACAAATACTCTATAGAAATGAACAGCTGTTGACGCTTCAAAACAATGCAAGAGCCTCGGATAATATTAGGTATAGTAGAAAAGTTGAATCAGATCAGTAGGATGGGCTGCAACAGAGGTGAGGACGATAGTCCCGTCATAAAGGAATGGTCAAAAGCCATTCCATCATAGCGTCAGAGAACCGCCAAAGCACAAGTTCAATCTCTGAAGGGTAAGGTATGTTAGCAGCCGCTCCGGCGGGGCATCGAAGAGGCCGCTCATCATAGTGCCGTCCTCTAAACATAACTAACACACATCAGACCGTGTTGGTTCGCCAATCCAATGCAATGTCTGTCACTATTGTCGCCAAGCGCAACCAAACGGTGACGTCATGTGGCACCTGTCGCGGATAGGCCGTCTCGCCGTCATGTAGGGATAAGGTTATCGGCACTGAGACATCAAGGAAAAAAAACTAAGAAATAAAAATCACTACTACAGCTTTACTTGTCAAGCTATGCCTGTCTCAATCGATTTTTTATTCAGCCGTCGGTCGCACCTCGATATGAATCCCACTTGTCGAAATACACCATCGGTAACAATATGGATCGTGCATGCTTCACCAATGTGACAGGTGCGGGACCGTTTCCCGCAGTTGTTGATACCCACTGACCAGGAACCACGGTGTTCGTCATGGGTCACATTCTCAGCAGTGACATGAAGATCATCAATACCAAATAGGATAGCTCAGTTGCATCAAATCCCAAGAAAGGAAACCCTCCCTGTGGGGAGCCGTCATGATATGGCCGAACCCTGGTTCTGGATGAAGATCCAGGGTCTTCCTGTTGGTCTCGACGATTCGCAAGCCCTGCGATACCAGCCTAACCAGAGCAGAGCTTGCCAAGTCTAACACTAAAATTCGACCCTAAAAATTGCTGAGCCGCTGTTGCACCTGAAACTGCGTCACCAGAGTTGCACACAGCATCGCCAACACTCTCGGCCGTCTTCCCGTACTAATATTGACATCGTCGACATATTTTCTGTTTCCCTTAACCCATGTTCTTGCCGTCCCGGAGGTGTGTGACCTTCTGTAATCTTCTGTGATGTAGACAATAGATATGCTCAATTCAAATTCTGAAAATCTCTTGTGTAACCCAAGAGCCTAACGGAGGCCCCCAAATAGTGTGAGCCTTTTTTTTTTTTTTTTTTTTTTTTTTTTTGTGTTTTTTTTTTTTTTTTTTTTTTTTTTTTTTTTTTTTTTTTTTTTTATTTTTTTTTTTTTTTTTTTTTTTATATTTTTCTTTTTTTTTTTTTTTAATTTAAAGTCGCCGTGCCGCGCATTCTGTGAGTATTGAAACCCGTCACTTTCGTATCACTGCTACACGTTTGGCCGTTCCTGCAAAAGTCCCGCGCTATTGCGCTGCAATTTTAGTCTCACACCGGGGAGCGAACAACTCCATACGGGACATGTTATGTTAAGTGCTAGCAATCTATTCACCGGAAGTCTAGTATTGATGCTCCCGAGTATGGTTGCCGGTCAAATAGACATGAGAATTAGATTCTCGTTAGTCTGTAAATCCCTGTCAATATAACCACTGACAGACCTCCATCATCCCGGCTTTCTGGGTGGTCGCCTATTGGACCAAGATGGTGCATAACAAAGCCAGCCAGTCTTCCGAGTCTGCCAACTACCAGCAACTTCGTGCCAAGATTCATATGGCTGAAGAAACACTAACTCACAGTGTACAACTCATATGAAATATAAGGATATCATTGTTCATCTATTCTTAGAAGGAACATATCTGCATTAGACTTGCCACGCCTCACTATGTCCGCTGACAAGTTTGACAACATCCTAAATTTCCGTGACGTAGGCAAAACGGTCAACGATTTTCTAGGCAAAAAGTGTGTATACAGCATCACCAACTGCCATCACCACAGCGATTATACGGAGCTGACATATGTGATGCAGAGTGCTCAAAGAAGGGCTTTTGTACCGTTCGGCACGACCAGGTAAACAACGCTGTACCCTTTCCATTTGCTGGAGGCATCAGACTAATCTGGCTTCGCCCATGTCTTTAGACGATGCAACGCTTTCAGACCGCACAAAGCTCAGGGAGCACTACAAGATCAAGACGGTGATCGACTTGCGCACCAAAACGGAGCACCTGAAGCAGTCCAAGAAGCGGGCCGCGGACCTCAAGGTACCGGCGCTGCTGCAGTCCAATGCAGCGCTCGCGGAGCCTGTGCAGATCGACGGGCTGCGGTATCTGGAGATCAAGGTCACGGGGAAGAAGTTTGAGAACCATATGCTAAAGCAGTTGAGCTGGAGCAGTTACATGTAAGATTATCTTATCCATCCATCTGATCAGACGACTTCTTGACGTCGACTGGGAATGTGTAACCGGAGTTGATCATTATGATGTGTAGGAAACTAATATCGCTCTACCTCACTGGCTACCGCATCGAAGCCATCCGAATCATTTCACAGGAAGTGATGCTGCCTCGGGGACTAGTAGGCATGGGTTTCGACACCCTTGACCAGTCCGGCAATGAGATCGCTGAGGTTTACCTTCTCTCTCTTCCTCTTCTTGTCCGTCCTTTTTTTCCTAACCGTGAATAGGCTCTCCGCGCATTTATCCAACCTCAGTCCCTTCCAATCCTAGTCCACTGCACACAGGGCAAGGACCGCACGGGTTTAACAGTCGCCTTATGTCTCCTGATGTTGCACGTGCCGATCGACGCTATCACGCAAGATTATCTGCTCACGCAGACGGCGTTGACAAAAGAGGCACCGCCACAGGAGATGGAGGCAAGATTGGCTGAGATTGCTGAGATCGGCTTAACGCCCGAGTGGGGCGACTGCCCACCAGAGTTTGTGGGAAAGGTTGCAGAGCATCTAGATGAGAGGTACGGTGGTATTGAGAAGTACCTGGATGGAATTGGATTTGGAGAGACAGAGAGGAAGAAATTTGTAAACGTGTTGAAGGCGTGATGAGGCATGATGAATTTAGGCCAAGCATAGCGATTCTGGGTTGTACAATAAGAATCATGGAGCAATTTCACTTGGGAGAAATGAGACATGCTGTGTCTTTGTTAACGTAGAGTTTATTTCTTTCTGAATCGACCTTGCATCCAGCAACGGTACATCTTCAGTTTCTTCTGTCTGTTGACTAAGAGTCTTCGATCTACACCAAGATCTTCAATTTCAAAGTATGCTATTTGTGTCACTGATGCCTCATCGGCGGAAGGAGTCTCCCCGTTAGCCTCATTGTTCTTGAAGGCATCGCCTGACCATATGGCGGCAAGCTCATCCTTCTCGAAAAAGTAGACACGTGTGCCATCTCCACGAATATAGAAATTATCCTCAAGGTAACGGCCTTTCTTAAAACGGACTTGGGCAAGATCACCTCTTCCATAGTCGCGGAAGCAAACCTCACCGCCCGGCTTTAACAGACGGTATGCATTGTGTACGGCTTGTTTCCATTGGCGTGGATTCAAGGCAGAAAAGATGAAGATCATGATAACAACATCAACGGAGCCTTCTTCAAGCCCAGGAGGCAGCTCATCACCGGCAGCATCCCATACATCGGCTTGCATATAGTCTGTGTTGTATGCTTCATGGGTACGCATCACTTCGACAGCCTTTTTTGAGAAGTCACAGGCATGGACCTTCAGCTTAGGGTTGTTGTTGTTGGCCAGGATGGGAAACGCAGTATTTCCAGCACCGGCACCGACCTCAAGGATTGTCACAGGTCCAGCATCTTCCTCAGTGACCTTACCGAGAATTGGGAACTCCTGCTGCAACCACTTTCGGTTCTTGAAGAAATTTGCAGTATTGTTCTTGTAGAAAAGATTCCACCATTTGGCGGGGTCAGAGTTGAACCTGTCTTTCGCGGAAGTTAGCGCTTTGTTTCTGAATTTCAGTGTTAAGAAACATTCTTTTTTTCAAGGCTAGTCAGATGGGAGCGAAAGACTAAAACAGGCAGTTGTCATCACATAGAATCAGATGAACTATGCGTAAATTTGTGATATCATCATAAAACCTAGAGGGACAATTAGGAAATAGGAAATAGAAGAAAAAGCTTACTCTTGTCAAAGTCGGAGACTGGCGACTGGCGTTGCATCTCGTACTGCTGCTCAGCATACTCTTTGTACACGTCGTCAGTCTCCACATGATCCCAGGCATTGAACTCAAAGACATCGTCGTCTTGCTGCAGATAGCGAGAGCCAAACTGGAAAGGGTCGGTACGTTTCTGGTTGTGATCAGGGTCATGACTCCGGTGAGGAGGAGTGTCTGCAGGCGGTGCCTTGTGTTCCTTGAGGGTCAGATCTGCAGTCTTGTCCAGGAGCTCTTGCTCAATGGCATGAGCTGGTGGATCCTGCACGGTGGGTGTGTCCGTCATGGTGATGGTTGTGTGTTTACAGCAGTTGTGACCAGGTCACTAAGAGATATTCCCGTCACCTGCAGTCTTTGCTCATGGTGTTTGCAGCAGACTTGACAAGTAGCTCACGGAAGACCTGGAGCTCTGCTTGTGGTAGGAAAGGAAGAAATGAAATTTTTGAGCGGAGAGAAAATTAATTTGAAAAGGTTCGATATTGGGCAGGTACTGTGGTGGGGTACGAAGAGTGGCAGACAGAGGACCCACGACTCATCTGTAGCGCCAGTCATTGACGTTGCTGTGGCTAATGTCAACCTGTGCTATGCGACATCATCATTATCATCATCATCGCCATGGCGAAACTCACGATGTTTCTTTAAACTGGCAAGTTCGCAGTGTGTACTTGCGTGAGGTTTTCATGTTAAATATATCATAGAAGTATCACATTGGTATAAACTACATTGTAACATTATGATCATATAGCAGCTTGTCTTCTTTCGTCAAAGCTCATCTCACTTACACACGCACCCCAGCTCAAACTCCAACACCCCCAAAAATGGCAACCAAATCAGCAGCCCGTCTTGCGCCCCAAGCCATTGCGCGCAAACCACTGCTCTCGAGAACCCAACAACCATGTCGCACATTCTTCAACCTCCCCTCGACCTCCTCACCCCAAAATCTGACCGCACACCGCACGCTACCCTATGCCGCGCCGGCCCTCTACGAGCTCATTGCTGACATCGACTCGTACTCGCGCTTCCTACCGTACTGCACCACCTCGCGGGTAACATCGTGGTCCGATCCATATCCGCCCGAGAAAGCACGCCGGTATCCCACGGCTGGCACGCTGACGGCCGGCTGGAGCGGGCTGCAGGAGACGTACTCGAGTCGTGTGTTCTGCGTGCCAAGCCTGGGTATCGTGGAGGCCATATCGGGTGATGCGGTGAGCACGATACCGGCGTCGGAGCTACAGAAATACGGCCTAGAGGATTCCGGGCCGACACGTTCGAGGGATGCGGCGCAGGAGGGTACGTTTAAGAGTCTGGTTACGCGGTGGACGGTACGGGCACTCGAAGAGAAAAACGGACTAGAGTGGAGCCAGGTCGATCTGAGTATACGGTTTCAGTTTGTCAATCCGCTCTTCGCGGCTGTGAGCTCGGCCGTTGCGGACAAGATTGCACCAGTCATGGTCGACGCCTTTGAGAAGGAGGCGCGAAGGGTCCTGGGGCGGAAATAAAGAAGTGCTCGAATTGGTTGACACTTTCATAACACCCAGGCCTGAGGAGACTACTTTTAGGATAGTCAGATTTCACAGGCTCAAACCTGCATCAATTTCATGTGAGCATGCTGCGTAAAATAAGCAGACTAGGCACTACGAAGGCAAGTAGGGTAGTGCGAGGCAAAATGTCAGGTCATTCTGACTACAATACTCGTGCTCCGTATATGTTTACAAGTATTCATATAAGAGTAGTGTGAATTTGACCCTATCTATATATCCATTTTCGACCAAGTACCAACCCCATCATAAGCATGTCTAACGCCGCTCGTTGACGAATTGTCTTATCCGAGAAGCTACTAGGGCCCCAACTCTCATAAGCGCGTTCACATCTTCTCTCATCAAATCGTCCCGCATCTCGTATCCACTCCAGTCCCAAATGATGGCTACCAACCAAGCAGCGATGCATTGCCATAGAACGGTGCCATATGCAAGAGAAGTTCAATGTCTCAGCAACCGAGATATACCAACACAAATAAAAAACGGCGGAATATGCCGCTATAATGATGACGTGCCTTTGAACCGGGGTATAATGCCAAGAAATAAAATAAAATAAAAAGAAACAAAAAAGGAAGAGTTGAAGCTGTGAAACCTATTCAAACGGCCAAACGCCGCTCTGCCAATTGAATATCGGATTGGAATTACGAAGAAAAAAAAAGTTGTTGTATATTTTCTCGCAACATGGACAGCATTCACAGCCAGAATGCCATGTCATTGAAATAATAGGCTTTATGCATGCTATGGCCTGTGCTTGCTGCTGCTTTTTCTGCTAATCATTAGTCATCGGTCATTGTTACGCAAAACAACCAATGTACTTACTTCTTGGATGGCTTCACGCCGAAGAATGCAGCGGCCAGTGTCTGGCCACTTGATTTCGAATTCTTCTTTTTCTCCTGTTTCACTACCGGAATGACTTGTGGTACTCGCGCATGACCCGGGTGCATATTTGGTGGCCGAACGTTCGGTGGAGGTGGGATGCCACCAGGCCGTCCGCCGGTTCTGGGATCCATAGGTCCAAATCTACCTCCTGCCATGCCTGGTGGTGGTGGGCCTCCTGGACCACGTTGCCCAGCGCCCGGTGGACCGCCGGCGCGTGGAATGCCTAGAGGGGGCCTATCCATTCTATCCATGGGCCACATGACCATAGTTATGGCTTGGTCTGGCTCAATAACCCTATCCCATATTTGAGGAAGGATGATCTCGCCATCTGGGCCGAGCAGATCATAATGGCCCGCTTGCACATGCGGCCCGATAACGTCGACATGCAGGAAGGCTTGCTTGATCAGCTCTTCCATACCCTAGAAGAACATTGGTCACAGATCAGGTTTAAAAACGTTGGAAGAGTACTTACGGTCCATGTATGGCAGAGGTGGAATGGAAAGCTAAACTTCCTGCCAACCGCATCCTTGAACTTGATCGGAGCCTTGTCCTTACCCATCGCCTTTTTATTTGCTTCTTCCGCCTTGATCTTGGCCTCTTCCAAGGCCCGCTTCTTGAAAGCCTCTTCTTCCTCTTTCTTTGCCTTATCAGCGGCGGCAGCGTCTTCAGCAGCTTTCCGCTCTGCCTCGATCTTAGCCCTCGCCTCGAGCTCAGCCTTTAGTTTTGCTTCCTCTTGCAGAGTTTTGCGCCATTCTTCTTCTTCTTTGGCCTTCTTTGCAGCAGCAGCCTCGGTCTCCTCTTTTAGCTTCTGAGCAGCCTCTAGTTTCAACCGAGCGGCCAACTCAGCAGCGGCTGCCATCTCTGCCTCCTTCTTGGCACGTTCTTCCTCAGCTTTCTTGGCAGCCTCAATCTTTTCCACTGCGGCCCGCTCTGCTCTAGCAATCACATCCGCCTCGGCTTTTGCACGTTCTTCCGCAGCCTTCTTCTCCGCGGCGACAGCTTCTCGGGTTGCTTGCTCGGCTGCTTTCCTAGCTGCTTCGATCTCCTCCTTGGCTTTAGCTAGCGCCGCCGCTCTGTCCTCGGCTTGCTGCTTCTCTGCTTTAGCTCTCTCTTCTGCGCGAGCTCTGTCTTCTCTTTCCCGTTCCTCCATCTTCCGCTTGAATTCCGCCTCGGCCTCTGCTCGAATCTTCGCCTCGGCTGCTTTTCGATCTGCTTCTTCCTTTGCTTTCTTCTGCTCAGCCTCGATTTCAGCGAGTTTCTTCATCATGGCTATCTTCTCTGGGTCTTCTTTCGGCGGCTCTGGGACCGGGGGTGTCTTTGCAGGAGTCTTCTGCCTGTCAGGAACCTGTGGTGGCGGTGGAGTAGGCCATGCTGCATATTGTTGCATGGCCATGGGAATCGGAGGTACAGGATAGTGGCCACCACTGAAGTAGCCAGCTCCACCACCATAAGGGCCCATCATTTGGTTCATTTCGTTACCACCCCATCCCCCATATTCCAGATAATTGTGGACGGGACGGCCACCAGCCGATGGCGCAAAAGGGTTTCCATAGCTGCCATGCACTACTTGTTGGCCACCATATGGGGCATATCCTCCGGCATGACTTTGAGCATATCCTCCCCCGTGGTGCCCATATCCACGATTTCGGAGGTCGCGCGGACCGCCGTAGTGCCCTTCCATCGGAGGGTATTGACCGTAACCGTAAGAATATTCCTCGGAGGGATCTAAACTGGCTGGCGCGTGTTGCGCCGGCCCTGGTGCTGGCCTGTAGCCGTAACCTGAAGGTGGTGGCTGCCCTCTTGCAGGCGTTAAATGGTGTTGTCGAGCGGCTTGTTTGGCAGCACTTCTTGAATGGTGGTAGGGATCCTCTGGACCCTCCGTCGAATCAGCCAAATCGTCTTCGTCGTCTTCTTCGTCCTCCCAACCTTCTTCTGGCGTATCACTTTGATGCTCGTACTCGTCAGAAGTCCCACTGGATTCATGGGAGTCTGGTGGCGCGCGTGAATGCGAACTTATGCGGATGGAGGTTTGTCTAGGCAGTTATCTCGTCAATATACAGCAAGTACAACGATACTTCAGTAGTATGTGCTCACCTATTACGAGACATGAGGGACGGTCTCGATATATGGCGTCCTTATCCACGGCAATCTGCTCGAGAATTGCGGAGCAATGGTGGTTCCAAGAAAGAAAGAAACAAAGAGGCGGTCCCGTGTCTGGATTGAAACAAAATTCGGCCTTCGAGAATGACTATTGTGTCGGGCAGTTGCGCACTAGAGGCAATGAACCTTAAAAGTCTCGTTTGACTATGCGCGGGGTGATTGATCGATTATCGCAACGTTGCGCCGGATGGTTTATCCCTCTTGTTTAGAATTATTCGGCAGGATCAGTTGTCGCAGTGAGATGCGAATGGTATCAGGGAGACTCGGACTAAAGTGCGTACTCAGATTTCGGCTGAATTCTAATTGATCGGGTGACGATTGAAGCCAATCTAGGGCTTTTGGCGGTTTTGTTAAGAATGATCGCGGGGGATTGCTTTCTTGTGGTGGAACTCTCCAGAGTAGGGAAGATCCTGGTTTCGCGCAAAACCCGCTTTCAGTTGGGCGCAAAAAAAGGTTGGATTGGGTAGACCCAGGCGTTCCGCGGTGAGTAGACGGACGATAGCCAAGTGGGGATCAATATGTAATTAAGCAGAGATTAGACACTCAATTCGTATAGGAGAAGGGCGATCGATAAGTGAGGCCACTCCGTTCTGCTGCTTTGTCGCCTCGCGTTGGAGTCGGCAGTGTGCAGCAGCCCTATAAACCTCTCCTCATGTCAAAATAGGAGGCTCGATCTGTGCTATGCGAGCTGCGTAGCTAGTTGACATGAAATGCGAACTTGCTAGTCCGCATGTGCGAGTGGTCACAAGCCGATGTCAAATCAACACCAGGAGGGGCTCATGAGAAGGTGTCACACAACAATTTACCGAGAGCATGGGCTAGTCGTCTTCCGCTCCTTGGAAAACCAGCAGGCGACATTGGTGCTGGTTGACGGATTGTGCGACTAGACTTCGTCATCCTTTCCT
>Ga0115847_100136_pt1 | contig 17362 bp, 11 predicted proteins | sample InSIn5SAF170_FD_83861 | JGI IMG/M metagenome (GOLD analysis project Ga0115847, IMG submission 83861)
ATGCATCCAAATATCTGGATAAGAGAGGCTGCAACACACTTTCTTTCTGCTGCGACACTATTCTTGTCAGTCGCAGATACTCAATGCATAGTACTTCCTCTCATCAGGCCATTTCTTAAGACAACCGTCAAGGACTTCTCGGAATTGGTGATGCTGGATAATCTCAAGAGGCCTCTGAATCGTGCTTTATTAGACCTATCAGTGAACTGGGCCACAAAATCTGATCGCGGAGTGTTTTGGAGATCGGCACTGCAACTACGTACATTTTCATTCGAATCCACTGGAGCCATACCAGGTATCAAAGATTTAAACACAAACACACTTCAAAAAGTACAGAAGAATGATGAAGATGAGCAATGGATAAGAAGGCTCAGAAATATGGGACTAGCTCAAGACGATGAGTTCAAACTACTGGCATTACGAGAGTACATTTTGCGACTTGCTTTATCGAAGACTCGACAAACAAGCCAACCACAACACCTAGGTGGTATAATACAACTCAGGAAGATGAGTGTTCCTATTCAGACTGTGATGTTTGATGAGGAGCACGTCCTGAGAAATCCGACCCCGCATTCTGAACTTGCGGATGATGCTCCTCATACCATTGCTGACGCTCTCCTTGATGCTTCGACAACAATTGATGACTCCATTGCCAGGAGAAGGAGAGCAGCAATACCTGCACATAGGTCGCGGATAGAAAGCCTGCAAATTGACCATTCTCCGTCACCAAGGCTTTCATCGTCTCCTAAATCATCTCCAAATCCATCATCTCATGCTGATGTGACTGACTTCGAGACGAACCTTCATGGTACAGACTTGCACCAGAACAAGACAGACTCTGTACCGCCAACTCCTTCTAGTCTGGAATCTAGAGATCGTGGATTCGCTTTACGACATCAAACCAGTGTAATGAGCCTGATTAACAAGAAAGACTCTGCGAAATCCCATGCTGCAACAGGCACAACTTCAGCGAATGCATTTGGCAAAGTGGGCGTGCCGTTCTCCAGAACCAATTCAGTTGAACGGTCGCCTCTCGTTTTTGCAAAAGAGCAAGAAATTTCTCAGCCTGTTCGCTTCAAGGGTGCGCACAGTTATACTGGAAATGACCCTAGCATACTCAAAATGCTGGATGCAATGTACGTTGACAACTATCCGAACGATGTAGCAGAATTTGGTCCTATGATCGTGCCTTCATCGCGCCGAAAAACAGCGCACAAAGCCACAGGTCAAGCAGCAGAGAAGAATTGGCGGCCCGAAGGTGTTCTTGTTGCAACGTTTTCTGAGCATACTGGTCCGATCCATCATATTGTTGTTGCTCCAGATCACCTGTTCTTTCTGACAGGTGGAGATGACGGAAGTGTCAAGGTGTGGGATACTGGTCGGTTGGAGCGAAATATCGCCCATCGCTCGCGACAGACACACAAACATGCAACCGGCACAAAAATCACCGCGTTATGCTTCGTGGAGCATACTCACTCTTTTGTAAGCTGTGCAAGTGATGGTAGCGTCAATGTGGTACGCGTAGATTCAGCCAACAGCACAGGATCTGTAAGATACAATAAATTGCGACTGCTTAGAGAGTACAATCTGCCTAAAGATGAAATGGCTGTTTGGGCGGAGCACTTCAAGATTGAAACAAATTCGACTTTACTGATTGCGACAAACAAATCACGTCTTCTAGCCATTGATCTTCGCACGATGGAGATCTTATACACCCTCAATAACCCTGTTCAGCACGGCACACCCACCTGTTTCGTCGTCGACAAGAAGCGGCAATGGTTGCTACTAGGCACGTCTCATGGTATCCTTGACTTGTGGGATCTAAGGTTTAGAGTGAGGCTCAAGGCGTGGGGAATACCAGGTACTTCATGTATTCACAAGATGAGCATTCACCCCACGAAAGGCCGTGGGAGATGGGTCTGTGTGGCAGGAGGTAGTGCTCCAGGAGAGGTTACAGTTTGGGATGTGGAAAAGACTCAATGTCGAGAAGTGTATAGGGCGGGAGGTAGCAAGGAAGGACCGAAAACATATGAGCCATGGCCTGTCGACGACGATAAGCCCGAAGGCATGCTTGGAAGGTTTGCAACGGCTCTAGAAACGAACAATTCGAGCTCCGATCGAGGTGTTCGAGCTATGGCAGTCGGAACAGATTTCAACGATGATAATAGAGAATCAAAATCTGGTTTTATCATCACAGCAGGTTCCGACAAGAAGATTAGGTTCTGGGATCTGGCTCATGTTGAAAACTCAATGGTTGTCAGTGGCTTAGATCCAGAGGAAGCACTATGCATTGAGTATCTGCGACTGACAAGAATAGTGTCGCAGCAGAAAGAAAGTGTGTTGCAGCCTCTCTTATCCAGATATTTGGATGCATAGTGAACCTTCCAACAACGTCCACAAGCTCCCAAGTGGTCGATCGTTGAAACAATCCCAGTTCTGCCATGCTGGCAAATGATGAGATGGCTTTCTGTACCACAAACTCTTCAGCATCTGTAAGAGCCTGAACCATGAGCGGCAGAATAAACTCTTCCAGACTGACTCCACCAAGGAACGTTGCCACACCCACAATTGTATCAAAGAAAGCACATTTTAATTGCCAGTCTTTATCGTTAAGATAGGTATTCAGATGACTCAAGATGATATCGTTGGAATCGGCAGTACCAAAGAACATGCACAGCTCGGGCACAGATCCAAGGAAAGCACGCTTGACGGCAGAGCTCTGATCTGTTATCAATGCCTTTGTATGAATCTCAAACATGGCTATAAGTTCAGCTCGACTGTTGTCAAAAAGACCTTGGTAGACGGCCCCAGAGTTCGTGCCGCTTTCAACTTCTGGGTCAGCACTCTGTATGGTACCATCAGCTTTTAGTGTTGCCACCATGTCTAGGAAACGCTTTGCAGTGCTCGCCAGCGATCCTAAACAGGAAGCATACATTGCTCGCACGATTTCTGGGGGTTGTGGAGATGAACCTGGCAGGAAAGTGACCATTCTGGGCAAAATGTACTCTGGAAAGATGTGTGCGTTCACAGGCGAAACCACAGATACAAGAGCCATGAGCTGTGTGAGTGTTCGAATAGCTGCCACTTTCACAACGTCACTCTTGTCGTTCAGTAGGGTAACAACATAAGGCAGCACGCGGTCAAGCTTTGCTTCGTCCGTAACTCTTTCAGAGAATGCTAACAAGAGATCACAAGCACGAACTCTTGCTGTCGCTCGAGCTGTATGTCGTAATGACGAGACAACTAGAGTCAAAAACAAGAGTGTACCATCATCAGCAAGCTTTCGTCCCGAATTTGTTGCGGTATGCTCGTTATTTGGGATGTCGAGATGCACAGGAATTGCATTAAGTCCGACTCCTCTGGGAGCAACCCTCGCATCACTCTCCTTCTCATTCTCATGATCCAGGAAATACGAGATCTTGTCAAAATCGTAATATATCCGGTCGATCCTCTCGTCTGCTTCACCGAGATTGACTGTCGCAGAGATAGGCGCTCTTCCAGATGTTGGATCCGTTATCAAACCCATGTATTGATGCAAGAACCCATAGAAGTAGTCCGGAAAGACCTTTTGTCTCCAGAATCTCAAATATTCTTCAGCAGTATATCTTGATTCTGGATCAAGCTTGATCATAGACGCGATCATTTCCCTGACGTCTTTGTCCCCTATACGATCGAGATGTGTAATGACAGGATCATATTCGCCTCTTCGATATTTGTACAGCTGACTTAGATTGAATATGGGAGTTTCTAGGAAGAGCTCTGCAATCACACAACCAGCACTGAACACATCCATCGCCCATGTCACCTGTGCTTTGGAATCTGGGACCTCTCCCGCAGCAAGAAATCGTTCAGGTGCGAGATAGCATGTTCTCCGTCCTGCGGTATCGAAGAAATATGAAAAGTCGGCAGGATTGTCTTCGGGAAGAGTGGTCGGTTTAAACGACGAGGAGAAATCAGAAAGGTATAGCCAGTTCCAGGACGTCACCAGCGTATTCTCAGTCTTGATATCTCCATGAAATATGCCCCTGGCGTGACAGTCTCGCACCCCGCACAGCAACTGAAACGCAAGCCACTTCTTCTCGATGTCCTCCAAGAAAGGTCGCGTGCTCAAGCGATCGTAAAGAGAGCTGTAGAGGTATTGTCGGACGAGGAAGCCGTTCGTCTCAGTCTCAAGGACCCGTTCGTAAGCTATGGCGTTTGGAACATCGACAAGAGCTTTTCTATCCTCTACAGTACAATCAGTCTCCGCCTTTGACACGGTGTTAGTTGATCTCTTACCTATTATGCGCTTCTTGTAACGATCCAGCTTCATAACGTATGGCTTGACTAGCACTTTGACAAGAACAACTCCATCTTGATGACGAGCCCGGATGCTTTTCATAAATCGTGCGTTCCCCATAGACTTCTCGTACACCAAGTCAGAGAGTTCTGGCACATCGATGCCTGCCGGCCCACCAGATAGTGTGGTAAGGGAGAAGCCTTGTCCCATGGTTGCGGTAAGAGGAAAATCATGTCATCATATCATGTAGCTTCCGCTTGTGGTTGTAAGGAGTGTGTCTTAAGAATAGTTTATAAGTGATCACATCATTTGAGCGAGGTTGGACATCAAAAGAGCCCTTACCAAGGTTTGGCGACTTTCGGCACAAGACCATGTCATAGCTTGAAGCTCTGTTGATTCTGTACGGTCGTTTCGATAGACCATAAGCGCAACACGCCTTGTTTACATGTGAACCATGTTTCCGTTGACATTTAATGATTTAGTTTTTCTCACTGTTGCAAGTTATGACTTAGAGATCTCCACATTGCAAGAGGTGATTGCGAAGAAGCGATTGTTTATTTTTATTCTCTTTATTTTGGATATCCTACTTTGCACATCGCGTTGTGATGGCCAGACCACGTAGTTAGGATGCTTGCAAGCAGATTGTGCCCTTGCTATAGTACATGTATTTTCTACTTTAGGCTTTGCCCTTTCTTCTGAGCTCCTCTTCCTCTTCGGCCTGAAGTTCTGCATCAATCTTTGCACCCTTGCTTGGCTCGTTGCCGTGCATTCTGGCCTGTGTTTGCAGTTAGTTATTGAACAAAGCAATGCATGGTAAAATGGAGTTCAGTATCACTTATGCTAGTAAATGACAGATAACTGCAATGGCAAGATCAAAAAAAGATGCAGGTGACACGTACTGGTGCAGTTGGGTCTTGCTTCAAGGCAGCAACTTCTGGTGTATCCTGATCCTTGTCATGCTCCTTCTGTGATTAACATCAGCAACACGTCCTTCGAATGGGTTTGCAAGGCGATTATAGTACTGACCGCTTCCTTTGCTAGGGTATTGGCATGTGTTCTCTCGTCCTCTGGAACCATATTAGCGACGGTACCGTAAGCTCAATGACGTGGCATGCTCACTTCTATCCCCTTGCTGATGGCTGTTATCCTTGCCCTCGTGGAATCTTGCATCCTTCTTCTCTTGCTCAATCTCAGCATTCGATTTGGTTCTTTGATCACCAGCCTCGTAGACGGTTGGGTTGCCAACATTGGATGCCATTTTGTCGATTTGTTCGTGATTGAAGTTTGGACGAGAATGAGTAGATTATCTTCAGAAGTATTTCGAGAATCAATTGAGTGTTTGAGGAAAATTGTTAGTTGTGTATGGAAAAGACGTGGAGGGGTAGCTTTTAAAAGGCTGCGATGTCTCCCTAATACGTCATGAACTAGTGGTAAGACCCCACCATGACTTCCTAAAATTGACTTCGGCTTTGGCTTTTATGAAATGCAACGATCTGGGTTTAGAATGGAGATGTTCATAGGTATGTAATATGCAAGTGGGTACAACTGCTTGTGATGACATGTGCTCTAGCAGAAAGGAGTATTAGTGGTACTTAGCACTAAACTGAAAGCGACACATGGTTCGATCTTCTAGCAAGACCAGTATAACTTCAACGCATTTCCTCGCGTAGTAAGGGGGAAACGTGTAGACGGATCTATGTAGAGAGTAATGAAAAAGTGTGGTTTGAGACTACAGCATGGAAGTCGTTCAACAATCGCTGCTGCAAAAGTTCTGGTCACCATAACGATAAGTGCGGAAATTCAAACACCACTTCACCACTTCATAGTCGCAATCAGACTGAAAACTAAAACATGATTGACCTGCAATCTGTGTAATAGTTGGACAATGTCCTCAAGTTTGTCCCGTGAGTATGAACACAAGATAATGAGTAGCATAGTTCTTTATCTCCTTACTGATGGAGTGCCGATTGCATATCAAATAGTCAATGGCATGTAGAACAGGTAACCAGATATCGTAATATAGATATAACACTGCCATACCTACCTCACAGGCTCATTGCAGCCGGTATATACAGTAGCAGCTACACTTGAAGCACTAGAAAATCATCTCGATCATCTCGATCATCTCCAACATATTGATACGGGTGCAACAAGTTCGATTCACAAACCGAGACCCGCGTCTACTCTCTTCCACTACTGCAACACAATGCTCTTCTTGTGCATGCTCCCTCATTGGTAAGTCAGAGACTTCTGACAACCACGTCTACCGCTATCCAAAGAGCAACCTTCCCTGAAGAGCAGAAATGACTTTGCGATAAGCATCGAAATCAGAACTATCAGGCACCATAAGAACCGACATCACAGCACATAACCCCTCGACATGCGATAGTAGTACCAGAAGAATTATAGACGTGTTGCTAGACGTTCGTCACTTAATTGCTTTTGAAACAAGAAATTGATGCACGTAAGCAACAACACCTACGCAGGACTGAACGCACGCTATGGCCATGGCATCAGTTCGAACAGTAAGCAGCTGACCATGACAACATCCATTCTTCATTCTCTTTATCGCATCAACGCGAATGTTCGGCCTCGACCACAGCTGCTCCTTGACATCAATGGCGAGAAAAGAAATTCTTTGTCGGACGCCTTCTGGCCAGCTAACTCTGCTCTACTTACATGTCATATCCACCATGAAAGTCTAATCACTTCTCACCTTGACTACTGCACGACCGATGACAAGCCACATCTTGGTGCCGAATTTGATGGACAATATCGATCAGAACGGTGTCTGATGCTTTTCTGCAAGATATTTAGAGTGGTGGACGAGATGTGTAGCAAACTACTCCTCGAGGATCGCAGCTGTGTGCCGAGAGTGTCTGATGGCCGTTGACACGACCGTCTCAACGCAATTTCCGCTGTGCAGCATGCCTAAACTCGATTCGATGGACACGCTACGATATCTCACAACCCCAATCCACAATTTCATGATATCACACGAATCAGGTATTGCGATTTGGTTTGCGGAACTAATTTTGCCCTTGCCGGCAGAGTCGTCAGAACGAAGGGAACATCCGTAGGTGCAAAGGGACAACAACGAGCGACCTGGACAACAAAAGGGTGCGTGAGCGCGTTGACCCTCAGAAAGAGCCGGTCGCCTACGTGACGTGTCGGAGCGAAAGACGACCGTCAGGTAGGACAGTCCAGATATCTCTTAGTCAAAGATCTATACTCTACGATATATCAGACTATCAAGTGATGGACAAGTAAATAAGCAAAGTGTCAAGACATTCTGGACCAGTCTCTTGTTGATGATGGTTGACGCTGAATGTTTCCCTTTCCCGTCCCGCACGCACTCGAAGGTCCCCGCTTGGCGATCAAGGCCCTCGAGCAGATCCCTGTAGTGAGCACGTCCCAGCGCGTTGATTGGGCCTCACCTCCCTGCCTTCTCCAAATCTCGCTCTTCCCTTTCTGTTGCGTCCAGCGCTGATCCTATTACACTTTCGAAGCCTTCGCTCCTCGACCATCGACTCAAATCCTCCACATCCTGCACACTCGTTCACCTTTGCTTTTCAACACTTGTCGCTCTTTTTTGGATAGTCAATTCGATTCTTCTTAATCTTTTACCTACGAGGTCTCCGCGGCCTGCAGATTTGGGGAGTGTGTTTGTTGTTTATTTGGGTAGCAAGACCGCAGACGTTCTCGGGGTGGAAGGAAAGGGTGCGATCTCGCGCGAGCGACTAAATTACTAGGCGCATTCTATGAGCTGAGAGGCGTCGACGGCGGAAAAGGATCATGAGGGAGGATAATTGCATCGACGTAAACACCAATTCCACAAACGATATCGCAACTGAGAATGCGCTGCCCGATACTATGAGCAAGGAGCTGGGTCCGAAGACGATGGGGAGCTCAGGGCAACGGGAACGTGCGCGAGGCACATCCTCGACCTCGAAAAGATTCACCACCACAGCAGCGCTCTTGACACTACTCGCGACTGCACCGGGAGCAATGGCTCAGAGTTGTATTTCTCTCGCCGGCTCAACGACATGCTCTGCTTTCAATACATCCTCAATCTCTACCGATGTCTCCTTAATTGGCAATTTGTGAGTCTCGAAATGACTGAATCCCCTGTCAATGTTGTTATTCGTTACTGACTGCGTGGTACTAGCCCTTTCCTTTCCTATGTATTCGACACGGCTTCATTCGATGAGCAATTGAATTCGTACGTTTCGACGAATTATGTACAGCGAAAGTATGATTCAGAGCCCCACGTTTACACATTGCATCTGACACAATATGCAGGTACCAGGCACTCCTCGGCTGTGGTAATATCAACCTGACAAACACCACAAATCTCTATGCGCGATTCACCACCACTGTAATTTGTAATGCTATAATTCAGAACTCCCGAGATATTTGTGGTTTGTCAGCCGAGAACTCAAGGCCAGTTTGTGCCGAGACATGTGTAGGTTTCTGACTGCGCTGATGAGACTTTCCAATACTAAGTATCTTTTAGGCCCAATTTGCGACAAGTGAGGCGGTCATTGCCACTGATGCTCAACTGTGTTCCAACCCATCAAGCATATATCAAGAACTTATACGTGCCGACTTCGTAAATTGCGCTCTGCCTGCCAACGCTCTATCTGGAACCTGCATTGATGGTGCACAAAACGAGCCAAACGATTGTGGCTTCCGTGACAGCACGACTGGTCTTTGCCAGTACTGTGCCGAAGGTGGACAAAACAGCACGGACACGTGCTGCTACAACTCTGGAGCATCAGAAATATGTGCGAACGTCGTGTTACCGACAATCACAGGTCTTATGAGCTTCTCAACTGCTCTGCCCACAGCAAGTCCGACATCATCAGCACCTCCAACCAGTAGTACGAGTGCTGCTGCCGCGCCAGCCGGTGGAAATGGTCTGTCCAGGGGCGCGATTGCTGGTATTGTCATAGGATCCATCGCTGGTGCTGCTCTTCTGATCGGATTGATCGTTCTGCTTATCATCTGTTTACGACGTAGACGAGGCAGCCAAGCTGGAAGTGTATTCAACCAGCCAGCTCCGGCACGAAAAGCTCAAGCTGGAATGGCCTTCAATCCAGTTGGTACCACGCACAATACTCCAGCAGGGTATGAGGTACTTCCTGGCGGACGTATTGCTCGCATGTCTGCTCTTGAAGGTCATTCGGGAGACTCTCCACCACGAGATGTTATAGGACTTGGGGCAGCTGGTACTGCGGGCTACGCAGCAGGTCGTAGGAAGCACCATGATCAATCATCATCAGATGAGTACAGTCCAATTTCTAACCTACAAGGTGGAGTTCTACGCCCACCACCAACCGGTAGACGCACAGGCTCGCTGTCAAGTAATTCCGTTCTTGGAGATGGTGACCCACACTCACCAAACTCTGGCAGTGGTGACATGTCTTCTCCATTGGGCATGACAAGTCAGCAATCCGAGCAGTTGGCGTTTTTCAAAGACTACTACTCTCAGGATGAGATTCACACTGGTGATAAGGTTTCGACGTTGTGGGCCTATCAACCACGGGCTGGTGATGAATTCGCGCTTGAGCGAGGAGACATGCTTAAAGTTGTTGGTATTTGGGACGACGGATGGGCTACTGGAGTCATGCTTGAGGAGAAAGCTGAGGAGTGGGAGGCCAGGAAACTCGCACAAAGAGATAGTGGTGTCTCAAACACATCAGGTCGACGAGAAGTGTCACCCGATGCCAATGGCGAGATCAAGGCATTCCCATTGGTGTGTGTGTGTCTACCCGAGCATTGGAGACGTACTATCGAAGGAGATGGGTCAACAGAAACAGACTCTTCTGCTGTGCGACCAAACGTATGAGCCAAGGGTGCACGCAATCGAACTTCACGGCTTCACGACAATTTCAGATTCTTTCCTGGCGTTTATGGTGTTTCCTTCTTCATACTATAACTGAGACGTCGTCCCAACATGGCAACAAACATATCATGCAAGTATATCCGACTCGACATCTATACAATTTCTCTGTCCGCCAACCACAAATCAATGGTTGACAATATCCTGTTTGTCCTTTGCGCGGACACCTCTATTATTCATCCCGGTAATACGTTAAGCTGCGGATAGACATCACACCTGAGTTCAACCTTACTCGAAAAACACGCTTTGTGGCTTAATACAACTTTCCTTCATATACCCATTTTCTTATATTCGATTCGTAGCGATGAGGAGTGGACTTGTGAGTGGTGGCTTGGTTTATTGTGCATATTTTTTCGTTGGAGAAAGATTATTTTATCATGAACTTATGCTTATAGAAGACTTCTACATGTGGTATATACCAAGGAGTATGATGATAGCATCAGAAATATAATATTATTGTGGTCATCTCGTCAGTGGACAGATGTTAAGGGGAAAACGGAGCTGATTAGGATAGGGAGGATTAGGATAGGAATTAACAAATGAAATGATACAAAACCCATGGAGATCTCTATTAGCTTGATTCATATGAAGGTGACAAGGTGCTAGATCGATTATTGACACTTGCAACTGGCGTTATCAAAGCAGCTGGTGAGCGACGCTTTGAGGCATGTTAAGCTTGGCGGATCGCGGAATATCCTCCGTCTTGCGCAACATAGCATCATAGTACAGTGGTATCACCACAGATTCCTCTCGAAGTCTCTCGCCACAGATACATGCCCTGAAATTATTACTCCTCTGCCTGCGCATATGGACATGAACCTTCCAACCCCGTAGACGCCAGCGAGATGAATTCACGATCATCCTCCATCTCGATAGCGCACCACAACCACCCTCCACCACGACTCCTCCCGCAAGCGCGACGGCCATCCATAACGAGTCGCTTAAGTTCAGTCTTTTCCGGTGCGGATCGCAGCCGCGGCGATGATGGTGAGACGGGACGGGATGGAGGTGTAGCGAGGGAGGAGAGGAGGATCGTGGAGGAGATTGATGAGATCAAGAGATATGAGGTTTGTTTCATCCGCTCTCTGTGCGTTACGCTGTGCTGCACAGCGGACTTTGGGAGGACGAGAACAATGGCTGATTCGTATTTGTTTTGGTCCGTGTAGGACTTTACCACGATAGGTACGTTGCCTGGGTCTTTGCGCAGAGTCTGGAGAGTTTGTGATGGAAAAGAAGGCTGACTGGGTTGTTTCTCGCAGATTGGGTACAAGATGCTGCGAAAGAGCAACTGCGGCGGAAGATCAGACGGAAAGAAGCTGCTGGGTTCTTCGAGAGAGGTGGGCGGCGGGGTTGGAGGTACTCTGCAAAGGAGAGCTATGAAGCTGGTCAGGGTTGGATAGTGGTCACTCTTATTGGTATGCAACGATCTGGCTTGCCATGACAGTCCTGATGTGGGATATACATGGGAGAACACACTTGCTGATAGAGTATAGGTGCGGCCATTGGGCTGAATGCGGCATTCCTCAACATCATTACGGAATGGTTGTCTGATATCAAGCTTGGACATTGTAAAACGGCATTCTACCTGAATGAGAATTTCTGTTGTTGGGGAGAGGACAACGGTATGTCTTACTGGACTTATTGCTAGGCTTAGACTAAATGTTATTTATAGGATGTGATGACTGGGTCCCATGGAGTTCTTTTGGACCTGTCAACTATGTATTATATATTCTATTTGCGGTAAGTACCCATCACAAGCTACCACAACCCTGCTGACTTGAATTAGACTATATTTGCTTTGACTGCAGCGGGCCTAGTAAAGTCTTTCGCGCCCTATGCAGCGGGTTCTGGTATCTCCGAGATCAAATGTATCATAGCAGGTTTTGTTATGAAAGGATTCCTCGGATTTTGGACTTTAATCATCAAATCAATAGCTTTGCCACTTGCAATTGCATCTGGTCTATCCGTGGGTAAGGAAGGCCCAAGTGTACACTATGCTGTGTGTACTTCAAATGTCATTTCCAGACTCTTTGAGAGATACAGACGGAGCGCTACCAAGACTCGGGAGATTTTGAGTGCTGGCGCCGCTGCTGGTGTCGCGGTTGCTTTTGGCAGCCCAATCGGAGGCGTTCTATTTTCGCTGGAGGAGATGTCGTCGCATTTTCCACTCAAGACGATGTGGAGGAGTTACTTCTGTGCTCTTGTTGCGACAGCCGTGCTAGCTGCCATGAATCCTTTCCGCACAGGACAGCTCGTCATGTTCCAAGTACATTACGATAGATCTTGGCATTTCTTTGAAGTGCTGTTCTACATTGTCATTGGAATTTTCGGTGGTCTATACGGTGCGTTTGTTATCAAATGGCATTTGAGAGTACAAGGATTCCGCAAGAAATACCTTTCCAAGTACGCGATCTTGGAGGCGACGTTACTGGCGACTGGGACGGCAATCATATGTTATCCAAACATGTTCTTGAGAATAGACATGACCGAAAGCATGGAGATTCTATTTTTGGAGTGCGAAGGTGCAGAGGATTATCATGGTCTTTGTGAGAAGGACAAGAGATGGAGCATGGTGTTTTCTCTTACAATTGCAACGTTCTTGCGAATGTTTTTGGTCATCCTATCGTACGGATGTAAAGTACCTGCAGGTATTTTCGTGCCTTCGATGGCTATCGGCGCCTCCATGGGTCGCACGATTGGAATACTTGTGCAAGCACTCCATGAGGCATATCCGACTTCAGTGTTTTTCTCGGCTTGTGGACCGGATGGACCATGCATTACGCCCGGCACATATGCTTTCCTCGGCGCAGCTTCGACGCTTAGTGGTATCATGCACATTTACGTTTCGGTTGTTGTCATCATGTTCGAGCTTACTGGAGCGCTGACATATATTCTACCTACTATGATTGTCGTAGGTGTCACAAAGGCTGTCAGCGAGCTCTTCGGCAAGGGGGGAATTGCCGACCGAATGATCTGGTTCAATGGATTCCCATTCCTGGATAACAAGGAAGAGCACACTTTCGGCGTACCAGTTTCGGAGGTCATGACTGGCGATGTCGTGGCCTTGCCCACAAATGGCATGATTATGAAGAATTTAGAGACTCTGCTATTGGAAGACAAGTATCAGGGCTTTCCAATCGTAGAGGATCTTAAGAGCCGAATACTTGTGGGATATTGTGGACGTACGGAATTACGGTACGCCATCGATCGCGTGAAGAAGCAGAGGTCAATCAACCCAACCGCAGAGTGCTTCTTCAGTCCTTCCAGTCAGGCGATCACTCTGCCAACACCTCTTAATGAGGTACCGCCAGAGTCATCATCGGCCTCATCATCTTCCGTCGATTTCAGCCGTTATATCGATCCTACTCCTGTTACAGTGCATCCTCGTTTACCGTTAGAGACCGTCATGGAGCTGTTCCGCAAGATTGGACCACGTGTTATTCTGGTCGAACATCACGGAAAGTTGAGCGGTTTGGTGACCGTCAAGGATTGTCTAAAGTATCAATTCACGGTTGAGCATCAGGAGGCGGCGGAGCAAACCAGGGAAGGCAGGTCCTCTGGTGGCGAGGAGAAGGTATGGAAAGTCATCAATTCTATTGCTGGTTGGGTTGGTGCGAAGGTGGATAGAGTCAGTGGTGGAAGAATCAGGTTAGGTGGTGATTTGGATGTCTCGCGAGAAAGGTTAGACAGGAGAAGAGACGACGGCATTCTCGATGGCACAGAAGATGGTGCGGATGACGGCGTCGAGCTAGATAATCGATAGAAAGAAATAGAAATCTCAATGTTTTGGACAAATGGGCATATTTTCCGACATGTCCATTCGAATTGGTTACATTTTTTATGTCCATTTCGACAGACTTTGTCGCCTTCCTCACAATCTCACATCTTCCTTCCACCAAGGGCGGAATTGGTTTAGTGAACAGGGTTTTCACCATGATTGTAAGCTTCACATCGTCATTCCCATCAATGGCCTTTTCTCGGCTGTCTGGTTGAGAGTTGTAAACAGCTACCGACATGCTCACTCGATTATTCATCCCAAATCACAGTGTTGACACCAAGCAAGCCACCAAGTCTGGCGACCTCAGCACCGATGAGTCCAGTGCTAACTTCACGAGCATAGATCACAACCGCACCAGTGCCTTGTAAACCAACAGCTACAAGAGTTCCAGCTTTGTTCAAGGAGAAGTGACGAGGTGTCAGGCCGCCAGCCGTGTGGAGCTGCTTGAACGTGAGGGCGCCCGTAGATTGGTCGATCGTCCATGTCTGAAGCGTATCTGGTCCGGCAGTGCCATTGTTGTTGCGTGACGAGGTCACGAGGAAACGTTTATCTGGCTGTGGTTTTATCATCAGAATGGATGTGCAGGGATGAAAAGGTTGTGGAAGAGATGTATAACTTACAGAGACCAATACCTCAGCAGCAGAGCTTCCTGTCGGTACTGGATTAGGTCCGAAGTGTCCTGCTCGGAAGACTTCTTGGAAGGAGAGGTACTTGGTGTATCCACTGCCATAGCTCAAGCGGTAGACGATGACTTCGTTGAAGAGCTCGGTAACGAGGAAGTAGTATGTTATTCCTCTGCTGGTCTTCAAGAAGGCTCCATGGCGAGGTCCACTACCTGGCGTGACAGCAACAGCTGGCTCTTCCTTGAGCTGGAGAGTCCTTGTATTCACAGAGTATACTCTCAGAAGATCGGCACCAAGGTCAGGCGCCACAATGTAACCACCAGAAGGATCAAGCAAGACCTGATGCGGATGCGGTCTATCCTGCCTTCCTGGGTTCGGTCCCGGTCGTGACAGAGTATAGGTGAAAGTCTGCGACAATTTCAGAGCACCGCTTGTCTTGTCCAGGGTAAATGTCTGAACTGAGGAGCCGGCATAATTGGCGATCGCCACGGCACTTCCAGAGGCGTAGAAAGCTTCACTGACGGGACCTGCCGCGGTACTTTTCTCGTCCACTTGTGTCAGGATCCCTGTCGCGGCCTTGGTATAAGCTGCAATAGTCCCGTTCGGTCCGGACCAGTTCTCGTCGACGGCGAAGATGAGTTGATCGTTGCTTGGATGCTTCTCCAGCCATGATGGTTGTGGTGCTGAGCCTGGGTTTTGAGATGTCAAGGCCAGAGTATAGTTGGAGCCGGACTGGGTGAGGGAGAGCGAGCTGATGACACCGCTGTACTGTGCGGCATAGAGATTCACGGCTAAGGAAGTTGTTATCAGAGGGGCGACTGAAAAGATTGCTTGGAAGCGCATTTTGAAGGCAGAAAAGAGGTGATCGAGGAGAGAAGATGGACTTGCAATGCTGGAGAAAGTACTTTGAGAAGATGAGGAGATGGTAGATAGGACATGTTGGGTTTCCATGACTTCTATATACTACGACATCAACACTGAATTGTTTGATATTCGGGGTAGCGTCCGTCGTTGGATCTGTCAAGCCCAGTCTAACGTGCTATGGCAAATGCCCCAGGTCCTTGGCTATTGGTCCCTCAAGCAATGATGCAAAATGCAATATAACAAGTATTATATAATATGGCGATCAGAGGCTTGCATTGAATTGCCAAGAGGAACTATCTGCGGTCACTCGGGGGATCTTTCGTGGGGTAGGTTGCAGCGGAAGGTTAAGAGCGTGCCTAGATAGGTCGGAGTTTGGAGTCGTCATAGTTTGTCGCAATTTGGACGCAACTTATCTTATATTGCGATCCCTGAGAATTTCCTTCGAGAGGAATTAGATTGCCGTGTGGGTGGCGGCAATGGATTTAAATGCCGCCTTGGCCTCGTAGCACGACTTCACGATAAAGCTGAGTATTTGTATTTTCATGTTTTGTATGGTCACTATGAATTCTGAATGGACATGATGAAATCAGCCACTCGCAGTGGTTTAAGACGATTGAGCTATCGATAACGCTGGCTGGTTCGCACGCGTTACTTTGCACTGGCAGTCATCAATCAAAAAATGAAGGAGTAATGGCGAGCATAGACCGTTTTTGACCATCGAATCAGCAGGTATCACAAACTACAAGCGGGAGGATTGTTTCGTGACTCCAATAGCCTAGCATAAGATACCTTGCGAACGGGTCGTGTCCTTCTTCCAAAGCCGAGTAAGCACTCACAAAACGAGAAATGTCAATGAGGTTCAACGATCCCTGATCTTATATATAGATACACCAACGGAGCGTCAGAATTTTTCGACGGCAGTTCATCTTCCATGGCAAGACTATGACCTCTTCGGCTTTCGGCCAATGAAGCCATGGTACACCAAGAGAACGCCTTTGTGATGATAGATAATATGCAAGTCGTTGTACAACACTTCAATCCAACGTAACATCCGTAAGGGTTATGCCTTGCATGCCTTAGTCATCGACTGTATTTTCGTTTCAGATGCCGAAGCCACAAAACAGCATTGGATGACATCGTTCATACAAAGAAACAAATGAAAGAAACAAATGGCATCACAACGTGAGCAAGATCATGACAACGCATTTGCTAATAATAAAACGACCGCCCATCTCAATTAGTCTAGCACTTCTCAGACCTCTTTTTTCTTTCGGAAATTTAGTTTCGAAGCAACTGGCATCGACAAGCAGGACCATGGATCAACATTCATGGTTCGTTGGTGGTCATGCTCGTAGAAAACAGCCAAGAAACAAATGCTACCAGAAAGCTTTGAGAGCTCAACATGTGCCATTGAACAAACGATACGTATACCTTCTTATGTGTAGCCTCGATCTGAAAAAATAATCTACCATTGATCGTATTTTAGAATGATTTTGTCCGTTTTCTCAGGACGATGCAGCAAGTTCAGATATAATGTTTTCTATTGCTGTTCTGAGAATTTATACATAGAGGAACACTCTTGGCTCTTGCGGGAGATGTACTGAATTAAACCTTTCCACATCAGAACGCTATCTAATATGCTGACATAGGATAATTAACAGCACGCCTGCAGGTCTTGGACGAGGTCCATGAACAAAGTAGAATCGAGGAGGGCGGCTAGTATCCACTCTTTATCATCTGCAATTCAACCTCCCGGCAGTTATCGACTGTGCCGCAAGCATCTATCGGCTGAACGTCCCCATTGATTCTCGAAACCTCACCAAAGAACACGCGTTCATTCTCACCCTTTTCATTCCTTAGCACAATCGGACAATGGAAGATTATTTTTTCAGATCGAGGCTACACATAAGAAG
>Ga0115847_100137_pt1 | contig 17319 bp, 20 predicted proteins | sample InSIn5SAF170_FD_83861 | JGI IMG/M metagenome (GOLD analysis project Ga0115847, IMG submission 83861)
TGCCATGTTTGTTGCTACTCTGTTCTTGTGCTAGATGCGAGTATAGTCAGATGAGTACGTGAATTGGTGTTTCGAAAGGTTACGTAGTGAGAAACGTAAAAGTGCGAGGGTCGTAGACGTTTGATTGTAAGAAGGAAGTGGGAACGCAATGCGATCATCCGGTGTTGAATGTACCTATTTGTACGTGAGCCCCGTAGTCGCAAGTTGTGGTTCGTCGCCAAGGCCTGGGCTGCAGAGAAGTGGTGTGATGTATGGTGGAGCTCAGCCACTCACAGTTCGCCTCACAATGCGAATACGTGCTTACAGCACCAATCCAACCGCGATGTTACGGAGACTCTCATTGTCGTGTTTATTTGGATACATGATACATCACGGCTTTGACTCGGATCATGCACTAGATAAATCGAGTCCTCAGAACATCTGCTGATATGCCCACTGATTCTGCACATCGTCCTCCAACGGCAGCGTCGTCTTCTGCAATTCCTTTGCCACTTGATCAGCCTCACCCCAGACCCGAAGCAGGTTTCCTCCTGCAATCTTTGCGGCATCCTCATCGCTGATTCCTTGTCTCAACAGTTCGGCGATGAGATCGGGGAACTTGGACACATCTTCTAATCCCTCCGGCGTCTTTTCAATGCCGTCGTAATCTGTGCCGATGCCAACGTGATTATAGCCAATCAATTCTCCAATGTGCCTAATGTGGCGTACCACATGCGCCAAGGTATTGTTCTCTGGAACAAACTCTGGGAATGAGTTCGGTGTCCCAGAGTCTTTACAGGACACGAATTCTGGGTTGAAATTGACCATGACAACAGAATTGCGCTGCTTCACTAGGTGAAGTATGTCATCCGGGACGTTTCGAGGATGTGGACAGATTGCGTGTGCGGAGCTGTGACTGAAGATTGGGGGTGCGATGCTACCAGTCCAATTCCCTTCGCCTCGGCCTACAAGGACATCGCGCATAGTGTCTTGACTCACGTGCGCAAGATCCACCAACATTCCCAGGCGATTCATCTCTTTTACAAGGTCGCGACCAGCTGGGCTAAGACCCTTCCAGTACGGTTTCGCGATATGCGCGCTGAAGTCGGAGCCAGTCTCAATTGCTGCATCGGCATATTTGTTGTGGCAGTTCCATGTCAGAGTTGCATATCTGACTCCAAGCTGATAGTAAAGTCGTAATGTAGAGACTGAGTTGCCGATCTGGTGCAGGCCTTCAATAGCTGCTGGAGCAATGAAATTGCCGCTTTCGAAAGCTTTGATGGCCTCTGCGCTGTTCCTAGATGGAGTGAAGTACTTTGGGTAGTTTTGGCCTAGGCGGTTAAACAGATCCAGTTGACCCAGCGTTGCCTTGACGACTATATATATTAGCAACATACTCGCCGGACGTTGTTTCGTACTAGCTTACTGTCATAGTATCTGTCATCCGCAAAGTTCGTCTCATCACCCAGTGGGCAGAGCCAAAATGCGCTCCAGAATGCACCGCCTTGTAGGCCCTTTTGAAGGCGAGGGATATCGACGTGTTGTGCTAGTCCACCATTCTCGAACTTGTCTGCAAAGTCGCTGCCGGACTCGTTGTAGATGTGGTTCTTGTATGTGCCTCGAATGAAGATCATAAGGTCATTATGTCCATCTCTTAGGTAGTCAGTATTCGGCCCTTGATGTCACATTCATACAGCTGACCAATAAGTGGGTTTTCCCGTAAGATCTTTACAGCTCTTTCTTCAACTGTCAATGGCTTTCCACATGTGTGCTTTTGGCCTGAAAACAACGTCCGGACTTCCGAGAACCATATGGTCGACGCGATAAGGAAGAGGACTACGAAGAAGATAACGTCATCAGCGCCGCACATGCGCCGTTTTGAAGAACGACGACGCGGTGTATGCGCGTGCTTCTCGCTGACGGGGAGGTCTCCTATCTTCTCCATAATCGATACTGGAGGTCAGAGATGGAAAAAGAAACATGGCGTAAGGGAGGCCGTATCATTGAGGTACATGTAGGTCTTGGCACAAGACGGACGGAGTTAGGGGTTTGGTCCGGAAACACCACGCGACGCGAACGCTGAAAACATCGTCAGAGCCACAACCGTCTCAAAGCACATCGCCAGTTTCTTGAATTATACTTCACCTCACAATCCACAGATATGGCGATAATATCAGCAAACACCATGATACGCAGTATCGCACTGTTCCATCTCACACTCGCAGTCGTCCTGCTCAAGAATCCCGCCCTGATATCAAACCAAGGGGTCGTTCTCCTGCTAGGAGAATCAATGCAACTTGTGCGCACTCCTGTTCCCTCTCTGCACACTCATATTTTCCCTGAAATTGCTAACACCTGTCAGCCGACACCCCGCGACTTCAACAAAACCTCCGCAGCAACGGCCTTCATAGCCGTCCTCTTCGCCTTCATCGGCCTCTCCGACCTAACCGCCCTCTCTCTTCACGAAGAAGTTTTCGACCATTTCTGGGGCCTACAAGCACCTATGCGTCTCCTCTTTCTCTTTGGTATCACTGCATACTCGTACATGTTCAAGGAAGGAGGCATGTTCGCTCCTAGGGGCGTCGACTTCAGGATGAGCACCGGTGCCAGTCTGAACAACAGCCTCATCTTCACATGGGGATTTATGGAGGTTTCGGCATGGTTCTGGGTGTTTACCACGTTGAGGGAAGAGCGGTCAGCGAAGGCCACCAAACTGGCTGAGAAGGAGGCTCGGGAAGCTGAGATCAATACGCTATAGGGTGGCTATAGGTATTTGGTTACCCTTCAGACACATCGAAAGCAAACCACCGACGCCCGATTTGCAAGCAGAGACTGGCTCTCTGCCGATATGTTATAAAAGAAAGATTGGAGAGATACCATTCTCAGTCTTCTCAGACATGCGTAGCTGAAGGATTGTCTGTACCTTGTGCAGATGTTAACAGCTTCGATGCAGTATCAAGGACTCTTCCAGCGAGACCGATGTCTACCTGCTTAGGAGACTGCAGCGAGACGACGGACGTTTACGGAGAACCACAATATACCAATGCACAGGGTCAGAAGATGTCTACCACAATCGGAAGCTTATCAGAAATTTTATCAAAGGCATCTAATAAGTGTAGCAAAGCGTTCCGCCTTCGGTATCCAGCAAATCCTTGAGCGTGGCATCGCCTGCTAGCGCCCCAATGTTGATGGTGAAGTCCAATGTAACATTCTTACCACTGTAATCAAAGGGTGTAATGGGACCACCGACTTGGTTCAGACGTGTCTCGAGATCCTTCTGTTGCCATTCCCAAAAGATGCGGTCAATGTTTCCATGATGAAGATAGAAGAGTGGATCTGCCATGTATCAGTCAGTTTTCTAGCGACACCAGAGAGGATGGGAAGCAACTGCATACCACCAGGGCTCTCCGCTGCGTTTCCCATGGTCCCTAGGATGCCACCAACACCGAAGTGACCGCTGGCATGAATGTTTGGGGGATCGAAGCTTTGCTTCTTCTCAACTGTTCTTGCAAGACTGGTGTAATCGGGCTGTGCCAGGACTTCTTCGACCAGATTACGATCTGCAAACCTGTTGATGATCCATGGAACAAAGTCACGTTTCAAGCAATGCGGAGTGGGCACATTCACGGCAAAGTGAGGAGGGGCGAATGGCCCGTTCATCACACAGCCTCCACCAGTATTGCCTGTAATGTTTAAGCGGTTCTGTTCCGGCGTAGCTTGGACAGGATAGCCGTTGCCACCGAATCCTGTCTCAGGGTCAAAGATGTCAGACTCAAAGGCATGGGTAGAGTTTTCATCCCGAGGTTCAGCATCCAGGGACCAGTCCCAGTATCTGCGTACAGATTAGTTCGGAAACAATTAACATTGAGAGAAGATATTCTGTCAACGGGGACAACTTACGGCTGGCCTCCGGTGTATCCGCATTCTTCTCTCAAGGCCTTCTCGTAGGTTGCAACGAGGTAACGGTGCCACAAGAGAAAATGTCCCTAAGAGTGTAAGGTCGCGAAAACGACGATGGAAAAAGAGGGCTTAACATACCACCCAGTGGATCTGAGGCTTTTGTAGCATATGGACGGCTTGATGATCATCGAATCGGTTCACGGTGCCTGGGAGACCAGATTTGGCCTCCGTATGCGACAAGCACAGGACCGCATCGATGTATGATTTCTTCTGTGGCACTGATAGCTGTCTCCTATGTTCTAGTCTTCAGCGATGCGTTCAGAGTTGGACGGTGGTGGGTCGTCTCACCACTCTACCCTTTTAGGTGGGTTTTTGCATGTTTCCAACTCTGTGGATGAAGGCAAGGCTGCAGCTGTTGACCATTGTGCCAAGCTCAGGCCGACAGGGAGGAATTCGAGAAGACGCATATTGATCGTGCAGACGCTTGGAGGATGAAACGTGGATGACGATAGTCGTTGTCACACGTGCCAATCCCTCGAGAAGAGAATCGTTTTAGGTGCTCCGCCGTATTGAAGAGCTTTCCAGTACACCCACAGCCAAGTAGGCACCTGAAGTAGCTGATGGGTTTCAGTGACCGACACTGTTTGTATGTTTTATAAGAAAGCTGTGCGAGCTGGCTGCCGACAGCCGATCTCGAGATTTGCGGTCAGATCGTTCTAATATCTTTCTGGACCTTTACCCGCGGCTGCATTGGAACCATTGTTGATTATGGCAGATATGTTTGCCGACAATCTATCCCTGTTGCGTGTCAGACCAGTATTGCGAACACCACGGTAGCCCTGATCTACCCTCTAAGCCTGTAAGCTACCTGGCTATATGAACTTAAATCGCCAACTGTTCTGGAAGGGACCAGACCTTATTCTCGCTTTAAGAAGCGTAATCTCGTCACACTCTACATTTGCATTGTTGCTGACTAGGTATTATCGTTTCACTTCCCAATCTTCAATTCTTGGCCGAGTACACCGACAGATACTTTCATGCAATACGATCCGTCTACGGATACTTGTATCCTGTGTCTGCCCCAATCTTGCCTACGCTTTTGAGGCTCGCCCGTCCCAGGAACTTTACGGTGCGGGACGAGAGGTCCGTGGCTCCCGGAGGCTCACTCGAACATGGCTTGCCACTCCGTTTGCGAATGTGTCGATTGGGAAATTGTTGCCGCCTGCCGGGCGTAGATGCGGTTACCCCACTAGCAGGGATGGTAAGATTGCTCGGCTGCAGCGGGTGGTCATGGTTTCTCGGGATAGGTCCTCAATACGCGACATACTGACATGCACAAACACGATGATTCGACCACAGAATGGTTACACATTCCCATTCTAGATGTTGTTACTTCGTGAACGGTGTAATCACCTCTAATAGCCCATTAGCGATGCGGGCCCTGAACCCGACGTATAGACATGGATTCACATCCTCTCTGATATTCGCCGGTGGTTAAAACATATGCGTTGGCCGACAACTGCGACAGAACTGGAGACGACTGTTCCTGATGAGCCACGAGCCATATTGCAATGCGTGCAACGTGATTTCTGTATATATGTATAGCAAGGCACCCTACTGACGTGTGCGGCTGAGGGCCTACTGGCTCTCGACCATACTCTAGTCGATGTCACCCGTCTCAAGTTCGAACGCTTTCTCCTGCTCTATGTGGCCATGATCGGGCCCAATTTCAGTGCAGATCATGAATCTAGGCAGCCCATGTTCTTGATCACCACTGGAATTCTCATCCTGCTTTCGACTGTTGTGGTGGCTCTCAGGTAAGTACCTGTGACAAATACAGAGAGTCGATGTACACTTTATTGATGGCCATGTAGGCTCTACTGTCGTTTCTATCGCGTCCGCAATGTTGGACTCGACGACTACTTCATGGTTGCTGCACTTTTTGTCACAATTGGCATGGCGATCATGAATGGATATCATATCAGCTGGGGTACAGGGTATGCAAGAATGGCGAATCTCTCGGAGGTCGAGATTGTGGCTGACAGTGATAGACAACATTTGAAGTACTTGGATGTACCTTCAATGAGGATTCCAACTCTCAAGCACTTCTATTTCTACCAGTTGGTATATCCTTTGGCGCTGTTCCTCGTCAAGGCTAGCATATTAGCGCTGTACCATCGCATTTTTGAGCTGGTAGAATTCCGATATAAAGTGTGGTCTGTAGCTGCATTTGTCACAGTCTACACGATCGTGGTTCTTTTTGTCAACGTAAGAATTCTGTTACATTCTTCCGGCTTGCAGTGATATCATAGTAATTAACTTCATCAGGCTTTCGAGTGCAGGCCCAACCCTTCGCAAGCGTGGTCACCAACATTTCCCAAAGGTTGCAATAACCTGCGAGCTACCTATTTTGCGCTTGGAGCCATAAACGTTCTCACAGACATCACGATCTTTCTTCTGCCATTGAAAGCTTTTTGTAGTCTGCAACTAGATCCGAGGAGGAGATGGGCACTACTTGGTGTCTTTATGATTGGCGGTCTAGCTGTTATTGCTTCAATCGTAAGGATATATGCGCTTTGGTTGTACAATGTTACGAAAGATATATCGTATGACTCAATCTTCGTGAGTCATCCTGCAGGGGAACATTAATTTTGCCGGATACTAATCGCCTTGCAGATCCTCCTTTTGTCACAGATCGAAGTGAACGTAGCGATCATATCCGCCTCGGCCCCAGCCATACGACCGCTTCTCAGGAACACGCCGCTTTCTTTTAGCCAGCCGGAGGCGTATGGGAACGGCTATCTGCGTACCATAGGCAGTCAATCAGCCTCTAACAACCGGAACTCACGGAGTCGTACAAGATCCAACGGCCAAATCGAGCTCCTCACGTATGGTGGGCGTAGTACACCGGTAAAACACAAAGCCTTGTGTGGAGGAAGAGGCAAAATGAGCGAGGAGTCAATCCTTATAGATGGCCGTATTACAAAGACCATGGAAACGAGGATAGATTTCGAGCAGATTAATGATGAAGAGCTGCCGCCGCGTCGGCTACCTACGAAGGACCCAAAGCGAGCAAGATAAGAGAATACATATATGGCATTTAATGTATACAAACCAGGGCTTCTACCACCATCCGAGCGGAGCTCCATCTGAACCGTCATTACGCGTTATACAAGTGATATCGCTCTCATACCCAAGAGCCCACATGGTATGTCTCCATTTCGACATGGCGCGGTCGGCTCGTAGTATTACACTCAAAGTAGAAGCATCAGCATACCCGGAGTCAAGATGAAGGCTCCAAGTGTAAATGCGAAGACGTTTCCAGACACTATAATACTTCCAGCACGAAGACTGGTGGCAGCTCCGGTAAATTGGGTTGGAGTAGCACTAGACGAAGTACTTTCCACAGTCGAGGTAGCATCCTCCGAGGACGTCGACACCCTGGAAGAAGTAATCACCCTCGTCGACGACGGCGTAACCCTGGATGTTGATACTGGTCCCAAAGTTGCACTCGAAGCTGGAACAGAGCCAAGCGTAGGCGTCTCTGACTGTGTAGGAACAGCTTCAACGAAAGCAGCGGTGAAAGACTCATACACAGAGCTTGCGGCCGCATCATCCGTCGCTGTGAATGAGAAGGTTGTGTAGTATGTCGTCTCAGTAGATGTAATCTCGTAAGTGGCGTCGAAATAATAGTAGTAGTAATAGTAGTAGTAGTAGGTATATGAGTAAGTGTACCATGAGTAGTCGACGACGACTGGGTCTGGGATTGAAGTGGCGGAGGGGGCTGGCGTGATGGAAGCAGAAGGCGAACTGGGTTGATCGATGCGGGGAACTTCAGAGTATCCTTCGGGGCATTCCTCGCCTGGTAGATGATAGTAGTCGCCTGTGCAGCATGTGCCCGAAGGTGGGATACATGGAAGATCGCCTGGTCATGTTACTTCGATGTATGGTTCATTTGGAAGGAAAGACTTACCAGGGCATACTGGAATCCATCCTGGAGTTAAACAATCGTCGAGCTGACGGGGTGAGACACCAGATCCTCCCTTGAGTGGTCCCGCTTTCCCAGCGAGTGCACAGTACCCAACGGCACTCAGTAGCATTAGTGAGCGAGTAAGCATGATTGCTAGTAGTCTGTGAAATGTCTTCAAGAAACGAGAGTTGAATTTTCGGGACTAAGATGTCTGCTGAGATCTGCTGGTGAAACAAAATCATGTTTCTCACTCAGCCCTTCCAGACTTTATACTATCATGCCACCGAGGATGCGATAAACACAGCCTGCCTGACAGCCTTCCTGGCAGCCTTCCACGATCACAAAAGTCAGCCTTTTCATCTCCACTGCTGCGGTTGTGTAATACAATTCTTGGCAACATGTTGCTGTCCCTAGAACTTCTCCAATAGGCCTTACCTCGGCACGCCACTTGGATGAAGTGTATAACGCCACGAGATTGCTATTGGTGAATCATCGTAGTACGCGAAGAATGCGAAAAAACAAGCGAAGCGTACCTGGGGGCCAAATTCGAGGTAGCCAATAACATGACGTGAAGTTCGTTAAACAATATTGAAAGTGGTGCTGCGAGTCGTATAGAACCTCAGCCGTAGTCCTAAGACGGTGAAATCGTCCCTCGTGCACGCCAGAAAGTTTGGGTCAAAGTAAGTACGCCTTGTGCCAAGGTGAGGTGATCTTATCTTAGGCACTTCTGCATGTGTGCGGTGTAATGGTCGATACTGAGGAAAGCTCAAAGACTTGGGAGAAGTTCTTGTGGCGGCGAGGCTGATAGAATTATACATCGCTGTGAATGATCGACTGAGCTTCGTTGATGTTGACCATATTGTGATCTTCAAGACGTCTTCGTGGGGGCCATGCGCCAGTTTCGTCTCCGCGTTCAGCTCGAAGGCGCTCGCAGATGGGCAACTACCATGAAGCTGCTAAAGGGGTGTCCCATTGTCAACTTGTTTTCAGCACTTCAAACTCCATATCTACATTTATAGACAATTCAAGCTGCAGTTTCTTCTTTCTGGGTGTAGTGGTGAAATAATCTGATGTTGTTTCGATTTCTGTGATGGGTACGCAAAGGTCCTTGTACTGGCACATGAGTAGGCGTATGCAGCGGGCGCGTTACTCCAGGAGTGTTCAGCTTCGGATGTGCAACTCGCGTCGCTTTCCATAGCAGATATATGGTGTCGCAGAGCTATTGTGAGTTGAAAGAATATATGAGAAAAGGGAGTTGATGAGATGTCAAACGCAAATAGTGGTTGTCGCGTGTAGAAGGTTTCGGTGATGGCGCCCTCCGAGCGATCGGGACCGCCCGCGTATCTCCCTCTAGGCAGGGTCCAAGGTCACGACTCCACCATTCGCCATCGCGTGTCCCCCACTCTCGCAAACACGCCGCTTACCTAGGAACAAATGGGTTTCTTCGCAAACTCTACTCCTTCTTCCTCTGCGCCTGGTGATTACGGCTGAAAAGTGTTGCTCCTGATTGAGACGAAACACGCCAGGCAATATGGAGGAGGCAACACACCTTAGCTATAATGATGCGATCGAAGAGCTTCGCGTCAAGGAGTATCCCATGTTGCAGGGTGAGTGTGTGTAGCTGCTCAGTTGGATGCGTACTTACCTTTCAGGCACGACTTATCTGGATCATGCCGGCACCACGCTTTACGCCAAGTCGCTGATCGAGCGCTTCTCTGCTGATATGATTGCGAACCTCTACGGCAATCCTCACTCCGCCTCCAATGCCTCCCAACTGACGACGCGACGAATCGAAGATGTACGACTGCGCCTCTTGCAAATGTTCAATGCCGATCCTCAGGAGTTTGACGTCGTATTCGTAGCCAACGCTACTGCCGGGATAAAGCTGGTCATGGATGCATTTCGCGATCAGGATGAAGGATTTTGGTATGGCTACCACAGGGATGCGCATACAAGTCTGATAGGGTTACGCGAGGTAGCGAAGGAGCATCGATGCTTCGCTTCGGACAACGAGGTCAATGACTGGATTAACAGTCAAGACGTTGGAGTTGGAGTTGGACCGGCACAGCTGTTTGCATACCCAGCGCAATCCAACATGAACGGGCGTCGCCTGCCGTTGGAGTGGGTACAACGCATACGCACGGGGAACAGAAAGCATGTCTACACTTTGTTGGATGCTGCGGCACTTGTCTCGACATCGCCTCTTGACCTTGGGAATCCTAACGAGGCCCCCGACTTTACCGTATTGAGCCTTTACAAAATGTTTGGCTTTCCCGATCTCGGCGCTCTGATAGTTAGGCAAGCATCAGCATCGGTATTCGACAAGAGACGCTACTTTGGTGGCGGCACTGTCGAGATGGTCGTGTGCTTGAAAGAGCAATGGCACGCGAAGAAGGTTGACTCGCTACACGAGAGGTTAGAAGATGGCACTCTGCCGATACATAACATCATGGCGCTTGATAGCGCAATGACTGTCCATCAGGAGCTCTATACATCATTGGACCAAATCTCGAGGCACACTACATTTCTTGCTCGGAAGCTGTACGAAGGGCTTTCGTCATTACGGCACGGGAATGGTGCAGAGGTTTGCCACGTATACAAAGACCCGGCCTCCACCTATGGGGATTCGCTTACCCAGGGCCCAGTTGTTGCATTCAATCTTCGCAATCAATGCGGTGGCTGGGTAAGTAATGCAGAGGTGGAGAAGTTGGCTGCAATCAAGAACGTCCAACTCAGGACCGGCGGGCTTTGCAACCCTGGTGGTGTTGCCTCGTCACTAGGATTGGCACCCTGGGAGATGCGAGAGAACTTTTCTGCCGGGCAACGATGCGGTAACGACAACGATGTCATGCGTGCGAGACCGACCGGCATGGCACGCGTCAGCTTCGGAGCTATGAGTACCCTATCGGATGTCGACAAGTTTGTTGACTTTGTGAGCGAGTTCTTCGTTCAAGAATGTCAGCCGCTAGATGTGTCTCCAATAATGTCTGCCGCTGTAGAGCCACCAACGCAAAGTCGCTTGCACGTGGAAAGCCTATCTGTCTACCCTATCAAGAGTTGCGCAGGGTTCAGCGTACCGCCGGGTAGAGCATGGGAGGTGCGCCCAGAGGGTCTTGCGTGGGATCGTGAGTGGTGTTTGGTCCATCAAGGCACTGGAGCAGCACTGAGCCAAAAGCGCTACCCGAAGATGGCTCTCATACGTCCCAGTATCGACCTCGAGAAAGGATTGCTACGTGTGAGTTTGGCGGGCGCCCTACAGACCAATACCGACCTGCATGAGATCACTGTACCTCTTTCCGCGGATCCACGGATGTTTACAGACGAAAGCGTATACAAAGAAGCGAGAGCTAAAGTCTGCGGAGATTCTATCGAAGCCAAAACGTATAGGGCAAGTGACATATCGTCATTCTTTACGCGAGCTCTCGGAGTGGCTTGCCACCTTGCGCGCTTTCCTGCCGTTAGCAACGGGAGTGCCATCTCAAGACACTCGAAAGCGCATCTGCAGAAATACCAGAAAGCGGGCGCTATGCGAGTACCCGGCGCCTTTCCAGAAACGGTTCCCATTACGCCCGGCGCGTGCGTTTCGAAGCCAATTTTGCTAGCAAATGAGAGTCCCATCCTTACTATATCACGATCGAGCCTCAACCGCCTGAATGAATTGATCAAAGCGGAGGGCGGTAAGGCGGCGCAAGCAGAGGTATTCAGAGCCAACATTGTGGTTGCGGAGAACCCAGCGTACCCGCCTGGGCTGGAAGACCCATATGCGGAAGACGACTGGCGCTACCTCCAGATTGGCCGGCAGTACTTTGAGATGCTGGGAGCGTGTCGTAGATGCCAGATGGTTTGCATTGATCAGCAAACCGCCGAAAGAAACCAGGAACCATTCGTAACGCTTTCCAAAACACGTCGTTTTGATGGTCGCGTCTACTTCGGAGAGCATACTTGCCATCTGCCCTGGGATTATGTGTCATCTCCCCTTCGGCAGAATCCCACCATCACGGTCGGCGATGCAGTAAGCCCTATTAGAGAGGATGAGATACATCAGAACAGTCACCTGCAGGCCCTCGTAGGCTAAGCCGCCCAGGCGGCCCGAGGACTAACTTACGGCCCTTGCTGGAAGGCGGCATAGCTGAGTATACCTCTGGACCACACGGTCGCAGCGTTCGCGCGTGGCTTCAGATGGTATGCCGTAGGACGCGGTCATTGGTCAAGTAGCTATGTACAGTGTAACAGAGATTAGACGGGCGGGACGCCGAATACACGACCATGTAGCAGTCGAGACGTTGATTTAGGCAACATGATAGGCATACGCAATCCACGGGAAGGCCCATGTGTAAGCGCTGGTAGTGATGTTTCAACGGCGAACCAGAGTCAGGTGTCTGTACGTAAAGCTGGTGGCAGATGGCATGAGACGGAAGCGCGCGCGCCCTCCGAAGCAGCGTACAGATACACAGCGGCTGCAAGCAAGACATAAAATCGTCTAATGCTCCCGCGAGGTGAGATGCACAGCTTGCACACAGCTTCAATCTATTTCAAGCAACATTCGTTCATGAGGCACGTTGACTTGCTTGCTACTTCGCCTTATTCTGACGCCAACGTCTCATCAGCTCGTCTCAGATTCTCTTACCGGGCAGACTACTAGGTCGCCACGTTCAGCTTCAGATTACGAGCTTGCCTCCCGCACAGCGACCACGCACATCACACACCCGAGAGCGACGCGGCGAATCAGGCGCACCTTCTGGCCGGTCAAAGTCTCGAGACCTGCAGGGGCCGAACAAATCACATATCTTGTTTCAGCGTTGGGCAGCGAATCGAATCCCTGTGGAGGTGTTCGTCTGTGCACGGGGCCTGCATATCCTAGTCCTCGGCGCTTAGAGAACGCTGGGACTCCTCTCGCCCAAAAATAACCGGATACGACCCATACAGCGGCCAACAACAACAGCGCATCCGCGCCAAGCTAGTGTCATAGTACATACAATAAACACTCTCTTCCCCAGGCGCCAAAGAGTACCTGTCTGCTGGTCTCGCTCTCTCACTCTTCCACTTTGCTGTGGACGAAGGTATAGCACAGCTCGCAGTAATACCGACAAGCATCCAAGTCATTCGTTCAACTCAACGGTATACTCAACACCATGGCTGCCACCGACTCCAAACCCACGCTATCTACACTCAAGACACCCATGTCTGCCACCTACCCCTCGGAACTCAGGTCGCCCATGATCACATCTGCAACAACCCCTATCTTTGCCAATATCAAACGGGAGGATTCAGATCTCAAGACACCCATCACACCACCGACAGCCTATCTCGAGTTCCTCAAAAACTTATCACCTGTCCTGTCAAGCCCAATGTCCACTGGTACTAGCTCCAGGTTTGTCTTTGGTGACAGCCGCCCCACTTCAGTAACATCATCGGCGTCCAGTGCATCATTCACATCAACATCGGCTCCGGCAGACAAAACTAAGAACAAAGATTCGCCAACAACGTCAAGGTCAAGCAGCTGCAGCAGATGCGACACCACCAAGGATGAACCGCCAATGTCTGCACCTCCAACCAAGGTCCAGACGGTCACTATCCCACCACCATCACCTTTCACACGACCCCATTCTGCGCGGACACCCCGCCTTTACATCCCCCAATCACCCTATTCGCCCGCTGCAGTACGGTCACCAGCCAGCGCAAAGTCTATCCAATCACCGTTTTCTGCCGTCTCATCACCCAAAACCTGGGATGCGGATAAGAAGACTAGCCGCTCAAGGCGCGTTAGTGTGCGCGAAGTTGTTACACGGACAGTGACATACAGTCGCACACCCGTCGACGCAAAAGCTCCACAGTTTCCGCAAATTGACCCCGCACCCCGCGGTAAGAGGAGGAAGGTCGAGTAGAGATGCGCGATTGTTGCGCAGACCACCGCTTCTGGACTGCTTGGCTTCAGCATGGGCAACCGTCCTGTGCTACTCCATGACCCCTTCAAGCTCTGCACTTGCGCCTGGCCGTAACGCTTGCATTCCCATTCGTCAAATGTCTACCATTTTACATTATACACGACTTACACCATCCAACCCGGCCACTTCAACTAATAACTCGGGTACAGGCGATCCGATCGCAACATTATCTTCAAACAACATCATCAATCACGACACGACATAACTACCTCATCACTCCATCACCATCCATATCCCACTTTTCTTATGTTTACTACCCCACATAAATAGAGAAACGACGTTATGGCCACGTCACTTCTCTTTCATGACCCTGTCACGGCGGAAAACATGTCTTTGGCGTTGGGGTTCACCATTACATTTTACCACATTTTACTAGCGGATACCAATATATAGCGGGCAGGAATGCGCCGGCGCTGTTTGATTGGTTAAGCGAGATCCAAGCACGGAGATTACCTCTTCGATTTACTTGAGGGATAGTAGCAGGGCGATGCGCGCGCGACGTGGGTGCGTGCTGGGCGGCAAGTATCTTGCATGCAGGTTTTCTGGTATTGCAGGTGTGGGCATCTGGAACGGGCCTTGTGGTGATAGGCCCAGCGGTAAAAGAGACGAGTGAGGACAATAGCCCTTGCCGCCGCAACTTCTTCACTTGAACAAGCTAGCGAGGTCAGATGGCAATGGTTCTCCACTTGCATCTGGGTTTCGAATCTGCCAGTACTAGCCAAAGAGAGAAAGAGAGAAATGAAACACGATACCTACTATCCAAATCATGTTCTCTCGCACATGCTGATCTCGATTGTCTTGCTCGACTGACTGGGGTGGGTATACCACACAACATCCCTACACATAGAACCACACACCGCTCGGTCACACCGGTGAGAAGAAAAGTCAACAAACGAGCCTCCTCTGACCATTTGCTCTATTGACAGACCGCCTTGTGACGCGGGCACGCATACCCGCCGTAAGAAGCCAATATTTCCCCAGATAACGCACGGCAATCTATATGCGCTTAGTCTGTCCAATCAACCTCGACTAGACGTTAGCCACCTTTCGTGAAAACAGGCCACATTCATCTGGCTTCTTTGTTTATTCCTTTAACCTCGGCAAAAGCATGCAATCGAGCTTCGATGCATCATGACCTGCAGGTCTCGCCACTCTCTTTCGTGCCCGCCTCAATTTTGCAGAAGGAAGGGCAAAAAAGGCGTTTTGTTACCCATTTACCGCGTATGACTGACTGTGCAGAAAGAAGCAAAGAAAGCTCAGGCCCAATGTTTCCCAAGGCTGCGTAACCTTCCCGCTTCTCCTAGCTCGGTATACCAGCTGGCGAATGAGATGAGCGAAGTGGTGTGGACAGGGATAACACAGGGGTGGGGTGGGCGCTTAACCAGGGCTGTGGAGACGGGTGGCGCTAGGTGGGCTGGGGGTCGCCGATTCTTGCGTATGGTCATGTGAAGAGGAATGGGGATGCGGATGAGGTTGCGGATGGGCTATTGAGTTTGTTAGGCTGGTGCAGAAGTGTAGTCTGAGCTAGTTATGCCCATTGATTGAAGGGCATGGGTATCTGTTGATGGGGTAATGTGTGAAAAGTCAGGTGCGAATGAATAGATGCGAGACACACACACACACCAGCCACACGGGAAGGACGCTGAGGATCGGGAAACGGCATCATCGCTCGCGGAGCAGCACGCCGCTAATTTCATGCACGTCTGATTCCCGCTCTCGCTGTTCGAAAAATACTCTATGTCGTGACATGGCATGTACAAGAATCCTTCGACGCGAGACACGATGGAATACATAACGCCGGAACAGCGCCGAGCCGCGTCTCTTGCGCATAATCTTCCCTTGCCTTGGCAGATACTTTCACAGCCCACATCGTACACTCCCAGCGGCACATGGCCAAGTGTACACTGCCGACTCAGCGAGAAGCGATTTACGGCGTCCCGACCGCGCTTGTCCTGACTCATGTAATTGAACTTCGGGATTAGGAAGTCGTGCCGCAAAGGATTTCATCGGTGTGCTATCATCCCAGCGCCAGCGGTGTTGCGGCATAGCACGCAGAATAGCGACGTCCTTCCTATGTCAGACGCGCTTAACGCCATTCCCAAGACCATGACTAAGGGGGAGGACGGCTGTGATGGGGCTTAGGCCTTTGGGATGGCTACGCCCTGTAGGTCGTGTTGGAGGTCCGCCTGTGAGGCACGGCATAACAACCAACACCTTCAGACTTGAGACGAGAAAACTTCCGACATGGCTATTTGTTCGGAGACTTTCTCGCATATCTAGATCGGGTAGTGCACTCGGCGGAATAGACCGCCGCTCACCAACAGGCTCACATAAACTTTGCGCTTGTAGCGTCACATCACACGTCGACTCGACACCAACTCCAACAGGCAAGAAAGGGCGATGGGCGTGCATGTATGTTAATCACATATCTTACTTACATGCAGCGGAGAGGCTATCAGATATGTCCGTCGAACCTAAAACCGTTTAATCGCATGAAGATCGCACCATCATCGTTTTGTAGACTGTGCCTCGTTCTTGCAGACATTAGTGAAGAAAAAGAAGCGATACCAGGGCATAGGGCTGGAACATCGCATCATGAGATTGGAAGGGTGTTGTGCTGCAGGTCGAGAATCAGGCGGCCTGGTACGAAAAGAGCTACGCCTCGGCTTGCAGAAGCGAAGGAAGAGTATAGTTTATGAGTCAAGGTTTGTGGCACATGGGTTTTGTCTCTCATACGTAAGTTGCTGGCGCCACACTGATTATCCGGTGTTGTAGATGAGATCGTCTCCGATGACTTTGGCGAGTAGATGCGTTCAGATGAAGAGCTGGTGGAGGAGCTTTACTTGTAGGGGTTGCCAGGTTTTGAGCAATTAGGCTGGTAACATCACCAACTTTCGCAAAGCGGTGGGCATCGGGTTGACATCAGCTGTTTGGGAACTCCAAGCTCAGGGTGTATGTTCTTTCTATATTTCTGGTGGTAAGTCTAGAGTCCAGCAGTAGGTCACTCTACAGTATCAGACACGTCCTACATGCTCAAATGCTCTCTCAGCTTCGCTAATACCCCGGCAACGACCTTCTCGTTCTTACCTTCTTGCCTCTTGCTCTCCCTTGTTGCAACCTTTTCCAACTGTTTAGCCACATCCGTATTTTCCCCGGCTTGCCAATACGCTTCCGAGCGCTCCACAAACCGCACGAAAGCTTCTAACACAACTTCTTTTCCTTCCCAGCTCTTTCCACTAAGAGCCTTGTCTAGTACTGGCCAGATAGTTTTCGCAGTGATTGGCTCGATCTTTTCGCTACCCACAGCATTAGTGATCTGTAAGACACAGTCTGCGACAGTCTTCGCAGCAGTATGTTTGATGGCCCATTGTCTGCTTTCCAGATGATTCTCAGACAGAGCAAGTATCTGCCAAGGCAAGGGAAGATTATGCGCAAGAGACGCGGCTCGGCGCTGTTCCGGCGTTATGTATTCCATCGTGTCTCGCGTCGAAGGATTCTTGTACATGCCATGTCACGACATAGAGT
>Ga0115847_100139_pt1 | contig 17256 bp, 18 predicted proteins | sample InSIn5SAF170_FD_83861 | JGI IMG/M metagenome (GOLD analysis project Ga0115847, IMG submission 83861)
AATTGGGGCTATTCAGAGAATTCAAATGTGGACGGCATCACCACTTTTGGATGTGTAGGAAAGGAGTAGTAGTCCAGTTTAATAAGGATTCTATGCAAGTGCAAAGCTTCCTTCCAAACATCTGTGCCATCTCAAGCAAAGCAACAATAGAAGTCGTCTAGATGATTCTCGAAGGATATGGGTCTATCAAGGTCCGTCATCACAGCAAATCTTCACCTTAAAGTACTACTTTACTTTACCTCAAGAAAGCTTGCCAAGAACCAGATTCATTGTTGTCGTCTTAGCGAAGTCAATATTTACACCATCCGTTCGGTACGGCTCAAACTAGTGCGTGTACATGTTGTTTCAGTATCAGTAATAATGTAAACTATAACAACACAGTATAGTCACAACATTAAGTATTGACTTTCGCTCATAATTTATGCTGTGTGTTTTCACATGCGAGGTACAAGAATCAATCATTATATTTGGGTGAGGATCAGTACAAACATGATGACGACACCACGATATACGTCATTATGGTAGATATCGCCTTACACTCTACGAAGAACGTTAGAACAATGAATTGAGACTGTAAGAGAATATATGAGAAATTTGCAACAACTTGTAATCTCAACCTGTAGCACAAATCATAAACTACAACATGGCGTTCGCTACTGCCAAGCACACTATTGACGCAGTGTCTGATGCGATCACATCTCCAAAACTCCTTGAGGTATGTAACTGATCTTTAAAACATATTCAATTCTATGCATTTACTTACGATGTCTTTTAGAATTTCAAACCGCTTCACAATGTATGCGAGTTCTTGAATGCTATGCACATTTACACGGATGAAGCCAGACAAGGTGTTACACGATATGTAGAAGCCACACATTTCTGCTCACACGTTCGAAAAGGTATCAAATTTGATATTGAACTTCACATCTTGTTACTTATTTCATATACAGATCTCCGACAGTGCCTCATCTATGACTCCAATGAGAAGAATGCCAGGCTTATCGGTGTGGAATTCATGATTCCGAAAGAGAAGTACCTGACGTTAGATGAGGAAGAACAAAAACTATGGTAGGTATATTAACCCACTCTACATTACTTATGCTAATCGAGTCACAGGCATTCTCATGAATTTGAAGCCAAGAGTGGAATGCTGGTACTTCCTAAACCAGAAGGATTCTCGGACGAGGCATGGAAAGTCGCTGAGTACCAAGCGATGACTGAAGTTGTTGGACTATATGGTAAAACGTGGCACTTCTGGGAGATTGATGCTGATCACGATATTCCTCTTGGTTTGTGATCCCTACACGAGGAGTTTCATGGTCGTTTTGCTTATGGGCACACAGGATATCCCAAACTAATGGGCTCTCTGACCAATGCCAATCAACTTAACTTGGACGAAGCATTGGCAGACAGAAACAAGAAGTTCAATGTTGACCACAAGGTGAAGGCTGAATTGAGGAAAGAAATTGTCACGCCTGGCGTTGCTGCAAGTATGTTGATATCTTCTTCATAGTGAACTGTGCTGATTGTGATCTAGATGCAGACTCGTGGTGGAGTGAACAGAAGAAGATTTGAGGACTCAATTGAGGAACATGGGAAGCATTTGCACAATGCATGAGAATCTATTATTATTGGCGACAAGCCTTAGAACCGCCATTCTCGAATGCCATACTCCTCTTCCATCACTCAAATCGCGAGAATGCTTGTGTTGAAAACGGTCTTGTATCGCATGCGTTAGTAACAGGAAGAAGAAGAACACCTCTAACCATACCTTTCAAATGCCAATGCTCAAGGTGATATACGAACTATCCATCGGAAAGACTAGCAAGACTCTGAAGCCAAGTAAGCTTCCCATCCCCCAATATTCTTGATTGTTTGTGGACATACCGAATTAAAAGTTGATTTAAGCATCACGTTTCCCACAAGTTCTATCGGAAGCAACGTAAACCACAGCAGCTGAAGTGGAAGACAGGTCGATGGAGTCCTCTCTTATCAGCTCTGAGCGTCGCCCCAGCACGATGACCACCAACAGTATGCGACCAGTGAAAACCCATAGTTCGTCTACCTTTGAAGTCGTACTCGAAGAGATTTTTGCTTTTCTCGTGATCCTGTCTCTTGCTCCTTCGATTTCAAGATGTCTTTCTCGCAAGGGGTTTTATATGTTTGTTGAGAGGGAGATGCGAAAATGTGGGGCGGGGCCAGCACTGCCACGCTTTATACGCGCGCTGGCGACGTGGTGGAAATGTGAAACATTGAATCTCAGCTTTCAGCTCTGAATGTCCATGCACGCACGATTGTGCATGCGTTCGCGTGATTCGACTTTCGGCAGCTCAACAAATTATCGCATTGTGCTCTGGAAACCGTCTTATGTGTGCGTGTTTCTCTCTTTCCTTCATGACAAGCATACAGGTGAAGTCCCTGTGAATGAGTTCGATTTCCAACAGCACTTTCCATATAAGCGACGGTTGAAGTGACTTGCTGCGTCTTCATAGTAAGCGTTCAATGGCTGAGTTCCCGCATGTCGTTGTTTTCAAAACTGCTTTCGTGGCTATTCCGTATCCTGTTCTAGAAAGTGCGTATTCCTCTTCACAAAAGTAGTACACAAGGCATTCCGTAAATCACCTTGGCTTCTTTGATGCTTTTGAGTTGCGAGCTGTAAATAACAAACTTGTCTTGCTACATTGTGATTCTTTGAAGTGGAATCTGACCATATCGTCATTAGTAACTGCAAACGATATTCATATGTCTTTTTCTGGCTTGAAAATTGGCAGGACTGAGGGAATGTTCAACGCTCTCACTGATCTTCCTAAATTCTCCTTAGGCTGAGGATAAATCTTTACCAAGAAGTTTTTATTTGAGGGCTTTTTGACTCGCTAACAAAGAGTCCTCACACAAGTTTATCTACCATTTTCACCTTCCGATGCCCACATCGATTTCGACAGCTCCAAAATGCTTCAAAAACCGTCCCCAGACTGCACCCTTACCACTCTCACTGACAGCAATTGGCCATAGTACTCGTCCGGCGCCATCTTCCCAGCCTATTGGACATGTCCAACTATCTCCTTCTTTCTCTTTCCATTGCTTCTCGACTTCTGGCGCAGCGCTCATGAACCCAGGGTCAACACTGTTGATTGCTACCTTGCCATGTTTCCATGCAGGACCAGCCTCTGTCTCCGTCAACATATTCAGGGCAGCTTTTGTGAGATTCGTATGCACGTGTTTGCCATTTTTTGATGCAGACTTGGGATTGGACTCGAAGATGCCCTCTCGCGAAGAGACATTGATGATGTGTGAAGAGGCTTTACTTGCTGTAGTCTCAATTTTCGAAGTTCCCGTTTCGGAGCTCATGATTGGGAGAAATTCTCGCAGCAGTATGAGAGGTACGAAAGTATTGACTGAATGCGCGGAGATGACATCTTCATATGGGATCTGATGAATTGATTGTAACCAGGACGATGGCGAAGTGTCCAGTGGTTTTGTAGCACCCTGAGAGATTTCTAAAGCCTCCCGTGTTTGTGTAGTTTCTCTGTTGTCGTTGTGAGATGTGCCGTAAGACAAAGTTTGTTGTTGCCTAGAGGCAAGAGACGTGGAAGTCTTAACACCACCTCTAATTCGAGCTGTGTAGCCTTCCGTAAGAAGATTCTGGGTTTTGCTGGCTTCGACTCGTAGTGTTGACTCTCTCTTCACAGCTTGATCCTCCTTCTCCAGAGAGTCTGTCAAGGTTTGAGCAGCATTGTTGATCAAGATATCCAATTTTGGGGTCTTAGCATTATTCCACTCCATCAAACACTCCTTAACCACTTTGACCAGATGGAAAACGTCACTTGCAGCTCTGAAATCTGCTCCTACGATTTTCAGTCTCTGGGCCCAGGCAATAAAATCGGGTTCCGCTGAGTATCTTGTTTCTGCATCATGGGGATAACGTGTGGACACGATCACTTGCGCGCCACATCTGAGCAGTCGAAGTGCAGTGTGGTAGCCAAGATTGACCCTGCCTCCAGTGACGAGGGCAGTCTTGCCGTGGAGTCGGAGGTTAGCTGGAAGTGAGAGTGCTGAGGATGCTAGATTATACTCGCCGCAAGGTTTGCACAGCGAGGGATATTGCGCATGAGGAGACAACAGTATATATTGACAGATGTAACACTTCTTCTGCCTTGAGTTTTGTACCGATACTTTGTTCGGATACACAGATCCTGAGGATTGTGTCATATTGCCACTTTCGTGCGGCTGTTGCGCTTGAGCTTTTAGAGTTCTGATGACATCTTCAAGTGATGTTTGCAGACTGATTTCACCAGATTTGAGAGAACCATCTAGACGACTTCTATTGTTGCTTTGCTTGAGATGGCACAGATGTTTGGAAGGAAGCTTTGCACTTGCATAGAATCCTTATTAAACTGGACTACTACTCCCTTCCTACACATCCAAAAGTGGTGATGCCGTCCACATTTGAATTCTCTGAATAGCCCCAAGCTCAAACCTTCACAAACTCCCACAAGACTCCATTGTCACTCTCCACCTCCACCATAGCAAGCCTCTTAACACCCTGCTCCTCTTTGAAATCAACAGGTCTCAGCTTTCCCCAATGCGTCATGAGCATGATGAATCCTCCCTCTTCTTTGCTCAGCACATGAAACTTCTCCCACTCACGATGACTCTGTGCACCACAGCACAACGTCCATGAACCATCGCGACCAAGAAATCCGTAGGAAGCAACGTTGCGAAAACCGAGCCAGCCATCCAATCGAACACATTCCCAGTGGTGCGAACCCAGGACGCCTGCTGGTGCTACCACGACTTCTCCACGCAGTAGGGTGAGGTACTCGCGAGATTGCACGGAGCGAATCATATACGTCGAGCCTGCTTCGGGCATTTGGTACGAATTGAGAAGTTTGACGTCGTGAGATGCATTGTTGACATTATCTAGCGAATCTGGTTGAAATGTCTCGAGAGGCGTCACGGCTGTATCCGTAGCGACACTGAGATCATCTGTGCTTTGTGCTGATTCGGATTGCGCATTTTGAAGCCCTGTGGTCATGACTGTAGAGGCGTGGTTTGGTTTTGACTTACTATCATCTTGGTTGCATTGTCAGTCGCGATTTGATAGCGGCTAACATGTTGCATGGACAGTGCCAGCGCATGGTCTCACGTGTGTAACACGTGAGGGACTTCAACACATGAATTGTCAGATACTCTAGCAATTGTTTTTCATTTGATCTAATGTAACCATTCTGACTTTCAAGGATTTGACAACAATTTTTCTTAAATGGTGAGTGGCGTGTGAGTCTTAGAGGATAGTATCAAAAATGAGGAATCTTGCTTCTCACATTGCCCGCCTTCTGCGAGTCCCCTCCGTTTTCTTGCTTAGATATTGCGTATTTGCTACTTGACTATCTTTAGCTTTACGAAATAGGCAAACGCCACAATCGAGACTGATTCCCAATCTGCGTCTATTTTTCGTTGCATGATTCAGCAGGTCTTCGGCTCGACCGTCTTGACAGCCTTCCCATTCGCTTGGTACCATGCAAGGATGGTCGGCCATTGCGGTTGTCCGCAATACAGCTTACCGGGTGTTTTCAAACGTTCTTGGGGCTTCATCTTTTTACCTTTTACCTTTTACCGAGAGTCGCATTTCATCCAACAAATATCTGCTTACCACGCATCCCTGTGCTGACCCTTGGCACTCGCACATGGTGATGGAAGGTGCTTCATGTAATTCCACCCCAGCTTTTGCTTCGGAGAATAAGATGACAAAACGGCGGGTCCGTCTATAGACGTTGCTTTGAGGCGATTGCTCTATTGAGCTGCTGTAACTCAGGCTGTGTTTTCTTTAATAAGCAAGTTGTACTGTGCGTGCATATGTGCTGCATGATATTTTCAGATGGGTCGTTGTGGGTTAAGGCGCTCATGGACGTATATATAGACCGGCCAGATGAGAGAATGGCGGACTCAAAGACGAGAACAATAGCTTGCGATCTACTATCATCACCAGGTTGATCATTACTTCTTCGTGCATATCGAACATTATACACAATTCTCAGAATGTCTTCGTCAACTACTTCCACAGTATGGGCAGATACACCTTTCCCTTTAATCCCCATCCCAGCTCTCAACAAAGCACCCAAATCCCTCACACCAGCAGAGTATATGGCCCAAGACATGGCCAATGCCCACAGCAGTCTCCTCCGCTCCCTCAACGCACTATATAATCAAGCCCCATACGTCTCCTCCTCCAAAGATATCAGAGATCTACTGCAGTACGGCAAATACTGGTGTCAATGGATAGAAGAGCACCACACCGCCGAAGAGAAATATCTCTTCCCCAAAATCGAAGAGGTCACTGAGGAGAAGGGATTGATGGAAGGAAACGTGGACCAGCATCATGCTTTTGGCCCAGGGCTAGCGATCTTTGAGAAGTACGTTAACGAGACGACGACGGAGGAGTACGATGGCAAGAAGCTACAGAGTGTGATCGAGGGATTCGCCTACGTGTTCGCGGAACACATGAAGGACGAGATCGATACGCTCTTGTCGCTGGAGAAGTACGAGAAGATTGATTGGAGGAAGATCAATGATGATTTCGTGACGGAGCTCAGGAAGGGCAGTTCGGTAAGTGCTCATCTCCTCAAATCATGAAGAAGATGTTGCATGTGCTAATGCTAAGTAGCTCGCATTGTTCCCATTAGTGCTGGGTGCAGGTGATAGAAGTGTCATGCCCTGGCCGGAACTACCCTTTTTTCTGCCATATGTTTGTCATTATATCTTCTCATGGAAGGACAGAGGTACCTGGAGGTTTAGTCCGAGCAGCGTATGGGGTGAGAGGAGACCGCTGTTGTTCACTGCTGAGACTCAAGTTCGATGAATCTGTAACTCAAGTATATGGATGTTGGATAGGGGTCTGTAAATGTGCTGATGATAGATTGTAGTGGTTTGTCGGTGGTGCGCTTCATTTGGAGTATGTACGATTGTGTTGCGTTACGATTTATATAGAACTGTCTCTGGAGTTATTTCTCAATATGTATGTTTACGCATATCTACCTAGATACCATTATTTACATATTCAACATACAATGCAGCTTCCAAGTTCATCATAATTAAGCTTCTTGGGGCACCGTCAACATCGATTCCATCATGCCATCCACTCCTGCTAGGCTGTTCAAGGTGCCAATTTGCATACTTGTTTCTGGCATCTCAATTTTGTGATCCATGATCCGCAAACCACCTTTCTCATCCCAGCCAATTCTCCCTTCCTCGGCTGCCTTCAAAAGCTCTAAACTCGCAACGTCCTTCTCACCAGTTTCCGGATCCCACTCAAAACCTTCCTTCAGCCACATCCATCTCAGATATGCTCTGAGCTCTTTGTCCTTTGGAAGCACTCTCATCCATTCTGGTTGGAAGCCCTCCTCGCTGCCCTCGCCATTCCATCCATGGGACAAACCTCGGAGGACATCACGGCAGAAGATACGCCATGAATCAAGAGCATACGGACCAAGGACAATATGGCCAATCTCCCAGGCGTTCGATCGAGGATCAGTATCAGCAAGGATCTCTGACTTCTTGATTGGACTCTTAGGATCTTCTGGGAAAGGATAGTTACGGACAGGATAGCGCTTGTCTTTTGCAGGCGGGCTTTCGAGCCACAGGCGGGCATAGTTCTGATACGTCGTTGCTCGTTGATTCTGTAGGCCTAAGTGATGAATGATGCTGACAATATCTTCTTTCTTAGCTGCAACAAGTGCTTCCGGAGTGGGATATGCTTGCATGAGTTTGAAGAAGACTGGTATAGCATGCTTTCCGTGTGTGCGATTGAGGAAAGTCACTGCTATCAAGAGACGGAAAGGATCATGAGCTAGACGTTCTTGTATGAGCCCAAAAGAAGGAGCAGAAAGCAGTGGAAACGGGATGCAAGATACAATCCCTCCCGGAGATCGAGGTTGTTTAGCAGGGGATGGTTCTCGTCCTTGTACTTCATGTTCTCCCTCCACAGTCGTGTTCAGTTTCGACGCAGTTCTTTTCTTAGGCGTTACAACTGTAGCCTTAGCTGGAGAGGGCGAGAAAGGTGGAGTAAAGTATGGGGACTTAGTGATCGCGATCTTTCTGTTCTTTGTAGTTTGCTTGACAGTTGCGTCAAGTTTGGGTGCTATCACTTCACTTCGTACAGTGTTACAGTCGCCGGTTGATGTTGGTATCTCAAGTGGTACAATAACAACTTCTTTCTTGACAAATCGACCTCGAGAGTCTCGTTGTGGAGGTATTTTTGGAGCAGGAAGAAGTACGCTATCTGCATCACGTCTAGTCGTAAATGAACTCTTTTCTACAGGCACATCAAGCGTGATGTCTAACTCTCCTCGAGTTCCGACTCCGATTGACTCTGTACCCAATCTTACTTGATTATCAATTGCAGATGCGTCAGAATCCAGAGCATGACTACCACCCGCACAGTCCTGGTTCTCTACGGGTGGTCCCCTTTTGACTCTTCCACAGCATTCTCAACAGTCTTCTGTGCTCTTGGCTTTCGATTTCGTTTCTTCTTTGGCTTTACATCTGTAGATTCCTGCTCATTAACAAGAGCAGTTTCGAGTGGCAATCGAGTCTCAAATACTGGCTCAGGCGCCTCAGTTTCCACATCCTGAGTGGAGTCAGCCATTATCGTGTCTCCTTCTGACAGGCGATTGTTGTTCCTCTTCCTCTTTCGCTTGGACTTTGCTTCTCCATTCGTCACGGGCGGTACCTTTGGAGCATCAGATGTATCTCTCGTCTCTGGCTGCAGTCTGCCATTTTCTCGCACAGTCTTTTCCACAGTCGCAGCAGCTGCTTTGACAGCTTCTCTAGCCTTCTTGGCCATCTCCAAGAAAGAAGCTGATTGCTCTGCTTTCTTTGTTTCGATCGCCGTACGTTCAATATTGGGATCTTTTGCTGCCAAATTCATAGCTATTTGTCGTTCACGATTCCTCTCGGCAGCTTCAGCCCGCCTCTGCTTCTTGGTCAACACTGGTTTTTTTTCTTGCTGCTTCACTGCAACTCGAGGTTTTGCGGATTCAGATGCTCCACGATCGACTGACACCACATCACCTGATGAGAAGAAGGTAGGCTCCCGCTGTCCATCATCTCCGTTTGTTGTTACGGTCGCTCCTGCCAGTTGAGGCGTGTCTTGCAAAAGATCGTTTGCCAGTGAAGCAATCAGGTCGTCTCTAGCAGCTTTAGTCTTTCCAATTCCTACAGTCGAGGCACCAGGTTTCGAGAAATGATTCGACTCGGTAGGTCCGCGTTTGACTCTTTTCCTAGGCGGTTTCTTGTCTTGTACATCTACCTCGACAGCTTCAGCTGGAGTTCCGGCGATTGATATCATCGTATCTGTCTGTTCTTCATTGTCCTTATACCAATCCTTAGAATTGACCAGATTCAATTTCTTTTCGGCAGCTTCCTTGGTTCTGGCTTCTTGTTTAAGTCGTTTTACCTCCTTCTTTGCAGCCGTCTTACTGATTACTGGCTCTGCTACTGACTCGACCTTGGCTTGCGATGCTTGAACGGCTGATTCATTAGGTTGCCGTGCATCGGTAGCGCGCTCATCTTTCGCATTTCTCTTACGCTTGCGCTTGGGTTTCGGCTCCGAAATAGATGGCGTTGTTGAAGTAGGCAAAATAGGTTCCGATTCCACCATATCTTCCTGTGCTGTTTCGGTCATGGTCACATCTTTATCTTTCGGTTCCTCTGCCTCAGTTGCCTTGATTGATTGAGAAGGCTTTTGTACCCTCACAGAAGCAGCTTTTGGCGGCTTACTCGTTCTTGCACGTTTTGCCTCTCTTTCTGCTCTTTCTTTGTCCTGTCTCGCCTCAGACTCCTTCTCCCATGTGTCTCTCAATTTTGCCAACGCTTGTAGCGCATCGCCCTGACCCAACTGGAGCTTTTCCTTGAAATATGGGAAGAAGACCTTGTTAAACTCCTTCTTCGTTTTAGCTAACTTCCAAGCTGCATGTCCTCGCGCAAACGCCTCGACCTCTTGTACTATCTCTTCGCTAGATCTCTGTAGCTTCTGCTCAGGCTCTGCTTGAGCCTTCTTTCCAGCCGTTTTATTTATTCTTTCCTTCTTGCTCAGCTTGATCTTTGGTGTAGAACTTACTGCCTGGGGAGCAGGGACCGTTGCGACTTTGATTGGAGAGGCGATTGGTGCGACTTGTTCCTCATAATCATCGTCAGATTCGTCCTCACTATTCTCCTCCTCCTTGCCACCTAGTTGCTCCGCTAACAATCTCCTTCTGGCTTCAGCTTCAATTAACTCCAGATCGACATCGTCTACCATATCCTCGTTAGACGAAGGCTGATCCAAGAGAGTCTTGTAAGAATATCCACCCTCGCGGCCAGATCCTGACGTGCTACTCAACATATCCACACCATTGCTCTCGACTTCAGTAACTGCAGGAGTCTCGACTAGATCTTCGTCATCGTCAACAGGCCGAGGCTGACTCGAAGGGGGAGCTCGTTCGCGCTCTTCGTCGGTGCTGGAAATTGCTTCGTGTTGTGACTGTTGCGCAGAAGAGGATTGCCGCTGTGAATTCTGCTTTTCATTCACATCAGCTCAAGTTTCCGACGTGACAATTTGCCCAAAAGGTTTTCGATTCACTCACCATCAGCTGATTGTCGCCCTGACTTTCCATGCCAGCTGTCGAGCTGGGAACTTCCTGTTTCTTTGCTCTAGGGACCCTCTTCCTCTTTCTTGTGGCCTCGCTGCTTTGTGATGCTTGACTCGTTGTTAAGTTGTCTTCAGTATTGAGCGCTTGACTCTGATCTTGCGTCGAAGCTTGCGAAAGGATTATAGTTTCTTGAGGATTTGTCCCACCAACGGGCATGGTGGGAATGGGAGAGCTCATGTCTTCAATCGGTCTCTTTCGTGTTAAAATAAAGGAAAGGAACTACCACAGCTCTCAGAGACTTCGGAATGATGCCAGGGAGAACTGAATCAATTTATGTTGTGGCCTGTTCGAAGGCGCAAAGTCACGAAATGCAACAAGGTATTTTTTATTTTTTGCAAGTGAAGCTTTGAAGAAAAGGTGCTTATCGCTATCGCCGAAAAAGGCTGTCAACAGATTGGTCCACATATGTTACTCCTGCATAGCTGCCTCTTTCAATTCCTCACTTGAATATATCACACCCTTTGCTATGTAAATAGACGACTGCTTCAACTGCCTGCAAGGACCGTCACTAGCGAAGCGGATCTGTGATTGTTGTGCGATTGGTATCAAGGTATACTTGCGAGTTTTCATGGCTTGCTTCAACATAGATATAGATAATTACAGCCATGGTAACGAGTTCTCCAGTTCGGAAATCCATCTTTGCAGACGAGTGAAGAAGAACGGCTGATCGTATACCGGACGAATGCACCGCGCATTGCTTTTGAACGCTTACCGGGATTCACTTTGAAGTTTCTGCAGGGAGATTCTCTGCAGAACCAAAGGGCTTCACCAAATGGGAGATTGGATAGGATATCGAACATTCAAAGCAGATTTTCATCTTCACACTAGCATTGTTCAAAGAAGCAAATCCTAGAGTTCTCCTCCGCTTGCCCATAGCACTACTTCCACCCTTCCCCACAGCTCCCTTCCTCATGATCCTAATGATAGAACCAATAACCCTATCAAACAAAGACACAAAGTCCTGTCTACTAGTGTCAAGATTTTCGCAATTGTCAAATAGAACATAGAACCTAAGGATATTAATTCGCAAAACTTAGTCTCACTTATAATATTGTAATCAACTTACCCTACTAAAGACAAAAGCTGGTGTCCTCTACCAATTGGGGCAACCGCAACGACTATCTATATCATAATGTGAGTAATCGTAGTCAAGAGATTACCCTAATATAAGTGTATAACAAAATTGTTAAGGAAAGTGGATAAAAAGCTAAACGAAACTTTTACAAGAATCTAGAGTAACAAGCATATATATCCATATGATAGCTTTTAATAGATAGCAGCTCCAGACATTTATCTTGAGGACAAAGGGGAGAGCTTCCACTCGAAGATAGACGGATCGTGTCCAGATCATAGAATTATACTCACTCGCTCTGTTGATGCAATTGGCCAGGCAGCCAGCAGGTGAGCACGTAATACAACCAGGCCAACAACTACTAGAGCAAATCGTATATTCGAGCCTATGGCATTCATTGTCACAGGCCCGAGCGACAACCGTTGGGCCATCTGCTGGCTCGGATGAAACAGCAATAGGGGTTGCTGCTGCCATATGTGCAAAGGTAGCAAGTGCCATTACAAAGGCGGGGATATGGTAAAGCTTCATACTGAAGGTTTGGAGAGAAGATGGTGTTGGATGTTTGTCTTATAGCAACGAGAATAGGTATAGTACCTGGATGTAATCAATTGTTGACTTGAAAGATTACTGTCGATCAGGAGCAAGAGGTACTGTTTCGAGGGGGACTCCTATCCTCTTTATATAGGAAGCGGAGCTACTACTATCTTCTCCTGTGTAGCAGGAGTAATATACTTTTCCTAGCCTAAAGACCATTCAAGGCGGAAGTCATTGAGGATATGGAAGCTGGGTCTCCGATCTTCCGAGTTTAGAAATTCTTGAACCCTTCTGGTTGCTGTGCCACAACATTGACATAAAACGTTGAGGTTAAATTCATCATATAGTTACCCTGCAATTCCAGAGAATGGAAGCACGTTGTCAACCCTCGTTGCCATGATGCACGTAAACAGATATCTTATAATGAAATTTACTCTAATTGGACAACTCAAGAACAGCTCTTTCTGTTCCGCTGTGTGTAGCTTATATTTATACAATAGCTCGCGCTTAAGCAGCCAATATTCCAAGAGTCATTCATCCGGAAAATCGACACCTTGAGGACTGCTCACACTCTACAGGACGGGCTGCGTAGTCTCACAGCTCATGACACGGACAACAGTAAATGGATGTAGTTTCAAAAAAGTCGCATTTTCAAGTATTGGCACAAGTCTACAATTCCAATCTCCAACTCCCAAGCACAAAAGCTCGAGTATGAAGGTTCTTCCACCTTTCCACCTCGACTCTCTCCTTCCAGCATGCTTTGTACATATACTACTCACACAACCACCAGATATCTTCCTCCACCACAGACAAAGGAAAAGTGCATCATTATTTTCGAGATGTGACAGTGTGAATGTGGCGATGGTATGGTAAGGTGATCGAGGATTTAGTGTCGTCCACCCTGCTTGATTGGTGCGTTGTACACGAGCTTTCTCGCCTTGACTGGTGCCCATTTATATCTCTTGACCCAAACGCTCAATCCCCACAAAGCAGACCCGATGACGATAACCTTAAGACCCATCTTCTTTCTCTGGTCCATCTCGGGCTCAGCAGCCCAGTTCAAGAACTCAACCACATCCTTGGCCATCTGTGAAGTCGAGGCTGGAGTACCATCTTCGTACTCAACCAAATCGTTGTAAAGGACACGAGCCATGGCAATACCGGTACCTGGGAAGTATGGGTTGAAGTTCAAACCCTCTGGAAGCTTGACACCTGCAGGAGGCTCCTCAGGGTATCCAGTCAACAGTGAAAAGATGTAGTCACATCCTCCGTGACGGGCCTTGACCATAAGGGATAGATCAGGTGGCAAAGCACCGTTGTTGGCGGCACGAGCAGCCTGCTCGTTCTTGTATGGGGATGGAAGGTAGTCGGAAAGCTTTCCTGGTCGCTTCTCAATCTCTCCCTCATCGTTGGGCTCGCTGTCGTACTCGTTCTCTTCGGCCATGGCCTTAGCCTCATCTACAGTGTGGGTGACACCAACGAGAGCTCTGTATGGGATACGTTCGAGGGAATGACATGAAGCACAAACTTCTTGGTAAACTTGGAAACCTCGACGAAGTCTAGGGCATTATTAGTGGCGCACCACATGAAATAGAAAAATGTCTTCTTACGCTTGATGATCGAAAGTCTTTGTCCATAAGGCGTGTTGCCATGGGTACTTTGTAGGATGCAAACTAAGAGAGAACTCAATCAGTTCCAGTTCGATTGTGGTTGGGAGGTAGCGCGATGTAAATTCGTCGAGCATCAACCCAAATGAAGCCATTGTGTCAACTCACCCTTCCTCGGCTGGAGTCATAGCCTGTAGCTCAGGACCGTAGAGATGATAGTACCATGCTGCAGAGCTGACGAAGACAGCAGTGGCAGTGGCACCAGCGACGTTCAGTCGAAAGGGTGAAGATTCGGTACCGGAGCTCCACGACGAAGCAGATCGCTAAAACACAACAACAATCAGCCATCAATCTTCAATTGCCAGCCATCCCCCATCAATTCACTCTCCCTCTATCCTCCTCCAAGCTTGATATCCTCCTTTTCGAGATGATTTGAGGTCTTGCCGTACCTTCGATGTATTGATCGCTCCATTCCGAACAGCTCCGATTGCGCGCGTCGAGCGCAGGCTTGATCTGGCCAACATCTTGTGCAGGATAGGCCTCAGCTGGAGGTCACTTCGCCGTGCAAGTTGAGGACGTTAATTGGGTTGTGGGGTATGATAGTGGTGGTAGATGGAGAGGTCGTGGTCAGTTGGAAAGAAGGCAATTTTGAGATCCCCGACCAGCTTTGCAAAGTCTTACATCTGATTGGTCGACACAACATGAACTATCTCCATGCATTTCAACCCTAACCCTTCCGATTTACAGCTCTAACGACCACTATCGGTGGTGTTAGAATTTCTGGCAAAGCGACAGACATCTGTTAAATATCAGTGCAAGGATTGCGTGCATAATCTTGCACGCTATGTCAAAGATAGAGCTCCTTTCATTGTCCCTTTGATCCTCTAAGTCACTAGTCATTGTGCGATCTAGTCATGTGCCCTGATCTTTACTCTCGCTTTATTATGGTATCAAAATGCAGTAAATACAGAACTTTTGTGATTCTCGAGAACTCCAAAAATGCCACAAAACACTACTTATGCATGTCCATTGGGACCTTTGGCAAGCTCTCTTCGCTTGGCGACAGCATTCGCAAGCACTTCAAGCACAGATTCAGTATCATCCCATCCGATGCAAGCATCAGTAATGCTAACACCGTAAGCCAATCCTGCCTTGCCCTCCTTTGGAACTTTCTGTGCGCCTACATACTGTCAGTAAAGTTGATTGTGAATGGTTGGTGTGTTGACTTACCCTCATTGATGTTACTCTCAATCATGACTCCCATGATGGCATCCTCACCCTTCTCAATCTGCTCCGCCAGAACAGCAGCGACCTTCGGCTGATTCTTGTGGTTCTTCAACGAGTTGCCGTGACTGCAATCAACCATCAATCTCTGCTTCAATCCCTTCTTTGCCAATGCCTCCTTAGCCTCGGCAATGCTCTTCGCGTCATAGTTCGTTCCCTTTGTGCCCCCCCTGAGGATCACGAAACAGTCCTCGTTGCCCACGGTGCCAACGATAGCCACCACACCGGGCTTTGTGACGGACAAGAAGTGGTGGGGATGAGCAACTGATCCAATGGCATCGATGGCGACGCCAAGGGTACCATCCGTTCCGTTCTTGAATCCAACAGGGAAACTCAGTCCGGAAGCCAACTCTCTGTGCAATTGACTCTCAGTAGTTCGTGCACCAATGGCGCCAACGCTCAATAGATCTGCTAGGAATTGTGGTGAGATGGTATCCAACATCTCACTGGCGAGCGGCATTCCCTTCTCCGTCAAATCCACGAACAATTGTCTACTCGTCCTCAAACCCTTATTGATCTTGAAACTGTTGTCGATATCAGGATCGTTGATCAGACCTTTCCAACCGACAGTCGTACGTGGCTTCTCGAGGTAAGAGCGCATAACAATGAGTAGATCTTGAGAGTACTTCTCCTTCAGCTTGAGCAGTCTGTCGCAGTATTCGAGGGCAGCAGGAGGGTCGTGGATAGAACAAGGGCCGATGACGACAAGGAGCCTGCCATTCTTGTCTGTGCCTTGAACGACTTCTACAGACTCGTTGCGGCCGTCGAGGACTGTTCGTTTCGACTTTGCGGATTGTGGGATTTCATGCTGGAGGAGATCAGGCGCAGTGAGAGGATTGTAGCCGCGAACTGAAGAATCGATCTGTTAGCGGACCGATCATTCAACTCAACTAATAGTATACTAACTGCGCCAATCTTCTGTGTCTTCCCTATTCCCCAGATTCTGGTTTTCGATATAGTAGCTCTGTAGACTGTGAGTCAGACGAGGGGCAATCAAAGACAGTTTCGAAATCTTCGTTTCAATCAATTGAGTGTGTAACTTACAGTCATTTTTTAGGGGTTTCGATCAGAAAAGCTGGACAGTAATTGTATTTTGGTACAAACACAAAAGCACTCCGTTGTGAATCACAGCGATTTTCGGCGGCGAAGTTATGTAGTTGTACAATTTACTGCCCTTAAGTGGCTTGCGACGTCATCCAATCAACTTTTGGCGGGGTGGTGGTCGAGACCCGACGGCATGCGAAGAAATTGACAAAGTGATGGCAAAAAGTCGTCTATATGTATATTGTGAATGTGAGTAGGCAGAGGCCTCAGAGGATGTAGTTATATATTCTTTATTTGGATTCTTTTTAGAACATGTCTGAACACACTTGAGGGCAGCTTTTGTGATCAAACTTTCGGTAGCATACCCACTAGATGCCATCCAAAGGCGTCCCTTGACACTACCACATGTGCATAGATTGTTCAGGCAAATCTCAATAATCACTGTCGAATATCACCGTACATATGCATGCAGTATGTCGCATGCTTCTTGGTATCATTTACGCTTGCTTATTTTGAAGCTCGAAAAGGCCATTCATCATACTCATAAGTGCGATTTTGGTGCCAGAAGACCAGGAATATCATCGACTTGTTTACGACCTTCCAGAATATCTGCGAGGGTGTCAGTCTGTAAGGCTCAACTTAGATGTATGGTACTTACCAATGACAGCTAGAAATAGTGGATACTCCTGCTCTTTGCCTTTTGACTTCAAGAAGCTGTTCACTTCTTTTGCAGTGCTCGTTCCTTGCAACTTCTGACCATTCAACTCGGTATTTTCGACCTCATCCACAGATACTCCTCTTTCGACTGCCAACTTTGCACACCTGAAGTTCCTTCCACCACTGCAACTCGCGATGAGATCAGCTACTCCAGCACTCTCTTCTGTAAAAGTACCAGTATGGACAGTCTCTCCAAAGAACTCTTTGCCAAACTTGACCATTTCCAGTAGGCCTACACGCATAACAGCTGCTTTAGCGTTGTCACCCCATCCTTTACCGTCCACAAAACCTGCAGCCAGTGCCACGATGT
>Ga0115847_100140_pt1 | contig 17209 bp, 7 predicted proteins | sample InSIn5SAF170_FD_83861 | JGI IMG/M metagenome (GOLD analysis project Ga0115847, IMG submission 83861)
AAAATATTACTATACATGAACAACTTTCATGTCAACCCAGGCATTGTAAGAATCGAGAATTCCTCAAATCCGGGCCATGTATACCTTATGCAATATTATACAACATAGGCTATCCGCTCGAATTGGAGTTGCCCAAGGAGGTATTCTCTCGGAAGAAGAGGAATGACCTCAACCTCACGAACGCTTTCCCTAAATATCGCCTGACTGGTGTTGTCTATCATCATGGCAAGAACGCCAGTGGAGGTCATTACACTGTGGATGTGCGTCGTCAGGATGGGCGAGAATGGATCAGACTTGATGATACTGTCATTCGACGGATACGGAGTGAGGATGTGGCCGGCGCTGGCAGCGAGGAGGATCCCAAGGTGCTCGCCGCTGCATTGAACGCACACAAGAACGATAGCTCTTCAGCGAATCCGTTTGCAGCCATTGACGACGAAGACAATAAAGATAGTGAGGAGGAGTGGAAGCAGGCAAATGGTCCAGGAAAGAAATGGTCAAGCGTTGTTAATGGCACGTCAACACCAAAACCCAAGGCGGAAAAGTCTTCTGTCAAGGATAACAAGGTTGCATACTTACTGTTCTATCAAAAAATCTGAGACGTATGGGGCTGCTGATGCACAGTACGCTTTCGGGACTGTCTGAAGACGTGTAAAGACAGTCTGCGATACGGCCATGCTGAGGGGTAGGTGCTTGTGATAGATGAAGGGGTCTGGAAGCGGGATTTTGCTCGTTCGTGATCGCACTGGTGGGCAACTGTAGTGTAGGATCTTCACGACAGCCTATGTTGTATAATATTGCATAAGGTATACATGGCCCGGATTTGAGGAATTCTCGATTCTTACAATGCCTGGGTTGTCATGAAAGTTGTTCATGTATAGTAATATTTTTGTGTTCTATCCACCAAGAACATACCACAAAATAAAACACAATACACACTGTCAATAAGTTTCTTTTAGTACTTCCGCAGTTACCTTTTAGTGAAAGATCGGAACAATTTACGGAGACAGTACAGAATCCAGAAATTATTGAGTTGAGGGTGATGCCAAGAGGTTGAGGAAACCGCGGCATATGCAATTTCCCCAGCGGCAAAAAAAACAAATAAAAGGGTCCTCGATATTCTCAAGAGATAAACAAATCGGTTCATCGTTGTATAATATAGACAGTCGTCAACCACAAGGTGATCAGATTTCGTTGAGTCGCGCTATGGGATTGTAATACCTTACATTCATTTTCTTCCTTTCTTTTCTTTCATTCGATCATTGCGCAAAGTTTACCATCCTTTGGATAGTCGAATCTTGAGCATTCTCCTTAAAACCCTCTTCTATCGACATAATGTCTGAACGATACTCATTACGCCAAACTCCAAGGTAAAATTTTCCGAGTCTATCCGCTCGTAATGGGATACTAACATGCTCGCAGAAAGACGGAACATCCTGGCTTCATCGAAACACCTCGTCCTCGAGCCGCCCCTCGTCGCAAGTCCCAGTTCGCGGGATCTGATGGCGACGATTCTTCCTCTGCTACTGATAGCTCCACTACACGATCGCGCAAGAGTGTAAAACGGTCTACAAGCATGGTCAAGGAAGCACTTACCAATGGACATGCGGTCAATGACAACGCGGGTGCAAAGAATTCACTGGCGGTAAGCGTGAATGGGAATGCTAATGGTGATGGACATACAAATGGTCATGGTCATACAAATGGTCATATCGTGAATGGAGACGAGAAAACGAATGGTAAAAATGGCAAGATCGTAGACGGCTGGGCTCCTGGAATGGACCCAAAGATTGATTATTCGCCACATTTCGATTTCGGTGCGAGCTGGGGCGTGAGTGCCATGATGATTGGATTCCCTTTGCTCATGTATTACATGTGGATAGGCGCAACCTTCTACGATGGTAAGTTTCCTATGCGTGGAGAGGGGCAGTCGTGGTCGCAGTTTTTTGCACACCTCTATGATCTCGTATCTCAGCACGCCTTTCCCTCACTAAGAGCATGGAAAATATATTGGGTATTCTTTGTTATGGAAGGTGCAATGTACTGCCTTCTTCCAGGCTGGACTACCTATGGCAAACCTTTGCCGTGGGAGGGAGGAAAACAACTGAAGTATCACTGCTCTGGTGTCTGGTCATTCTATAGCACCATATTTCTCGCCTGTGTTCTTCATTATACTGGTCTCTTCAAGCTGTATACTCTGGTCGATGAGTTTGGTCCTATCATGTCTGTCGCCATCTGTTCCGGCTTTTTGGTCTCATTTATCGCATACTTCTCAGCATTGGCGCGCGGCGCCCAGCACAGAATGACTGGATATCCTGTTTACGACTTCTTCATGGGCGCTGAACTTAACCCACGCATGTTTGGCATTTTAGACTTCAAGATGTTCTTCGAGGTTCGGTTGCCATGGTATATTCTCCTTGGTATCACAGGAGGCACCGCAGCGAGACAATACGAGCAGTTAGGATATGTTTCTGGAGAGGTTGCGTTCTTATTATTGGCTCACTTCTTGTATGCCAATGCCTGCTCCAAGGGTGAAGAATGCATCACGACCACCTGGTAAGTATTCGTTCTCCCGATCATCCCTAAAGTACTTGCTTACATGGTCAGGGATATGTATTATGAAAAATGGGGTTTCATGCTTATCTTCTGGAATCTTGCTGGAGTACCACTGTCCTATTGTCACTGCTCAATCTATCTTGCAAACCATCTTGAACGGATTTCTGATTGGGGCCTCCTTGCACCTTACCGCTATCCACTTCTGGTTGCTCTCTTCACCTCTTACCTCTTCATGTACTGGATCTGGGACACAACCAACTCACAAAAGAACCGATTCCGTGCTGCTTCGCGCGGCACCCCAATCACGCGCAAGACTTTCCCACAACTTCCATGGCAAACCGTTACCAATCCTCGAACTATCAAGACTGCATCTGGCGACGAGATCTTGGCAGACGGATGGTACGGCTACGCTCGCAAGATACATTACACTTGTGACTTGTATTTCGCATTGACTTGGGGCTTAATCACTGGCTTCAATAGCCCTTTTCCATGGTTTTATCCTGTCTTCTTCTTCTGCATGATTTGTCACCGTGCTTGGAGGGATATCCAGAGATGTAGACGCAAGTATGGAGAGAGCTGGACCGAATACGAGAAACTGGTGCCATACTTGTTCATTCCTGTAAGTCTCCACTCCGACTGTCAAATATGGTTAACGCAATGGCCAAACTAATCTTTTCACAGTATGTCATTTAGTCAAGGTGAAATATTATTGATGTTCCTGAAATGGGAACCCTTGTATGAGCAATTCTGGCTTTGCTTGAAATCATGACGTTGCATTGAAATATTAGCAGCACTGGGTAATGGCTATTATCATATTTAATATGTGTTGTTTTCAACATTGAACAACTCCTTCCTTCTATCTATATTTATATCATTTGGTTGTGAAGTCGAAGTATATTTGTTAATGCATCTATAGTCTGTCATATAGTTCTTGTCAGACGGATTGAAACTGTTTAATTTTCTAAAACTCTTATTTGAGCGAGACAATAATGAAGTACGTCTTTTCAAGATACATATGAGGGAATATAAGCTGCAAAATATAAGGTAGGTCATGCTTATTTCGGAGAAAGATCTTTCCCAAAGCTGTACTTATATTGATCTCGTGACGAGGACGATATATCATGTCTTCTAGTACGCTGGGCCTTCTTGTTACCCTGTCGTTGAATACTCTCCTCTCGTATCCTGGTTCTCAAGGTGATTTCTCGTTCATCAGGATGAGGTTAAGATACCCTACATGATTGTGTACATGACTAAGTCGGGCTTGTTCGCAAGGGACTGGTGAAACATGTATACTTGGATAAATATGCGAAGTCAACTGTATTGTAGCTTCTTGATCAAGTGAATAAATGCGAAGCTGACAACAAAAGCCCCAAAATATCCAGATATCACGTAAGAGTTACCTATTTTTCTGACTTTACTTCTGCTTATCATGACTATCTACATTACTGGGTGTAAGCCGGTACAAGTTCTAACCGAAGCGATATCACTTTAGGGATATCGATATTTATCAATACCACAGAATGGTGCGGGGAAATGCAAGGAGTTTGTGCGGGGATATGCAAGTAGTTCTTGTTTCAAGGTCCGAACCGTGGTTCAAAAGCCACGCGAGATGCATGCATCGAGCTTTTATTTCCGGCTATACTCTGAGAGTTGAATATCTCGAGTGAGCGACACAGATGACCTGAGCACTTCCGACAATAGGAGGTCGATTCCTGGGGTTGATGACACAAATATCAGCCGTTTAATCTATTCAGGAAGCCGAGCATGTCTCGAAAAAAGGATGAGCGGAATCACAAAGACTTTACTTGCTTGCAAATTATGTATAAAGAGGATTGATTCCTCCATGGGCTACGCAATATTTTCCTCTCTATCAAGTCTCAAGTTTGAATTTAATCATTCAAATATCATACCAATTCGCTACAAACATCCATCAAGTATTCGTAATTATCTTCAGTACCATCTTCAAAATGCGTTTTCTTACAGCACTCATGATTGTATGTATCGGTGTTGCCGTAGCTTCACCTGTTGATGAAGGTGTTCTGGTAAGCTGCTTTGTTTGCATGTCCCTCAGCTACTCTGTGAAATTCTACTGACCATGTCAATTTGTAAAACAGGGAAAGAGAGATTGCGTCGGTAAGTGAATGCTGTATATCACTCTACACCTCATACATCCTTATCGATCAGACTTGGCTGCCCACCAACACTATCTAGAGTGATGATACTAATCTTCTAATCAGGGTGTGAGAACTATTGTTGTAATAGGAATGGTGGCTGCGGTGGTCTTTTGAGTTGTGCTCAATCATATGTAAGTACCACAGTCTATCATACAGCTATGGGGCAATACGTACTCGATTAAGTTGGGGAAATCTTCTCACGTCCACTTCGGTATACCTATGTCATCACAACTAACAATTCTAAAGTGCAAATGGGTCGGGAGTTACTCCTACTGCGTATGCAAGTGCAAGGCTTGAGCTATCAAAGTAGTAAAAGCATCTAATCGAGGGATGAGTGTTTAAGCTTGTGAATGATCATAAGTCGTTAGCTGCTCAAGAGTACTACGTATAGAAAGCATTATTGCAAACACAATATGATATATCACCACTCTTATGACTTACATTACTCAATTTAATGCTCCTCAAACAGCTTTCAGGACGTAAGTCCGTTCTGTAGGCTGCTTAGTTTCATTCTCTATGGAAAATAAAATACAAAAGATACACCACCGAAGAAGCTCATTTGTTCCGATACAATTTTTGGGTGTTAACCATAGGTTGTACGTCTGCATCGATACTTGGAGACAACCCTTTGTTGATCTGCAACGGACTCAACAACATAACCATCAGCCCCATTTTTAACAAGAACTTGGTCATTCCTCTAGTAGATTATCAGCAAAGTCATAGCCCAATTGATTTTCAAAAACAACTGTTGCGTGAGTTTGACATAACCCGAAAATTATGGTCTCAAGCCTCACATGTCATATTTGGGTTGAAGAGCTCCAATTATCGTCATTTGAACGAAAGTGCACATTCTATTGATAATAAAGACAGAATCGCGGGTGTTTATCTTTCTTATGCAAGCATTTTGGATGAGATTTCAGATTGATTACAACACAACTCTCTCTCCACTTCTATCAATGACAGAGCCACGGAATACCAATTACGATCGTTGGATATCAAAAAGGCCGACCTGTTGATCAATTTTCACTCACTGAGAACGATCATACTGCGACAATGTATAGACTCTAGCCTGACTGCCGTTATGGGCCTTACGAATGATCCGCTTATGCTTGCCATGAAAAAGTCGGAGCTGGCTCAGGAATTTGTTAGCATCATTGAGGAGGTCTCGTTTGAATCACTACAGATGAACGGAGAACCATGTGTAAGTGTCCTTGCTTACCATACTTGCTAGATTGGTGTTCGTAGCATCTGTAGGTTGACCTGATTTACAGGTTGAGAAGATCCGACAAGTTTGCACCATTTTGCTTGAACTTATTCAAGTCACGGAAACCACCTCTATCAGAGAAAGATGCCAGCGACTGTTCTCTCGACTGTTAGATGTTCTAGCAACTTTGAATTCTCGGGTGTCTAGTCAGCTCAACGAGTGTTTTCAATTAGAACATGGCGAGAATGCGGATGCTTTTGCATTACAATATTGACTTTGGTTTTATCTGCACGAACATACTTAGATAATTCAAATTGTAAGAGATCCCCACGCTGTCACCATATAATATGCCATTTACACTTTTTAAATAAAACTAAACTCCAGACCACTCAAAATCTCTCTGTAAGTAGATTGCCAGGAAGCCTCAAATTGAAGACTTTCGCAATTAACATTTCTTTCTCTGCTGCATAATTTCTAGCAATGGCTTCAGAGAAAAGTAACTCGGAGCATCACGAGGGTGAATCTGTCGAAAAGAACAGTAGACAAGAAGATACCATATTCTCGCTATGCCCAGATTACGGCACCTACTAGTGGAATGTACCACATATTAGAAATACGAATCTTCTTTTGCTCGTACCTGCGTTAGCCTCCTATGTCTCTGGGTTTGATGGAAGCATGATGAGTGGATTGCAGAGTGTTCCTATGTGGAATCAAGGTTGACTCTTATTTTGATAATTATCGAATATCACTGACTTTGCATAGACTTCAGCCACCCATAAGGTGCAATTCTCGGTTTGATGGCCACAATGCAAATAATCGGTGCTGTTGTTACGTTACCAATCGCGCCATACGTTATGGATCGGTTTGCTCGGCGTGCCCCTATCTTCTTTGGTTCTTTAATTATAATTTCTGGTGCCGTGTTGCAAGGTGCTGCAAATAATATGGGAATGTTCCTTGCTGCTCGTGGGCTGCTAGGTTTTGGAGGCGGCCATACCGCTCTAGCATGCCCAGCTCTTGTTGGGGTCTAGGCCTATCCCACACATTACAAGTCCCGCAAGCAAAGTCCGAGCATACCATAAACACTAATCCAGTCGTCCTTACACAACCTGGTCTAGACTCTAGAAAGTTAAGCATTGTAGTTACTCATATAACCTGTGCTACTCAAAGGAATGAAATGTCGAGCCTGCGTAGTTCGCCTTCTGGCTCTGCCGACATCGTTTCAACAGTAGTCGCAGCCAAAATGCCCAAAGCTAACGGAAGAAATCCGAGGTTGTGGAGACTGATCTCATACTCTTCCGCTCTTTGGTGGTCGAGGAAAATAAGTCAAAACAACCATAACAAGTTCCTGTGGTTATGACAGTACAGTATGAACAATGGTCTTAGACTGAGATCATATTTATCTCTGCCCTTCTCTCAATTCTGAGTATCAACACAAACTACTTATATTGCTCTCGCACCTCGACCATACGTCATTATCAGAGCGAATCTATTGTTTGCAGACGCTTCTATCTCCTCGCTACTCATCTAGTTCCCTATTGTTATTTATTTCCATGGGGCAGCGCTTTCTGCTCAAGAAATTGATCGCTTTCTGTGGACTCATCTGGCGCAGAGAGATTAACTGCAGCTTCCTTTTGTTCTTCTCCCGCCCGTACCTCAAAGGCTGACACTCTTCCTACAGACTGTGGGTTATTGCCAGTGATGTCAATAACAATGTTTCCTGTGGTCTTGCTCCATAATTTACTCGAAACTGTCATTCCTCCCAACTCAGGGTGCAAAAAGGTGGTGAATATCCTGCCGGGAGAAAGCTTTTGGAGCTGGTGACGCATTGCTGTCATAGTGTGCTGTTTGCGAAATATAGTAAGCAGAGCACCAACTGTAATAACTATAAGACCAAGGAGGGCAATAATAGCAGGGATAGCGAACGGTAGGTGATACCGGATTTGTTTCTTGGTCGGAAAGACAGGGACTTGGACAGTGTTAGAAGGCGAGAGATTACGCCATCCAAGAACACCGCGAGCTCCTACGACTGTGCTAGCGACTTGGTCGGTCCAAATGAGATTGGGTATTTTAGCAGCGATAGTAGAGTTCTCAGATAGTATCTTCCATTTGGCCCACTTGATCGTGGCAATCTGATTAGCAAAGTAGAAGATAAATAATGGTTGCAGCAGGAAGTTCAACGCAAAGAACACTATAGGTTATAACGGAGCACTGGGTAAAAGAATGAATAGTATATCTTACATGAGCCATGTTCTGCCGGCCGGAATAATCTATCATTTTATCTCCACCTATCGTATCATCCTTCAATGCGTATGCTGAAGCAAGGGCTTCTTTGTAAAACGTGCTAGCAGGTAGGTTTTGAGGGAGTTGCAATGACAATCCAGGGACTTGTCCATCTTGATGCCCAGGTAGATAAACTTTGAGTGGTTAGTTTCCATCTTTCCATTGAGGCGTCAAACGCTCCTATGACCCTACGCAACATTTCTCATGAAGCTTGTAAGAAGATAGGAAGATGTTGTTAAGGGATATTGAACGTACGATATTCTCTGCGAACTGTTGACACGTTCGGATGATTTTCATATTCATCTCCAACGAGACCCCAGATGAGGTCAATCTGGGAATGGTTATATTTGTTGCCCGAATATTCCACACCCCACAGAGGCTTGCCACCAGGATATAATTTTGGTTCAATCTTGTCGACACTGAGGCTCTTGACACCCGTAGTGCCATTGTAAGTGAATGAAACAGTTTTGATACTGGCTTTGACGGCGCTTGCGCAGCTATATATCTAAAATTCATTCATTCATGAGCATTGGACCCAAAGCTGGTTGGCAAAATGCTACATAGGAGATGATCGTTGGTAAGATACCCTAGCTACCCCTTCGAATACCAGCGAGAACCAGCCACCGCATGTGATATACGAACTTCCCACACTTCAGAATAACGTAACGGAATGGATAGATGAAGGTACACTATGACAATGATTGGAACTCACAGGTTGACTCCATCTGCTTTTATCTTCGAATAGCATAGGGGAGCCAGGAGAAATACGTTTGGGAGTACCTCTCATCATCCCACAAAGAATAAGAGCATTGCTGATGTTGGCTTTAGACCCGCTCCAAGCACAATCGTCACCTAGAGGCGCACAGAAAACATCAGTAGTGAATCTTCTAAAAAACAAACAATCGTCAAACTTACCAATATCAGTGAAATTGGACCTGGAAATGCCGAATGGATTGGTTGGAAGCGGAAGATCCGCTTCACCGACTTCATACCTTTCTGTCCGTAGGACTGTAACATCCAGATGGGTATCCCACATTGAATTTATGGACATGAAGTCATAGTGTCCAAGCAGTTGTTTATTGCTAAGGAAGAATTTGGCACCGATTTCAGAATTCAAGTATTGAAAAGCTTTGTGTTTATTCGTCGCATTCTGCTGAGTAGTGATGTTATAGCTATTTGGTCAGTAAAGACGGACTGCTACTTCTTTACACATTCATCATGAGTTCAGCGCTTTGAGGGAACTTACAAAAGCATGGTATATGCATTCAGCATCCACGCCGCTTTATAGGCTCTTCCCCGCAGGTTTGGATCTGCTTGCGGATTCGAGAGATCAATTTCAGGCCAAGTCTGATTCAAGTTGACAAACCCTCCAGCGTCTTTGAGCACCGGATTTCCATAACCGTATTGATTGTTGCTCTCAATGATCATGTCGAAATCAATTGTGGTGTTAGTGTCGACGCAGACAGTCTCTGGCTCGACAAAGAGCAAATCTTCGTCCCAAGCAACCCCGTTCTCAAATCCGTAAGGCACAGTATGATTTCGAAATCCAATACTGCCATTTTTGGTATCTACCAATAATCCTTCTACAGGTTCGATCGCGTCGTTGAGTATAACAGACTGCATGAACCGACTAGCACCGACCAAGAATTCTGACCCATTGTTTGCTTCTGGCCGTAAATCATCTACCTTCGTCTGATAGCGCCTCCATTCAATGTCGAAGTAGCTGCAGATACTTGAGTTGTCTCCCGTACCACTTGAGTATACTTCTCTAAGGAAACTGGGTATACTGATGTCGTAGCCAGATGGATAAGTTATGTTAAGCCAAACTGCATCCTCTGAAATAACAGGAACTGAATTCGAAAATGGACAAGGAGTCATGATGCCCCTGCCTGTCACCCAGCAAAATCGATTGAAGGACATGTCACTTCTTGGGGGAGTGCCATAGCCAAAGGAAGAGGTGTCTTCAAGATACTGGAATTGGGCAAAGGTTCTGTCCCCTGTAATCAAAGTTTCTGATAAGCCTAATGGGGTAACGACTCCTGCGACTGAACAAATGCATTAGACTGTGTTTGACCCTGGAGGATTCACAGGCGACGCACTAGCAATGACAAAACTCATAAAAGAGATGGTCCAAGTCAGATACAAGATATCTTTCCGAACTCCATGATTCTGGGCGCTATCTGATTGTAAAATCCATGGCCAGAAGGATCGCTGTAGTGCCGTAGAGGCTGTGGTCCTATAATGGCAAGTTAGCATTTGAAGTAACTGTCATACTAGACTCGCATACCAAGTAGATGCGCTATTCTGATCGCGCAGAATTCCGCTGAGAACAAATGTGATGGCGGTGGGACTCCATACTTGGGCTGCAACGAATTAGTGATTTGCTTGTGTTGTGTCTTACGCCATCACAGATGGATGAGGCTGGACCTACCCGCAAATATTGCAAAGGCAATAAATCCAGCAACGTAGCCGACAGTTAGCTCTATCATACTCCTGGAAGGTTGTCAGGTGTGAAGTTGTTTGTAACTTCCCTATACCGTACTTTTTACAATTGTAGCTGCAAGAGTCACGATATTTTCCCAAATGTTGGGTGGAAGAGGTCAAGTTGGCCGTTGAAATGCAATAGTTCAATTTTCTCTCAGGGGCGTCTTTGTGCAAGCAGATTGAACAGCCTGATAACATCCTTGTTGCTTACTCCTTCAGACGCGGTGGCTTGCCAAGACATACATTGCACGATCACAATTCGTTTACAATCCCAGAACATGCGTTCTCTCGTGGGTCAAGAGTACGAATTTCCTTCACTCATATCCATTCTTAGTGGCGGTGCAGAAGGATTGAAATCATGTGTTACACACCCAGATGAAAATCTTATACAGACTTGGACATCGACTAGATCTGTTCCATGCCTTTGCGCCGTTGAACATCCGATCTTCAGTCAGAAGACTGAGTACGGCACCGACTTGAAGGTCTTGGCTTCTGGTGTTTGGCGAGGCAGATATGGAGAGTGACAGAAATCCGCCACCTCTAAGAAATCTGAAGTCAACTAAGTGAAAGAGTATCTGCACAAAAGATGTATGAGACATTCTTGTCTTGCCTTGGAAAACATTCTCGTTCCGTTCGAGTATGTCTCTCTTTTTTGTTTCATTCCTCTTCGTCCTCTGAGTAGGGCCCTTGGAGAGTCAGTACAATCTTTTGTTTCTGCTTTCTATGATAGAAATTGAAAGAATCTATCACTTCATGAAAGATGCTACCTTCCGCAGGCCATGACACGTGCTATCGGATTGGGGACCCTGCATGAGATGCTTAATCTGCGAAGCGATTAGCGGAACCTTAAGAGTCTTGGCCCATACCAACCACAGTGAGGCTTTGTCATCAAGCAAAAGGGATATGGTACCTCCTACAATAGATAAAAGAATGTGTTCTTTCTGTGTTTCGCAATCACTTATCTTTGAGGCGCTCAGTACCTACGACCTAGCTCTATTTTCTCCTTTTTCCTCTTTCTTCCTGCTCATAAATTGATATTCTAGACACAAACTGATATAAATCAGATCGCACTAGGTGGGAACAGATCAAATAAAGAATAGTGGGTGTTGCGAAGGTCAATTTGTTTTTCCTCCGCTCCTTCACCTTATATGACGATTAATGGCGAGCGTCAAGATCGAAAACTCCGCCTGTCTTTTTTGGTTGAGAGAAGCTATTATTTTTCTGGGCGCGAGGTGATAACGCAAGCAATGTATTTTATTTTCCATAGAGAATGAAACTAAGCAGCCTACAGAACGGACTTACGTCCTGAAAGCTGTTTGAGGAGCATTAAATTGAGTAATGTAAGTCATAAGAGTGGTGATATATCATATTGTGTTTGCAATAATGCTTTCTATACGTAGTACTCTTGAGCAGCTAACGACTTATGATCATTCACAAGCTTAAACACTCATCCCTCGATTAGATGCTTTTACTACTTTGATAGCTCAAGCCTTGCACTTGCATACGCAGTAGGAGTAACTCCCGACCCATTTGCACTTTAGAATTGTTAGTTGTGATGACATAGGTATACCGAAGTGGACGTGAGAAGATTTCCCCAACTTAATCGAGTACGTATTGCCCCATAGCTGTATGATAGACTGTGGTACTTACATATGATTGAGCACAACTCAAAAGACCACCGCAGCCACCATTCCTATTACAACAATAGTTCTCACACCCTGATTAGAAGATTAGTATCATCACTCTAGATAGTGTTGGTGGGCAGCCAAGTCTGATCGATAAGGATGTATGAGGTGTAGAGTGATATACAGCATTCACTTACCGACGCAATCTCTCTTTCCCTGTTTTACAAATTGACATGGTCAGTAGAATTTCACAGAGTAGCTGAGGGACATGCAAACAAAGCAGCTTACCAGAACACCTTCATCAACAGGTGAAGCTACGGCAACACCGATACATACAATCATGAGTGCTGTAAGAAAACGCATTTTGAAGATGGTACTGAAGATAATTACGAATACTTGATGGATGTTTGTAGCGAATTGGTATGATATTTGAATGATTAAATTCAAACTTGAGACTTGATAGAGAGGAAAATATTGCGTAGCCCATGGAGGAATCAATCCTCTTTATACATAATTTGCAAGCAAGTAAAGTCTTTGTGATTCCGCTCATCCTTTTTTCGAGACATGCTCGGCTTCCTGAATAGATTAAACGGCTGATATTTGTGTCATCAACCCCAGGAATCGACCTCCTATTGTCGGAAGTGCTCAGGTCATCTGTGTCGCTCACTCGAGATATTCAACTCTCAGAGTATAGCCGGAAATAAAAGCTCGATGCATGCATCTCGCGTGGCTTTTGAACCACGGTTCGGACCTTGAAACAAGAACTACTTGCATATCCCCGCACAAACTCCTTGCATTTCCCCGCACCATTCTGTGGTATTGATAAATATCGATATCCCTAAAGTGATATCGCTTCGGTTAGAACTTGTACCGGCTTACACCCAGTAATGTAGATAGTCATGATAAGCAGAAGTAAAGTCAGAAAAATAGGTAACTCTTACGTGATATCTGGATATTTTGGGGCTTTTGTTGTCAGCTTCGCATTTATTCACTTGATCAAGAAGCTACAATACAGTTGACTTCGCATATTTATCCAAGTATACATGTTTCACCAGTCCCTTGCGAACAAGCCCGACTTAGTCATGTACACAATCATGTAGGGTATCTTAACCTCATCCTGATGAACGAGAAATCACCTTGAGAACCAGGATACGAGAGGAGAGTATTCAACGACAGGGTAACAAGAAGGCCCAGCGTACTAGAAGACATGATATATCGTCCTCGTCACGAGATCAATATAAGTACAGCTTTGGGAAAGATCTTTCTCCGAAATAAGCATGACCTACCTTATATTTTGCAGCTTATATTCCCTCATATGTATCTTGAAAAGACGTACTTCATTATTGTCTCGCTCAAATAAGAGTTTTAGAAAATTAAACAGTTTCAATCCGTCTGACAAGAACTATATGACAGACTATAGATGCATTAACAAATATACTTCGACTTCACAACCAAATGATATAAATATAGATAGAAGGAAGGAGTTGTTCAATGTTGAAAACAACACATATTAAATATGATAATAGCCATTACCCAGTGCTGCTAATATTTCAATGCAACGTCATGATTTCAAGCAAAGCCAGAATTGCTCATACAAGGGTTCCCATTTCAGGAACATCAATAATATTTCACCTTGACTAAATGACATACTGTGAAAAGATTAGTTTGGCCATTGCGTTAACCATATTTGACAGTCGGAGTGGAGACTTACAGGAATGAACAAGTATGGCACCAGTTTCTCGTATTCGGTCCAGCTCTCTCCATACTTGCGTCTACATCTCTGGATATCCCTCCAAGCACGGTGACAAATCATGCAGAAGAAGAAGACAGGATAAAACCATGGAAAAGGGCTATTGAAGCCAGTGATTAAGCCCCAAGTCAATGCGAAATACAAGTCACAAGTGTAATGTATCTTGCGAGCGTAGCCGTACCATCCGTCTGCCAAGATCTCGTCGCCAGATGCAGTCTTGATAGTTCGAGGATTGGTAACGGTTTGCCATGGAAGTTGTGGGAAAGTCTTGCGCGTGATTGGGGTGCCGCGCGAAGCAGCACGGAATCGGTTCTTTTGTGAGTTGGTTGTGTCCCAGATCCAGTACATGAAGAGGTAAGAGGTGAAGAGAGCAACCAGAAGTGGATAGCGGTAAGGTGCAAGGAGGCCCCAATCAGAAATCCGTTCAAGATGGTTTGCAAGATAGATTGAGCAGTGACAATAGGACAGTGGTACTCCAGCAAGATTCCAGAAGATAAGCATGAAACCCCATTTTTCATAATACATATCCCTGACCATGTAAGCAAGTACTTTAGGGATGATCGGGAGAACGAATACTTACCAGGTGGTCGTGATGCATTCTTCACCCTTGGAGCAGGCATTGGCATACAAGAAGTGAGCCAATAATAAGAACGCAACCTCTCCAGAAACATATCCTAACTGCTCGTATTGTCTCGCTGCGGTGCCTCCTGTGATACCAAGGAGAATATACCATGGCAACCGAACCTCGAAGAACATCTTGAAGTCTAAAATGCCAAACATGCGTGGGTTAAGTTCAGCGCCCATGAAGAAGTCGTAAACAGGATATCCAGTCATTCTGTGCTGGGCGCCGCGCGCCAATGCTGAGAAGTATGCGATAAATGAGACCAAAAAGCCGGAACAGATGGCGACAGACATGATAGGACCAAACTCATCGACCAGAGTATACAGCTTGAAGAGACCAGTATAATGAAGAACACAGGCGAGAAATATGGTGCTATAGAATGACCAGACACCAGAGCAGTGATACTTCAGTTGTTTTCCTCCCTCCCACGGCAAAGGTTTGCCATAGGTAGTCCAGCCTGGAAGAAGGCAGTACATTGCACCTTCCATAACAAAGAATACCCAATATATTTTCCATGCTCTTAGTGAGGGAAAGGCGTGCTGAGATACGAGATCATAGAGGTGTGCAAAAAACTGCGACCACGACTGCCCCTCTCCACGCATAGGAAACTTACCATCGTAGAAGGTTGCGCCTATCCACATGTAATACATGAGCAAAGGGAATCCAATCATCATGGCACTCACGCCCCAGCTCGCACCGAAATCGAAATGTGGCGAATAATCAATCTTTGGGTCCATTCCAGGAGCCCAGCCGTCTACGATCTTGCCATTTTTACCATTCGTTTTCTCGTCTCCATTCACGATATGACCATTTGTATGACCATGACCATTTGTATGTCCATCACCATTAGCATTCCCATTCACGCTTACCGCCAGTGAATTCTTTGCACCCGCGTTGTCATTGACCGCATGTCCATTGGTAAGTGCTTCCTTGACCATGCTTGTAGACCGTTTTACACTCTTGCGCGATCGTGTAGTGGAGCTATCAGTAGCAGAGGAAGAATCGTCGCCATCAGATCCCGCGAACTGGGACTTGCGACGAGGGGCGGCTCGAGGACGAGGTGTTTCGATGAAGCCAGGATGTTCCGTCTTTCTGCGAGCATGTTAGTATCCCATTACGAGCGGATAGACTCGGAAAATTTTACCTTGGAGTTTGGCGTAATGAGTATCGTTCAGACATTATGTCGATAGAAGAGGGTTTTAAGGAGAATGCTCAAGATTCGACTATCCAAAGGATGGTAAACTTTGCGCAATGATCGAATGAAAGAAAAGAAAGGAAGAAAATGAATGTAAGGTATTACAATCCCATAGCGCGACTCAACGAAATCTGATCACCTTGTGGTTGACGACTGTCTATATTATACAACGATGAACCGATTTGTTTATCTCTTGAGAATATCGAGGACCCTTTTATTTGTTTTTTTTGCCGCTGGGGAAATTGCATATGCCGCGGTTTCCTCAACCTCTTGGCATCACCCTCAACTCAATAATTTCTGGATTCTGTACTGTCTCCGTAAATTGTTCCGATCTTTCACTAAAAGGTAACTGCGGAAGTACTAAAAGAAACTTATTGACAGTGTGTATTGTGTTTTATTTTGTGGTATGTTCTTGGTGGATAGAACACAAAAATATTACTATACATGAACAACTTTCATGACAACCCAGGCATTGTAAGAATCGAGAATTCCTCAAATCCGGGCCATGTATACCTTATGCAATATTATACAACATAGGCTGTCGTGAAGATCCTACACTACAGTTGCCCACCAGTGCGATCACGAACGAGCAAAATCCCGCTTCCAGACCCCTTCATCTATCACAAGCACCTACCCCTCAGCATGGCCGTATCGCAGACTGTCTTTACACGTCTTCAGACAGTCCCGAAAGCGTACTGTGCATCAGCAGCCCCATACGTCTCAGATTTTTTGATAGAACAGTAAGTATGCAACCTTGTTATCCTTGACAGAAGACTTTTCCGCCTTGGGTTTTGGTGTTGACGTGCCATTAACAACGCTTGACCATTTCTTTCCTGGACCATTTGCCTGCTTCCACTCCTCCTCACTATCTTTATTGTCTTCGTCGTCAATGGCTGCAAACGGATTCGCTGAAGAGCTATCGTTCTTGTGTGCGTTCAATGCAGCGGCGAGCACCTTGGGATCCTCCTCGCTGCCAGCGCCGGCCACATCCTCACTCCGTATCCGTCGAATGACAGTATCATCAAGTCTGATCCATTCTCGCCCATCCTGACGACGCACATCCACAGTGTAATGACCTCCACTGGCGTTCTTGCCATGATGATAGACAACACCAGTCAGGCGATATTTAGGGAAAGCGTTCGTGAGGTTGAGGTCATTCCTCTTCTTCCGAGAGAATACCTCCTTGGGCAACTCCAATTCGAGCGGATAGCCTATGTTGTATAATATTGCATAAGGTATACATGGCCCGGATTTGAGGAATTCTCGATTCTTACAATGCCTGGGTTGACATGAAAGTTGTTCATGTATAGTAATATTTT
>Ga0115847_100143_pt1 | contig 16996 bp, 15 predicted proteins | sample InSIn5SAF170_FD_83861 | JGI IMG/M metagenome (GOLD analysis project Ga0115847, IMG submission 83861)
CGTGGGACACACTGTCATCGTTAGTCTCTACGTCGAGTTTGCTATACCGTCAGTTGCACACTGGAGAGTACACGGGCTTGAATGTTTTGCGGCGCGCCCTGAATTCTTCTGCCCCACGCCCTTGCGAAACGCTTCAGGCTCTGCTGTTTGGCTCGTGGCGGAAGGAGGTGCTGATCATAACAAAGCACGCTCAAGGACCTGATCTGTGATACGCCCTGTTAGCTTGTACTCCACGCCTTTGCGAAACGCTCTATGCTCTGCTGTTCGGCTCGTAGTACAAGGGGTTGTTGATCGATTCGGACTCAACAAAAGTGCGGTTGGTGTCTGTAGTAGGCGTGACGTGGTCTCTCGACGAGCAGACTGTCGTTCACGCTTATGAAAAACGAGAAATATACGAAACCCAGCCTTTGTTCGTGCCATGGACAACGCCGAAGCGACGCAGGGCGGCGTCAGGTGAAGTGAACAACAGAAAGCCATTCAAGGACCCAGAAAGAAGAGAGCCGTCAAATTGGCTGAAAGGAAGGCTGTCCGAGCTGCCACCAAGGCACAACGTCCTGACGATGAGCGTCAACGGGTCCTAGCCTTGCCCTTTCCTGCACCCGATCACCAACATGTGCATCATTATCGAGTTCTCCCCCCACGACCCTTGCCGCCGTCGTTGATCAAGTCTGCCTCTCAGACCCGTCTCCGGCTTAAATCACAATCCCGAGCAGTGCAACACCACGAGGAGCACAGAATTCACGTCAGCCGCGGCCAAGGCCATGCCCTTTTGCCAAGTCCCCGATATGTTGATGATGCATCGACGCCCCGATACACCGCTTTTCGGCTTGTGAATTGTTTCGATGTTGGACAACAAGATACATTGCTGCGCCTGATCGGTGACTTCAAGAAGAGCGGCCTCAAAACCAAGACTACGCCAGCACACGGTGAAGATTTCCATCAATGGTGGTTCGGGACCTGGTGTCGCTATGCCAAAACAGCTACCATCACAGCTACCCAAACGACGGCCAACAAGCAGCGTTCAGCAGCTATCAACGCTTTCATGACCACCTTGGACTCCATGCTTGGCAAGACCTCTGACTTGATAAGAGATCTTGATGGCCCTACGTCTGGGGGAATGCATTACCATCACCGTAACGTCGCCAGTCTTGTACGAGACACCGCGGCTGCACATCCCGGCACACCTCAAGCCATGTATCTCAAACAGGACGAACATCGTGGTAACAACCATAAATTCCGTATTGGGGGTATCGGTACTATGCTGGCCATATCTTCGGGCGAGGGTACAGCGTACCACTACGACACTCACGATGACCAACAACACTACTCTATTGTGACTTGTCTTGGCCTTGGCGGTATACTTCACCTTCCTGAAACTGGGTATAGTTTGCATGTGAGACCGGGCGATGTACTCGGATTCCTTGCGAACCAGCAGTACCACAAGTTTCAATCACATATGACCGGGTCGGCTGTCGAGCAAGTCGTCCTTACCATCTGGACCGACTCACAAACCAACAGAAAGTCAAAAGCGCGAAACGACCATCGCGAGTATCGGAGCCTTTGGCAGCCAAAGAGACGTGGCGATGTCACTCAGCACTTGTCCGACGAGAAGGAAAAAGAAGAGGAAGAGGAAGAGGAAGATGACATTGGTGTAGAATCACAAACACTTGTCGATGCAATCCGTACTACACTGCCAGGTTCGCCTCCCTCAAGGTCACTGAATCGTCGCCCAAAGGCAGGCCAAGTTTCCCACACCTCCAAAGCATCGGAGAGTGCATAAAATTTGGCATTGGAATTGGGCAAGGGCTCACGACGTTCGACACGATTGTCCAACTCTACCACTTTCTCCAATGAACCTACATCTCTTCAAAACCTTGAAAGTGTTGTTGAGTGTAGCACACCCGCACATCGCAGCACCGTCCTCGATAGCGTGTCTACTCAACATCCGACATTTCCTGTGCAAGCAGATGAGTCCAATGGACCTACCACAAAACAGGTCAAACGACGAGGCACGAAGCAGACTGCAGTCTCGAACATATTCTCTAATGTCGCTAGCAAGCGTTCTGCAACCCAGATTGACTCCACCTGCAGTCAGACATCATCTATGAGCGAAGAAACAACTATTTCGAAAAGGAGGAGAGTGTGTCAAAGAGAACTTTCCTCATTAACACTCAAAGCACTGTGGCAGTCAGAAGAGCGGCAGTCCAGCAATCGACTCCGCAGAAGTGACGTGTGGGACCAACGCTAAGCCCTCTGTCCTACCTTTGTTGTCCCAGCATGTCTGGCCATTGGCTAGCCTGTGCTTCCAACGCACAGAGGTTGTCTATATCTTGTTTCGCTTCAGGTGAAGTCTAGACCAGACGTTGCTTTTCGGTAAATCATTCAGGACCCTCCCAATAGCGCATAGAGACATACCTGCGACCTTCCAGGAGATTTAATCCGAAGCCTCGATATAAGATGCCGATGCATCCCGGCTTCCATTGGAACAGCCATCAAAACGCCACGCTCTGTCTCTTCCCACACCATTTCACAAGCAAGTGAAATCATTGTATTTTTTCAAACGTCGGTTGTCAGTCTTTCGGCAGGACCAGGCGCAATGCAGATGACACTGTACTTGAGCGATGTATCGACAAGTATAGTTCAAGCTGCCCTGCACTTATGACTGCACCAATTCTAGGCTCGCGGTGCGAGCTAGGATGAGCATAAGATTATGTGTGAGCTGGACACTGTTATTCGCATGGTTTCAAACAAAAGTGAAGATGCCTAGCATATTCGAGTGCTCTGCCAGTACGATAGTTGTTACGATGGATGCAGTCGTTGGAGACTCGCAAGGATTGGAGTTTTTCTTAGTTGTACACTTTCTGTCGATATGGCAGTTGGCATTTCTTTCTTTTGGTGGTTCAACTATTTCACAAACAGGCTGATGTTGACTTTATGCTTTTCTTTGGAGGGTTTCTAAACTTGTACTTTCGATCACCAGAGGACATCTTTCCAGATTACGGGATTGGTTGGTTATATTTTGCGAGAGACTGGCAGTCGCAATCATGTCACGAGATTGAATCCGGCGAAAGTCAAAGATATCGATTACAGTACAAGGGGGTGCGACAGGAGCCTATCTTAAGTCATGTGGGCTGTGAAAAGTAATCAAATCACGGGACAAAATCATGGAAACAGACTCTGGCAATTAACGTTGACGTTGAGGTTGATTCAAGAAAGGTTGTAGACTGCAATCTATCGAAACATGTGGTGTTGGTAGATCACAAAAACAACAAGAATCAACAAAATCAGCGTTCGCCGACTATGACAAGGTCTTTCTTCTTTCGCCGAGTCAACCGTCACGATACCAACTGGACAAACACAGGCCTACCTCGCCGCAGTGAACACTTCGCCTTGAAAATGCACTTGGGTGGATGAGCAAACAGATGCTCGAACACACTCAGCCAACGAGCATATCCCCAGACCAAAATACCGTGCTAGGGGGAAACAGAAACCAAGACTGAAAGAGACAAACAAGACCCAACGGACTGCAATACACAGTCCCACAGGCACTAAATGCCACTCAGCTTATACTACTCATACTCTGCTTGATTAGGCTGTCTGAAGGTAGTTATGGGCAGATTGCGCGTAGCCGGCAGTTGCTTCTCGGCGCTGTGATGTTAACACTGCTGTACGGCCTGAGGCGACTCACGTTTGATTGGGCTGCTGGTTGTAGACTAGGACCCTTGCACTGTGCATGTGCTGGAGATTAAAATGGGGATCTAATTATAGGCCGTCGCTCACGTGTGCCCAAATTCTTCCTCGCTGCTGAAATGACAGGCCGCTTGCGATAGCGTGAAGCATCGAAGGCGCGCTGGTTCGCTAGCGCCACGTCGAAACATTTCTTTCAAATCAGCATGTGGTATGGTGAATTTTGCATTTGTGCCTCCAACAAGCTGGTCTTCGTTGGGCAGAAAGTCATTGAGACTAAGCTGCAGATCTGAGTCGTCGCCGTCGATGTTGCTATTGGCATCGCCAAATGCATGCACAGACTTGACCAAGCGCCAATGCTTAGTGTCGTCATCGTCAAGCGAAATAACAGCGCGGTACACAGTGCAGGTGATTCCTCGCCGCTGCAGTCGCTCTGCGGGCTTCTGATATGGTAAGTTGAAAGCAATGACGGTCTTGATTGTTGCTTGGTCAATCCACAAGTCGACTTTGTTTCGAAGCGCGTTTGGGCTATGCATATAGCCGACTTCTACCACCAAGGGCGAAAGAAAATCCTTGTATTTAAGGTTGGCGTCGGGTGTACCGTAGCCACCGTTGTCGAGTAGCACCGGGCAGTTGGACAATACGTACAGCCGAGAAGCAGCGTCGTGAGCACCATGGCCCTCATCGCTAGCGATTTTGGCAATCTGTGCTAAGAGCGCATGCGTGACGAAGTCGCGGACCCTGCTGTGGACTCGTGTGGTCGTTTGGACTGTGAGCTTACCCTTGGCTTTCCCGTTTTTGGGAGCAATCCAATCGCGTCGAACTCAGTGGAAGAAATAGTCGGCGAGCAAGCCGTCTTTACATATCTCCGTCTCCAGGAGATTGAGCTCGCTGTCTGTAGGTCGAGCAGAGTTGGTGTGTACGCCGGTGCGTCCAACCAAATGGTCTCTTAGGAAAGCGAGCAGCTCAAGCGCCTCTTCGCCGAGCTTGGGAAAAGGCACGTGATCGTTCGCGGCGGCGGCGGTGGCAGCGAGGATCAAGGGATGTCGTTGTGATGGTAGGGGCGATAGAGAGTCCGACAAGGTGGCGATGTCGCGTGAGGCCATTTCGCAGCCATGGTCGTGTTGTTGAATTGGCCGTGAGCAAGATGGTCAAGTAGTTGTTGGTAGGAAGGTCGGCCTGTGAGCGCTTGGCAACCAAAGCAGCCTCACCGGGTGATCTTCGGCCCTTTGGACCCTGCTTTATCAGCCCGTGATAGATGATGAAATCATGTCGAGCTTCTACATCTACTTTTGGTTGGGATGATGCTGGTGCATAGAGGCAGCGATAGTCACCGGTGGCCGTATTGCGCTACTGGCTGACTCTGTAAGCCAAGGGCTCCATTGTACCGTGTCCGTGCACTCAATGCGCAGATTCAGTCAATGCGCCGAACCACCCTAAAGCGCAGCTGCAAAAATAAGGTTGTAGAGCCACGTACAGTAGTTATTAATATATAATATTTTAGTAGGGTGTTCTCTAGGCATATCTAACAAAGTTTCTCTATATAAGTTAATTAAATAGAGTTATAGTATAGCTACTATAGGTAGTATAAGTACGCGCAGGCAGAGGAGGCGTTGCAGGCTTTAGGTAACTACGCATACTTATACTATAATGTATAGGCTTCTTCTTAACTATAGAAGCTTTTAAAGTCTTATAATTACCTCTTTAGGATAATTATAGAGCTTTTTAAGCGTTATAAGCTTACTTCTAATGCTCTCTTTCTACCTTATATTCTACTACTTCTTCTACCTTCTTAGCTTTAACCTAATCTCTCTCTTTCTTCTCTCTTACCTATTACTTATGCTTCTATTAAGCAGTCTTCTCCTTATATAGCTTATTAGCGTGCCTTAACTTAGCTATCTCTGCTTTCTTAAGCTTATCTACCTTAAGTTCCTATTATTTTACTTACTTATACTAACGTGCTTTCTCTACTCTATAAGAGGAGTAGAATATAGCTCTCCTATAATACTTATTAGGTTACTAAAAGTTAAGAGGCTTACTCTTCTTCTTATACTTCTTCTAAGTCTTAAGAACCTCTTTAAGGCCTGCTATCTTATAGTAGAGAAGTAAGTTTTAAATTAATATATAGTAGAGTAAGCAGCTAATCTTCCTTAGCTCCTTACTACTCTTATCCTTAGTAACTCTCTATAACAGAGTCTCTATTTTAAGCTAGTCCTTACTAGAATAGACTAAAGAAGAGCTTATACTACTATTAGAGGCCTTAAGAGTATTCTTAGTAAAGCGTTAGAGAATAATATTAGGCTAGAGGGGTGATATACCTATTACCTTAAAGAACCTAAGTATTAGCCCCTAAGTAAATATACTTATCTAGGCCTTCTAAAATAGGTAGAAGAAGTTACTCTTCTTAATTACTAATAGCCCTTAGCTACTATAAAGGTATATTATAAGCTCCTTTAAGTATATAGTTAATAAAGGCTTAAATATTACTATATTAAGCAGCTGCAGCGTATAGGTTAAATAAGGAGGAAATATAGCTAGAAGTATCTTATTTTAGTTATAGTAGTTAATAAAGTCTATTATTATATAAGAGCTATAGCTATTAAAGATAAGTAAGTACTATTTTCTCTAAGCTTTAGTCTTAGTAAAGTAATTAAACACTTATTTAAGCTAGGCAAGGCCTATATTATTATTAGTCTAGCTTAATAGTAATAAGGAAACAAGTATAGAGTGTTCCCTTAACTTAATTTCCTCTACCTAGCTTAATTAGATAGTGCTGTTAGTAGACTTATAGATAAGGCCTAGAGGTAGTACTAATCTATTACTGCATATATAAGCTAATACTATAACCTAGGTATAATTACTATCTTAAAGTAATACTTTAACCTCTCTCTTCTTCTATATCTACCTACTAAATATATATTTTATCTTAGTAGTTACCTCTATTATAAAGCCCTTCTTATCTATATTATATATATACTTAGTATTAACCTTATACTTAGTAATCTTATACTATAGTAAGTTAAAGTATAGCTTATACTTAGTATAGGAATTAGCGTTATAGTAATTAGCGTCTATACCTATTAAGTACTTTAAGATAAGATAGATAGAGTACTTATTAATAAAGTAGGTAACCTAGCTCTTACTTACTAGCTCTTAGGCTACTACTAATATAAAATTAGTAATTATCTCTCTTATAAGTAGAATATAATAGGTAATAAGCTCTTCTATATATTATATAAGCTTCTTCTCTTATTACAGAGTAAGCTTCTAGTATATAGTACTTTCTACCTCTTATAATTATGTCTTACCCCTCTATATACGCGTTAATATTAACTATATAACACTATGCTTTTCTGCTATTTTAGACTATAGGATCTTATCTTTAGATATAAAAGTATTACACTCTAGAAGGGCTTCTTTTAATCCTATTACGTTGTGTTGTTGTAGGGGTGTAACAATTATAGTGTTTTAGTGGTTTAGCGCATTAACTAAATCCGCGCATTGAGTGCACGGACACGGTATCATCAGACCATCGTTTTTAAATAATTGCAGTAATGCGAAAGGTACAGACGCTCTGCCATGATTCACCAACAATTATGCCCAGGTCTAAGTCTTTACTCACGTCTTGAAAGTCTAGCTGTTCTAGCTCGAAAATCGAACAAAGCACCTTGCTTGCATCACGAACACGGCGATGGAATTTAGAGGCATTCAGTCATTGCGTACTATTTTGGCCAAACGACCAGTGCGTAACCACCTGCTGCACCTGATGTACACAATATTCTCAACACATTGACGACGCAACGTATTGCTATGGTATTCACGGGGTTCCAAATGGTCAATGATGCTATTGTAGACAGCAGACATGCCTCCTACGCTGCCAGGGCGCCGTCGACCGTAGCTATCTTCTTTTCTAACGCCCACCATCACCACAGACCCATTTCACTGTGCAACCGTTACTCTCTCCACTAGAACTGACGCTATACAAGAAGAGGTCCCATGGTGGCGAGGCATACCCAGAGACACACGACGCCAACATTGAGATGCTGGAGAGGCGTAAGACCGCGTGGTGGGATGGGAGCGTACTCGTCATCTGTCTTCTCAATCTCTTTCACTACCGTGCTGGTAGCGAGGAAAGTCATGTTGGGTGCAGTGGAGTTACCTTGCTCAAGGAGAGCTGCATCGTGAGTTGCCACAGCGCGGTGAACAACTCTGCTGAAAACCAGGGCTGCGATAACCATATCGATATGGACAGGGGTAGTGACCACTACGACATCGACGGTCCCAATCATCTCCCTCTGATTGGCCTTGATATCGATGCACTTGCGCTCTTGTTCGACTTGCAAAAGTTTTGATATTTTTTGAAGGTACGAGGTTTTATTTGATTCAGTTGATGTTAAGTAAGTTGTGTAGCTTCAAATGTGAACTGACATCGGAGAGATGCAGAAAGTGGAAAAGTTTATATGTTTGCGAGAGATCATGTCTGCTCCGTGCTAGTCTTATGTGTAAGACATCTCGCACGTTCAGCACCGAACACCTCAAGCCACGGTCTTTGACCGCGCAGTTTCGCATTGGCTCATCTTACACAACAATCGACGTGCACCTTCCAGGTCTTAGACCACTTTGCTGGTCCTTGCGCTAGACAGTCCGTCACTGATAGCAGGTTTGTGAGCAAACAATACCTTGTGGCGTCGATCATGTCTCAGTATACCGACCAACGCGATACTGTATAGAATTGTAACTGGCTTGCAAACAATCAAGGCCATCGATTGGTGGATCAAAGTAAGTCGGCTGGCGAACTGTCTCATCAATGTCTATGTATAATCAAATGCCAACAGCAGAGCCTCTCTGAGTTTTCTCCACACTGCTGAAACACACATCAAGACACTGGGGCGGGCAGTCACTTCTGCAGTGGCTGTAGTACGGTAGCGAAGACTCTCGCGAAATGTCTTGGTACTCCTACACGGCGTGGTCATTGGCTGCTAGAACCCTGGAAGAAGCCTTTGCAGCTGCAGATGGGGTTTCGCCTGCGAGCGAAGTAAATATGTACATTTCATGGTTGCAAGGCACAGAATCGTACTCGGTACCAGGGAACATACGCAATGAGACTGTCGAGGGTAAGCCCGTGCTAAGAGAGAAGCCCTATTATCGAGGACAGGCCGTTCATATAGCAGCGATGTTTAGAGGCGTGCAGAAACATCACGACGCTCAATGGTTGTGAGTCGCTTCTCGCGAGGTAGAATGCTGGTGCTGAACCAGTGCATGCAAGGAAGCTTGAGCATTGTTTTTCTGGGCGTGCAAAGGGTGCGTGGCGCGAGCAGTGAACGTAGCGACGCGATGCTGCGGTAGTAAAGATAGCGCGTCGACATTGTGGGCAGGCTTACGGGCGTAGTTTATGTTCCAAGGGCGCATTGTGCGTATGCAAGCTATGGAGAATATGAACATGAGTTTGAAGATAACATCTAGGAGGCTGTTAATGCAAATGCTGTTATTGAAGACCGCATGATGGATACAGAAACAGGATCATGTTCACCTCGCCATTCAGAACACCTCCACGGTACATGTGAAGTTCTTCCATCCCGTCACTGAGCCCATTGTCAATTGTTGGGAGGTTATCGTCGTCACTCGAAATGATGAGCATGTCCTTCGTCAAGGTCGACCTTGGGTTTGTCCCCGAGATGGACATGTACTCCACGACAAGGACGGCGTCAAGCTCAACCAAATACCTGTCTCTATGTGCCCGCGGGATCATGGCGTCGGGCGAGACCTTGCACGCCTTCTGCATCCGGGTGAAGTGAAAGCAGACAAGTGCACTCCTTGTGATCCACTTCCTTGTGAGTTTCTGCTCAGTTATGTAGAGGTTTTTTCTAGGGTTTGCCGGTCGCTCAGCTTCAGGCTACTCCTCCATGAGGATGCGAGTGTGCTCGTGCGCTGGCGCCCAGCTCTCGCACCTCCTCAACAATGCATCCCCGACACGCCTCAGCTTCTCTACGATCTTCTCGATGTTAGCATCGTCCGCGCCTCGACACTCTTGTTTTGTGACACGTCCGAGTTTGTGCTGGAGAGCGCTTGCGAGCTTGAGCCGAATTGTGCGAAGAATGGCTGTGCGCGCCAATGCTATCAATGGAAGAACGGATTTGTACTTAGGTCGGTACAGAAGGTGCCGCTCAGCCTGATCAGCATGAGAGTTGTGCTGATGACCTACTCGCGTTACAGCTCTGCATCTCTCTCCGATTGTTGTGACCGCGTCATTATCGATGAAGATGTAGCTCAAACCGACGTCGACACGCTACTCCCCTATGAACTCTACCAAAGCACCTTTGGCGATCTTCATGACTTCGAGCAGTTATTCGAGCTCTTGCCAGCGCTTGTCAGCCAGTTTGGAGCTTGCCTTTGACCAGTGCAACGGTCTTGTTGACTGACGAGCATTTGTGCCAGCGTTGTGTACGGCTCCAAAGAACTTCATATAATGATGGTCCTAGTCTTCATCTTATTGTAAACGTGCGGCGGCGGAGAGGGGCTGTGGGAGAGAACAGTAACTCGAAGTCCCTGGACGATTAACTCGTCGCTTCAGCGTATTTGTAGTTGGCATACTTTTTCACAAGAAAGGCTCTGTCGAGATTTCCTCCCGAGTGTTGTAGCCCCAACTAGTCTGTCAACTAAGCAGACGCCATCACCCATGTCGATCGCCGCAATTAGGCATCGGTGAAAAAGCATGTTTGAAGCGATAATAGCTTTCTCTCTGCTAAACTCCAAACCATTTACATTGGCCCCTAATTAGCACTGTATCTGCACTGCATGCCGTGTATTGCCACAATGCGACATGCTTTTTATCTCAGGCAAGCACTACTTAAGAAATACGTAAGCAATTTTACATGCGATAACTATGTACGGCACAGTTATCTTACGGGCTTCTTAGGAGCGTCAGAGGATGATTATGTGAAATGGAAGATTCCAAGTGATTCAGCGTCTAGACTAAATACTGTAGAAGAAACATAGAGTGGAAGATCTATACTACATGCTATGGCTTAATGCCAACATCGATTTTGTGACCAAATTCGTCTCATCACAACTAGAGCTCAAAGTCAGTATATGAACAAGCTTCAAGCTGGCCAGCCACTGAAGTCACAACAAAGCAAGTGCCACCCTGATTGACCTAAGACCTTCTCTCATGGCGTAGTCGATGTAGCCGCGGAGCTTTTGCGTTTCCTCCATATTCTTCAATCCTTATCGAGGCGGCTCATCCCAGACTCCGTTGAGAGATGGTCTCACCATTTATTAGGACTAACCCATATCAATAGAGCTAGAGAACGGATGGGACTATTTCGGGGAACATGATGTGTCTCAAGCTACGAGTGGCTGTAAGGATGAGCGTGCGCTCTTCGGCTATCGTACCCGGTCACCTGGTCGCTTCGAATCGGCCTTCGATATCTCCACCGTCGATTGTTATCGTCACCAATTCTAAAACACCAACCACCTGTTGAATTTCGCTCTCTACTCGTGGCTTTTCGCGTGTCCTTTTTGTACATCCATGCCCAAATGCGCATGCTCGTCCTTGTCGCGGCTTTCGCTCTCGCCCTCAACCAAACGTTGCCGCGTCCTACTCATTTCACTCGCCTCACGATCTACCTCCAGCACAAGCATACGTTCTTATACCCTGCGAGAGATTCGCCCTCCACGACAGTCTCTGAGAGAACCAGCCCCGCCATATATCCACACGCATGTTAACGCCCACAATCACGTCGATACTGCTGACTGCGTCAACTACGGTGTCGAATTCTTATGTAGCGCCTCGTTATCCAAGTCATCGGAGCCCAAGGTCTGCGACAACGAAGATTAGCTTCCCTTCCACGACATCCACTTCGGCCACCGCTAAACTCTGCCAGCCTGCCTACAGGCTTTTGTCAACCTATTGAGAGCGGGCGCTCATTCCAGTGCAGATGCCGTGCGCTCCCGGAACACACAAGACGTTGTGCAGCGGCAGAGGCGGGCTTAGCATCTTGCAAGGCAAGACGGGATTGACCTGCTCAGGGACATGTTGTTGTTCGCCCAGGACGATGAAGTGTCTATGCTAGCCGTCAAGGCCAAGCAGTATCCTGACAAGCGCTACCTGCCGCCGCCCATTGACTTGGCATGGGCCAGAGATTGCGTGCATCCAAAGAACGCCAGCGTAGTTACACCAGGGTTTACAGCGGCCCGTCAAACTTGCCGTACCTTCTCTAGTCACATACTTGCATGTGCAAGCTTTTCCCCCAACATTAGGGTGTCGTCATACTCATCCAGCCTGCTCGTCTCTCTGTTGAAGTAGGCACTTGCCAAGTGTATATTTCCAGTCATGATCAACGACAAGTCAATAAATTAGTGCTGGAGCTGAAGGAAGGACTCAACCAACATAGGGAATGATGTTGACAGGGACAGCAATATGCTGGAATACTGTGGGTGGTGCACATGCCAGGGTGAAAGACATTGTGGCAGAAATTGCTGCAGGCATCGCTGGGGGAACGTGCCTCATGGTGATGTAGCAATGTCACGTTGTGTTGTGGTCTATTCAGTTGACTACTAATCGCTTTCTGCTGTCGTGGAAGCAAAAGAAGCTTGCCCAGCCTTTGATTAGCAAGAACCTTGGTTTCGAATCCAGTGAAAAGGGCAGCTCGCTCTGTAAACGCGTCTATGTGATGAAAAGCATCCCACATGCCTGCCCTTTCGACGGCGTCGTAGATAACCGACGTAGCTGGGCAACAATGCGAGTATAACAGACCATAGTCTGTCTTGCGATTGACAGATTTGCTCCGGATAGGACAGTGAGGCCACGAGCGGTGCCTGCTGACAGGCGGTATAACTGCTATTTCTTGTGATGTCTCGGTATACTTGTCTTGGTCGAGTTAAGTAAAAAGGGGCACCTTATTTACACACGTTTGGAAGTCACCGTAGACCCTTGCCGTGAAGCCGTATGGCCGGATTGAGCAAGGGTCAAACCAAATCATCGCACCAGGCTTTCTCATCCTAAATACCGGATCTGCAGTGTCGCGCATTGAGTAATGTTGTTTTGACGTTCTTCCATACTGGAAAGAGGTGTTCGGCAGAGCGCACATCAGCAGGATTGCAGTCTGCAGATTTGTTGATCGGGTGGCGTGCAAGCCGATGCTCGTAGCGAGATAGTCGCCGAGGGGTACGACCTCTTGGGACGGAGGTTCTGCAGGCTCAACATCCTAGGCAATGTCGGCTCTGCCCCCTCAGGGCTTTCGCCCCAGTGAGAAAAGCAAACCATCAGAACCTTTGTCAGCACAGCACTGGGCTCAGAGCCTTGGCTGCTGTTCATGCCGTGGAGGTGCTCACGGTCAGCATCATCATGACTATTGCTACCAGCTCTACGTATACCATTCTGTTCGTCATCATATATCACAAGGCACTGTCAACTCTAGCTGCTGCTGATACAGCTAAGCTTTCTTTGTTGCGCAACGTCACGAAGTAGAGAAGCCAGACATTGCAGCCAACTCTAAAAGGACAGGATTCCCCTATTTTCAGCCTTGTCGCCGCCATGCTCTGCTTGCAATGCGAGTACCTAACTTGAAAGCACCAATCAATACAGGGCATCATATACCATGCCTCAGAATAAGTCTTAGGTGTGGGGAATTGGTCTCATGTTGAACTCGAGGACCCCTGCGCTCAAACCCCCACCAATGTTCTCTGATTCATCACAGCCATACATGTCACGCGATTAGACCTAAAAAATTTCGCTCTGCTGCAAGGATCTATCGGAGCACAACGACGGGCCTTCCAGCGACGTGACTAATCACGGCAGGACACACATTATAGTTTGAACTACACCGTACACTAAGACAGGCACGATAACGGCCATAGTCATTGCCAGTGCAAGACCTTGTAGTAGGGCCTCAGATTCCTACAGCATTGACTTCTCGATTACGTACGCCAGGACCTAGAGAATACATGGTGTTCTTCGGCGCATCACAGCCGCTCTCGGTAAGCTCAAAATAGAATGTTTTAAACAGGAAAGCTAGCACTCTGGCGCTGCCACTTGATAGAAGCGCGTAAGGCCGTATCTCCATAATTAGTAGAGGGATTATATGCATACTTGCATAGACTCTAATCAGATACTATGCACGATTGTTTCATCGTTTTCGCCAAGACGTGCCCAGACAATTGCCGCATACTCAACACACAGCAGAAGGATTTTGTTGATAGCAGGGCAGCATGCCACAATAGCAACTACCCTGTCGAAAATGTTTCCAGTCCATGTCGTAATGCCGCTTAACGGGACTTGTACAAAATGAAAAAGATCACCCCTAATCGCTTCGTCTATATCCGGATGTTCTCTTGAATTGGGCGTTGCCGCTATTGCTCGAAGCGACCTCTGCTTGTCGCTACAGTACATTACTCGCTGTGCTGTTTTCATCGGCCTGTGTTGACATATGCCGTGCGTCGGCTGGATGGAGTCAATAATAAGTATTAGGTTACACAAAGCGGGGTATTGCATAGACATATCTCTTTGAGCAGCAACGAATCACTAGTACGCAGTCAGAAATGGTTAGAAAAATTCAATCGATATATCGTACGACGTCGGACGCAATACATCTCAGCACATTCCTTGATAGGAAAACGCAAAAGCAACACTTTGCGCTCATCGCCGTGGCAAAGACGTCTGCATACTTTTATAATCATAACAATCGCACTACTGCAAAATTGCACTTGACTCTCAGCTTACGATCATGAGCCTTCTTGTTACGCCTCTTCTGGTTCAACTCTACAATAAAGTATTGATACCAACCGCCTTCAATGATCACGCCAAGACATTTCGGATACACCTTCTACGAACAGAATTTTTCACGAGTGGGAACCTCGTTATCGCCACAGGCAGTCCTCCAAATCCATTTGTCAAACTTTCATTAAGACAAGTCGACACTCACATTTCGATTATGGACACACACCTCAGGCTACAGGTTGTAGTCATTTGCGCAATCAGAGTAGCAAATGCGTCTACAAAGGAAATTGAATAAGAGCTTCGCAAGACTTGTGAGGACTTCGTCAATTTAAGCAAAGTTTACGTCCTTGGAATTGCGACAGTAGGGGTCAAAGCTCAGGTTTTCAGGTACGACACGGATGACAGCTGGATGTCACTTACCGATGATCGTTATATCGACGCTGGCTCATCAGACGCGGGTCTGTTGCATAAAGCATTCTGGGAAATAGTCTTCGTAATCTCTGAGTTTATCTAGCGGGTACCATGTTACAAACGATGGAATCAATAGGAAGAGGAGATACTTTCAAAACGGCGATTTCACGGACCTTTGTAACTAAGACACAATCACGATTCTAGAATGCTTTTATCAGGAGCTGATTATCTTCGAAAGCGTGCATCTTACGCGTGGTATTATAGGGGATTGGAGTGTTTTTATATGACTTCTTCTATTACAATCCTGTAGGTACCCTCATCTCACACAGCATGATGGATACTGACGAAACAGACATCTTTACTACACCGCTGCAATAAAATACTATTTATTAAGTGCATGCCTAAGCCGTTGTCTCTACTCTGAGCTAGTCTAGCTTTAGAGACTGGAAGCCGAATTCGAGGTCTCGATTCACGTGGCTCATGTGATGAAATACTGATACAATTTGGGCTGTGCAAGATGGTACCACTTTGTTGTTTTGCTACTAATCCACCGTTTTATTGTTTCTATCATGGTTAGGAAAGATTCTAAAGAGGGCAGCTGTGGTTTATGCATGCCTAGACCTCGACTAAGCCTTCTAGAGAAGCTTCTAAGAAACACATGTTCCGTGTAAATCTTACAGGACTAGGGAACAGTGTCTGATAAGCTAGAGATTGTGAAGCTGTCACATATTTTGTTAACCGCTCGTGACATTGTGACTGGGCTATCACAACGGGGCAAGGCGATTGGGGGTTCCCGTAATGTAGTTTAACAGCATTGACCAGCTTAGATAATATATAAAAATCAGAGGTTAGATCATATGCGTGCGGCCGTCGCGAGTACCAAAGCAAGAAGTGCAAATGAAGACTGTCGCTTGTCGATTGTGGCTGATGGCTTCTATCGAGGATACATCAAGGGCACCGCTGAAGGTTTGTGTAGGATAAGGATAGTATCCAGCATTGTGGGCATGATTCTCAAGATCAGCAACCAAGTCCTGCTTCGGGGCACGGGGAGCTGTCGAAAGGCATCTTAAGATCACAGCAAGCTAACGCCTAGCGCCGTGCGGGCGAAATACTGTAGCTCTAGGCGTGTTAGCTGGAAAATCACATGTCTACGAGATTGAGCACACGTCACGGCAAGATCTGATCTGGGCTTGGCATATTCAATTGTCCCCATAACATAGGACCTGCTAGCAAATATCTCCGTCGCCCTCAAATTTACAAACTGGATCCAGGTTCGCCTCAAGTCTTGCTATAGCCCTCACTTAAGCTTGGCGGTTTGCCCGCGTAGCAGACTTGAATCTGCTTCACCCATTCTGAGGATGCAATCTGGTGAGCCGTAAGGCGACGCGCAGGGCTGGGTTCGAGGGCCGAGTAGATCACATTGCGACAAGCTCGCTGATATAAGTCAATATATGGGCATGCGCCCCACTGTTGGAGACTCACCTTTGCCAAGCATTCAATTGGCGCATAACTAGCTTCCGCCTTACGAATTGCAACATATCGCTCAAATGATCGGTCCTTGTCTGTTCTTGCAACCCGCCATAGGTGCTGTCCAATTCGCATGACCATATAGATTATACCACAAGCCCATACGTCGACTGCACGAGGGTCAAATTGTATCACCACGTACTCTTCAGGAGCAATATAAGGTGCAGAACCACAGATACCTGCGCTCATGCGTGCATGTGTTTCCCAGGCTGCGCGAAAACATTCTGCGTTCCCAAAGTCGGTAATCTTGACAGTTCCGCGCTGGGTAAGAAGCAGATTTTCAGGTTTCAGATCGCGATGCGCCACCCCCATTTCATGCATGTACTCAACACCCTGGATCAGCTGCTTGAAGAAGCAGTCAGCTTCCACTGTTTGAAGTTGACCGACAGCAGCAATGACAGTGTGTAGGTCACCTCCTGGATAGTACTCCATGACCTGGCAATGACTGCCCCTGGCGTCCTGAAGTAGATCTAGAGTGGTAACAACGTTGAGATGATGCAGAGAGGATGAGATGCAGTACTCGGCATTAAGACGCTTATGGTATTTCTTTTCGGACTCTCCTGGGTGCTGGTTGAGTTCTTTCACGGCGAACAGCTGCGGATATTTAGGATTTTTTGCGTCCGTCTTGTAAGCGATGCGAACGGTACCGAAGGC
>Ga0115847_100144_pt1 | contig 16955 bp, 12 predicted proteins | sample InSIn5SAF170_FD_83861 | JGI IMG/M metagenome (GOLD analysis project Ga0115847, IMG submission 83861)
CCCGCAAAGAACTGTAAGAAACTTAACAGAGATCTCTGCCGCTCATTTACTAGAAGCAGGAGCGGCCTTGCTGATTGGGTAGGAGTCGCACTTTCCGTCGCTTCAGACTTCTCCGGATGTGGCCCACCGAATCGGCGTCCCCCATCATGCCGGATACTGTCGAGCAGGCCCCGCTGCAAGATGCACGCGACCATGGTGCATCCAGCCACTGACCTTGGCTTATAAGCTTCACCATATCAAGCAACCTTGCCTATGGCATGCAGACTACCCTCAATTGGCCACGCCAGGATTCCACCTCGCTTGAGTGACGTCGCGTGCGTCGAGAGCTCGAGCGTTCAGCTTCCTGTTGATGGGACTATTAATTTTAGGGGTTGGAATTGCGGCTCATGGAGAAACCATGCTTGATACATAAGACGGAGCAAAAGCCCATGTCTGGAGTACACCCCAGTCAAGGGCAAGTCCATCAATCAATCGACAATCCCAAGACACACATAGCATCATGGGCTTCTTTAACAAGCTTGGACCGAAGCAGCCATACTTCGGACTGAAAGGAGGATGGTTGACATTCTGGATCACTGTTGCTTGTGCAACTGATATGACACTCTTTGGCTACGATCAAGGTGTGTTCGGTGGTGTCATCGTCACGCAAGATTTCCTTGAAGTCCACAACCTTGGGGGTCCTAGCAAGACTTCACTACTCGGTAAGTGCTGGGCAGTTGCCCCATGAAAAGGTTGCTGACGGCAACAGGTACGGTCACTGCCATCTACGATATTGGTTGTTTCATTGGCGCAATCGCAGCTTGCTACTTCGGAGAGAAATATGGACGCAAGAATACAGTCCTAATTGGCACGACTATTATGACCATCGGAGCTATCCTCCAGATCAGTTCTTACTCGACTGCTCAAATGATTGCTGGCCGCATCGTAGGTGGAATTGGCAATGGGCTGAACACAGCAACAGCCCCAGTTTGGCAAACGGAAACTTCTCAAGTTGCATGGCGAGGCAAGCTAGTTGTCATCGAGTTAATCATGAACATCGCTGGCTTTTCTGTGTCGAATTGGATCACTTATGGAATGTCTTATGCCGGTGGTGCAGTATCATGGCGGTTCCCACTAGCTTTCCAGCTCGTATTCATTATCATCCTTTACGCCACCGTCCCATGGCTACCGGAATCGCCAAGATGGCTTATAGCACACGAATACGAAGACGAAGCCTTCACCATCTTGGCAGATCTGGAGAATAAGGACACTAATGACGCATATATCCTTGCCCAGCACAAGGAAATCGTCTTCACCGTCCAGTACGAGCGCGAAAATTCCCCGAAGTGGTCCGAACTCCTTCGGGGCAAAACTGGTGGCAAGGCAGGTACGAGTACCATGCGAAGAATGATCCTTGGTGCTGGCACACAATTCATGCAGCAGTTCGCAGGCATTAATGTCACATCTTACTATTTGCCAACAGTCTTGATCTCTTCCGTTGGCCTTACAGAAGAGCTCGCGCGGCTTCTAGCAGCCTGCAATAGTGTCTCCTACCTCCTTTTCTCGCTCATCGGCATCCCCAACGTCGAGAGATGGGGACGAAGAAAGATGCTTATGTATGCTGCAGCGGGCCAATGCTTCTGCTACCTCATGATCACTATCCTTCTTGGTCTCAACGAGCAGCCAGACTTCGGAGCGAAGAAGCAGGTCGCATCAGCCTCTGTGGCCTTCTTCTTCCTGTACTACATCTTCTTCGGTATCGGCTTCCAGGGTGTACCATGGCTCTATCCCACCGAGATCAACTCTCTAGCTATGCGAACGAAAGGTGCCGCAATCGGGACAGCAACCAACTGGATGTGCAACTTTATCGTTGTCGAGATCACGCCCATAGGCATTCAGAGTTTGGGATATCGCTTCTACGTGATCTGGGTGGTATTTAACCTCGCATTTGTACCAACAGTCTACTTCTTCTATCCAGAGACCGCCGGGCGTACCCTCGAGGACCTGGATGCATATTACAGGGAAAGCCCACCGTTGCTTGTATTCCGAGACAAAGACGTCACCTCCTCGAAGAGGCCGGCGAAGTACATCGAAGCAGAAGACGCCAATGTTCGACGAGCCAGCAGCGTGGACGCAGGCACGTTCCGACGGTCGAGCAGGATCGCGACAATGATGCCGGGGGGTCTGTCGCATACATCGCAGTCTACGCTAGGAGGTGAAGCTCACGACAACGAGAAGCAGACACAGGCTGGCAGTGGCGTGCATGTTGATAACGCGAAGGTGTGAAGGACGATGCGGGCGACTTTGAGATAGACATTTACGAATTCAATGCGAGGCACGATTAGATACCCGTCTCGGATTTTGTCTACGTACCGCCACACAAATTCATTGTCTGCAAACATATCTTAATTTCCATGACCTGAACACGATCGTGATGCACTGTTGAGATGGGAGACAGGAGATCGTTCTTTCCTCGCTGACCTTTGTAGGGCGCCATCCCACCTACTTGAACGTGCCACAGAACTAGGAGCCAAGTCACTGTGGTGCTTGAGATTATCGCCTCCCACTGGCGCCACGGGTACTCTTTCATGCGCTCACCGCCGGGCTTGCTCTTAGCCTGCTGGAGATGCACCTGTCTGGCGAGGCGATGCACTCTCAGCCTTACCTTGACGTCGAATTTCCTGGTATTCGTCGACAGCAGTTCCAATGAGATCTTCATCAGCTTGTAGATACGGGTCGAGGTGAGCCAGCGCAAATCCAATATGCTGGGTTTCATTCTCCTCGCTGGCTGATTATTCGTTCGGTGAGAACGTACGATGCTGAGCCTTCCGCTTGCTATCCAAGGTACTGGTGTCAACAGACTCGATATCGCATCTTATGGTGTACTCCACCCTGGGGCACCTGGTATGAGGGTTACCAGACTGCCACTCAAAGGCACACCATAGCACTCCGTTTTTGTCGTAGCGAACCACAAGCGGGGTTGCCGGAGCTAACGGTCCGTATGTCTGTGCCAGTGGTCAAGTGAATGGCCGCTGGATGTATGGGATTTTCTGGACGTAACGGTGTTGGTGAGTGGCAGGATGCTTGCTTCGGACTCATGTGTCCAGCAACAGGCTTATCATGACCTGAGGTATTAGCAGGCTATGAACGTCGGTGAAGGAGCTGAAACTCACAGGTGGATGGAGGGATCTCTGCCTCTCGAGTCTCGAGCCTCGGCACACACTATACTTGGCTTTAGGCGTGCTGTGCGAATTGGCAACGTTGCCATCGTGGGACCGGCGCCCCCATGAGCTCCCATATCGCCTTCACAAGAGGGCTCTCTTCTCGGCGCTTTGGACGTTTCGTTCCTGAATTTCGAGATCTCAATGCTTCTGACCTTTTCAGAGGTAGCTTGGTACCATTCTTGATGTCTATTCGCGACATGCTTTCTCCAATAGTCGCGTCCTTTGAACAGCTTATTGCAGTTCTGATCGACTCGACAACGAAACTTGGTTGCATTTTCCTCTTCCACATACTTCAAAACCTCTTTCTCGACCTGCTCCACCCGCTTCTTATTCTGCTGCTCCACTCGCTTCTTATTCTGCTGCTCAAGCAGCATCAGCTGTCTTTGGTAGTCTTGCAGTAAAACAGAATTCCGCGATGCTGAACTCGGGAAAGGACGAGCCAGGATAGGTTGTTCCTCGGAAGTTACGTCTGTGTTGGCAACCGACCCCCGGCTTCCCTCATTTTGTATACCAGCGCTAGGGGGCTTCATTTGGCGCGTGCTGTTGTACCCTTTGGGGGCCTGTCGTTGCACTTCATTCTCTTCTGGTGATACGAGTTCGAGCGGCGGGAGGGAGAAAACACTTGTATACTTTGGCACCGTCATCGGACTCGATCCGACTGTAATTCCGAACGAATTCTTCTGCTGGTCCTGTTGTCTGGCCTGCTCAGATTGTGGCTCTCGTAGTGCAGGTAAGCGCTTCTTTCTCTGTTGCTTGAGGAATATGAGTTGCATTTGATAGTCCTGTGGCTGATGCCCAATGGAAGATGATGGATAGATACTGCTAGTACTTAGCTGAGGCGCTGGCTGCATAGAGTGCTGTGTGGCTTGGCTGGCGCACTCCTTGGACCTGTCCAAGTGTGATGCTGAGGCAGCTTGCTGCTGCTGAGCCTGTTGTTGGGCTTTTTGACGTTGCAAAGCCATGAATTGCTGTTGCTTAGCCACATGCTGAGCCGTCATTAGTTGCTGGTATTGAAGCTGTTGCTGCTTCTGGATAGCTTGCTGTAGTTGAGCAGTCATGTGTTGCACCTGCTGCGTAGGCGGCTGCACTGATGTGTCTCGATGATGTTTCACGCCGTCTGAAATCGGCATACCGTCTCCAATTTGGCCGTTCTTCTGCGCTTGCATCATGTCTATGGGTCTCTGCTGAGCGACCATGAAGGGATACATCTGCTGCGTCTGTTCCAGGGTCCGATATTGCGTTTGCTGCATAGGGGAAATGTTCGTGTCCGAGAGTGCCGCACGATTTTTCTCAGTCTGTAGTCTTTTTTGCGACAACTCCTGCTCTTGACGTTGCATCATCAGTCGTTTCTTATTATTTTGCTCAAGGAGTACGAATTGGTCTTTCCAGCGTTGTAGCTTGTCTGATGACGCTTTGATCTCCTCAGGCAAATGATCAGGAATCTCTGCACCTTCTTGTAACTTCCATACAGTTGGGAGCGTTTTTGCCTCATTACTCTCTTCAGGCTCGACCTTGGCCTGCTGGAACAGAATTTCTGAACTCTCTTGGTGGTCCTGTAAGTTCAAAGTTGTGGCTTGGCTGGTGCCCGGGTACGCTTCAGGAATGCTCAAATTCTTTGCAGGTGAACTGCAAGATGACGAAGCAGTATATGGGTTTTCCAGCACCTCTCGATTTGGACACGAAGATCTTTGATCACCTAGTTGACCTTGTGTACGGGCAGCACAATCTTGTGCATTAGTCAAATTCGTCAAGGTCTTGTTGAAGAGGCCGAAGGTAATAATTCTCTCTTTATGAGCGCGCTTCAGTGTTGCAGACTCAGAGATGTTCACAGGATCGGTGTCCACCAGGCTTTTCATATTCCTTCGAAGCTGCTCAATCACATCTCGATTCTCAGTAGTGTTCTCGAGGCGTTCCGCTTGCTGAATAATCTCAAAACGCGTGCGTGCCCGGACTTGATCGGAGTAGAGAAGACAACCTACTTCTTCAAAGCCCATGGTCGTCATACAGCTTGTTTGAACCTGCAGAGATAGTTTCAACCCCTCAGTCAACGAATTTGGGTCAATCTGGCTAAGGAACTCAAAGTCAGTTGTAAGAGAGAGATCTGCAAACAAGCAAGCGAAGCTAAAGTGCTTCTTGTGGCACTCGAGCAGTAAACAAAGAGCAGTGCGTTCGACGTCCGTGAAGACATTTGTATAGATGTGCTTTCGTTCATCCACATGGACGTACTGGTGCTGGAATAGGAAGCAGCCCCATCGTATCATTTTCATTGCTTCTTTGATGACGGGATGGTCAACTGGGAGGCTACGAAGACGAGCCATCATTTGCTGGCGCAGATGCAGTTCTCGTGGTCCGGAGCTGCCGAACTCTTGTTCAAGCCTAGTGTTCAGAGCGTTTTCAACGAGTAGGTCCATAATGTCTTGGTCAATGGTCGTGTGGTCGCAGTGTCTTCGATTAATGCTGCCGCGCAAAGCAGCAGCATCAATTGTGGGTACTTGGGACCCTGTGGGATTGAGATCAGCAGTTGGATGTCGTGCTGCGGCGGTTGGAGGTGGGACAAGAATACCTGCTCCTGGAAAGGCATCATCGGGACTCTTTCGGTAGACGTAGCCCGATCCGCCGGAACGTGGGCTCACTTCTGTCGTTGCCGGTCCCTGAGTAGCACTCCGTGGCCATTGCAAGTGTTCGAGGATACCAAGATCGTCAGCCTCACCTGAGATCGTGTACTGCCAGATCGTATTAATGCTGCCGTTCAGATCCCTTTGTACATTCGAGGTCCTAGAGACATCATCGGCGCCGGTGTCGTCGTCGGTGTCTTCGTCAGCAGTAGATGGCGATGGTGAACTTGTACCCAGGCTTCGGATACCGAGGTCACTGTCGCTAGATTCGTAATCAAGATACTGCTCGGTCTCATCTGGTCGTATCCCTGTTTGGATGGCTAGATCGTGAACATTGCTCTGTTCAATCATGACATAGTCATCAGACGGACTGGGAGATGCAGCAGAATCCATGATTGGGCGTTCCTGGCAGTTTCAGTAGTATTACCTCAGGATCTCAATGGACATCATCGAGTCACAATGTCAGACGACGTAACAGACAAAAGCAAGAACGATAAGGGAAAACGCGCGAGGTCAAGGGGTCAGGGAAAGTGAGCTCATATATTTTATAAACCGGCAGGCGAGTAGGAAGCAGAAGGAGCACTGTGATGCAAGGCAAACTGTGGGTAACTCTTGCGGAACTCCATGAGAACATAGTCGTGATTGGATGCATGTTGTCGGGAAGCCTGCATTGCGGGCAGAGACTGTGCGGTCATGCGAGGATGCGAGGAGTTCAAAACAGGCAGCCGATGCTAGCTAGGAAGATGCACCAAGTACGAGTTTTCGAGTGTTTACGCTGAAAATAGTGTATCAACAGTGAAATATGTACTGTAATGACAAAGGCATAGGATTCTAACCTGTTGACCAGAGTGTATATTGCGATCCACGTGTCTGTAAATAACGGTAATAACATTTGTCAGACACGCCCGTCTACTGTAAGAAACTAATTCTAGGCTCGGAAGCTTTGGACGCCGACCATTTGCCCGCTAAGGCCCTTTGCATCGCTAGCCTCGAGCTTGTCGCGTCTCAGCCTTTCAACATGTCTTCCTTCATAGTAGCATCCTCCTCTCCACGAATTTGCGTCACTCAGTGATGGCAGCTCCTTGTATCGCTGGGCATTTTGAAATGATAGCCACTGCTGCTCATTACCAGGCTGAGAGTCCTGTGATTGGCTAAGTGTCCCGCTCGTTGACACACGCTGTGTGAGCTGATCTCGGGTTGCCCTCAGATGGACTGCTGTTGCGGATTTCGGTACTTACTGACGGAATAGCAGGGTCCTCCCCACCTCTCCTGCCTATGCTAGAGATTTCAACCAGCTGACTTGCTATGGCAGATCAATACATGCATGATCACGCTATACGCTCGGCGTAATATCCGCGTTCCATCCCATTGTAGCTTGCCATCTTGAGACACGCGGTGCTCGTTTGCGCTGTCGACCCTCTAGTATCAGCCATCAGCCAGTCACTTAGTCCCGCTCCTATCCCCTTCTCTCATGTTACCTTGCAGTCCCCCACGCACGTTTGCCGAAGAAGTGGTGTTTAGATTGACAAAAAGAAGCTAGGAGTAAAGTTGGTAGTGTTGCGTGTTGCCAGGGAGTACGCCATCATCGTTCCTCCATTGTTGAGGCGCACCGTGAAGGAGTCGCTTTCTGCGGAAACAACGTCTTTGTGGACGAAAAGTTTCTGGCGGCCTGATCCAACATTGAACATGGTGATCTTGGATATGGCATACCTTCCACGCTAGCCAGAGAAGCAGCAGAATTGACACCACATACTGGCTTGCATCTGGCGGTTTCTTGACTAGCTGCTCATTCTTTGGGGGTGCCTGTCGATGGTGCAGGTCGCTCAGAAGATTCGGTCGAAGCCGATGTTGTGAGGCCAGAGGATAATATGTAGCGAGCGATAGCTGGAATCGAAGACTAGATGGCAAAACCCTGCAGATGTTAGATGCTAGCCTCGCAGCAATTTGGAACCTGTTGTAAAAAAGATGAAGGAATAGTAAATTCAATCACGTGTGACGAAAGATATCGACCACAATACTTGCGGCTGCCTTGAAGAAGCCATATCGAACAATCCTGAAGGGACAAGGTGTAAACCAGGTGTCTGAACAGGTGTCTGAACAGGTGTCGAGTGTCTTGCTTCTCCAGTATCCCTCCAGCACCCAGGAAACGAGCCCAAACTCCTGCCTATTCATGATCTTCATGGTCGTACCATCGTGCTCTTTTGCTCTATGCTGCTCTGAGAGCCCTCAACCGATCCCCCAAACCCGCCTCCCTCTCCTGCTCATTATTCGGCATCGTCTCAGTCGGTGCCTTACTTCCCTCCAAATCCTGCGTCAACTCGACGCCCGCCTCATCGGCAACTCTGCCAATAAGCGCCTCGACTTCGCTGTGACCTTGTACGCCAACAGATTGGCTCTCTACACCTGATCCAACCGTTTCGTAGTATCCTGAAACTACATCCAAATCCTCAAACTGCTGCTCAAACTTCTCCATCACAGTCCCGATCTTCTCCAGATCCATACTTTTCAGCGCACCGTCCATACCTCTCACCGTCTGTGCCATGCTCCCCGTAACCGTCCGCATTGTGATCGCGGTCTGTACGCGTGCGGCCACGGCATCAATTCGTGCGGCAAGGGTGAGGAGTTGGATGCGCTGCTGTTGGTTGCGGACGCTGTTTGTGGCGTACAGGCGGGCGATCTGGGGTTGGGGAGGGGTCTGGGTGAGTGCTTTCTTGAGCTTTGCCTGTTCGGTTCGGGCGTCTTTGTCGGATTTTGCGGCTTGGCGGTTTAGCTGTTTAGAGGTGAACTAGTGGTGTGTTAGCTGGGCATAGAGGGTGGTGTCTAGACGGGCGGAGGTGGGGGGCGGGCTTACTTTGAGGTTGAAGAGGGCCTTCTCGAGGCCGGACATTGTCACAGTTGTTTGAGTTGTTTGGTGTGCAGATTTGTGAGTAACGTAAGCAGTAGAGTTCAGAGAAAGCCTCTCGCGGTGCAATAGACTGGGAGCGGATTGCTTATTGTCGGTAGTTTGTCGTGGATCTGGCTTGATAGAGCGTGAGAGGGTTTCGCTGGGACCAGACTTCGGTCGTGCTCGGATGAGATTGGTGTTTGCAGTAGACAGAGGCTTGTGGCGTTCAAGATGTGGTCCGGCTGCGTCGTATCAGGTCTCGAAGAAGCGAAGCTGAGAAGTGAGGTCTGAGATGTGGTTATCGGCGCTCGGCCAAATCACAGTCAGAGAACAATGACGCAGCGGCAGGTATCACTCTAATGCTACTGCCTCAGGCCAACATCGCTTGCCTTGCGTGTCCGAATTGTACCTCACACGGGCAGAATGATCCTGAAGTCCAAAGCCAATGCAAGATGTGTTACTACCATCAAAGGTATTGTTCTACAAGACTTGAGATAGTATGGATACGATTTCTTCTCACGGTCAGCTAACACTGAACAAGTCAGAATCTCAACCGCTGTCCGCTACCAAAGTCAGCGGTAGCTCATACATGATTGATTTCAGGCTTCAATGCCACCAATATGACACGTTGATCGTCCCCAAAGCTTCGGGCTCTGAGCTGCGCGCTAAGTGAACAATTGCCCGATCACGGCTGCCAATTTAAGTGGTCTGGCTTCTTGTCGAAGGGAGGCTGAAGCGGTTGAATCCGATGCTGACGGAACTGCTCGCATAACTTATGCCAATGACCCTCCGTCCTGATGCTTCTCGTCGCCTCCACTACCAACAACCAAATCAATGCCCACGCCCTTCATTGCATCAATTGCCCACGTGGGCGCTTCTTTGTCAGGAAAATAATCCTTGAAAAATTGTCGAGCAAAAGCAGGATACCGATCTTCCCGAATCGCAGCCCTGGCTCTTTTCATTAGCTCCAGCATCCAGTGCACATTGTGCATGGTTAGCAGGTGAGCGCCCACTGTCTCTTTCGCCGCAAGATGGTGAATGTAAGCCCTGCTGACAGCAAGACCCCCATCCTCGTCTTTTGGCCGACATATCGTGCACTTACATCCTTCCTCCACGGGCCCGAAATCTTCAGCATATCTAGCATGCTTGAGGTTTAGTACACCACCTTTCGTAATGGCATTGCCGAATCGTGCTGTTCGTGTAGGCCAGACACAGTCGAACATATCTGCACCCAGTGCCACTGCAACGACGATGTCCTCCGGATATCCGATACCCATGACATACCGTGGTTTCAGCTCCGGCAAGAGGCCAGTACATGTATCGACTACTTTGCAGAAATCTGCTTTTGCTTCTCCGCCTGATAGACCACCTACCGCAATGCCCGGCGTATCTCTCTTGACCATCTCTATGCAGCACTCCCGTCTCATGTCGAGGTCCAACCCTCCTTGTATGATGCAGAACAGATTCTGGGTATCAGGCTTCTTATGAGCGGCTATACATCGATCCAACCATCTGATGGATCTATACATTGCCTCACGCATTCGAGCAGCATCCGGCGAAGTAGTCTGTATGACATCGTCCAGCTGCATCAAGATATCGCTGCCGATGCTGTTCTGCAAAGATATAGAGTGCTCGGGCGTGAGAAGCATAGGCGACCCATCGTGCGGTGAAAGAAATCGGACGCCTTCTTCAGTAATCTTGGCCAGCTTCAGCAAGGAAACCATCTGAAAGCTGCGAAGGAGTCAGGGCTGTTGCAAGAGTTGATGAGGAGTACCAACCCACCACTATCTGTCAAGAGGTTGTGGTCCCATCCTTGTAGCTTGTGAGCACCACCTATGGCGTCGAGCACCTCCTGGCCTGGCTTCAAGCCTAGATGGTAGCTGTAGATTTGTCAACCTCCATCTCTTGCATCAAGTTGTGGTTTCCTCACGTGTTGTTCAAGCATAATCGACAGCTGGTATCCTCCAATTGCTCGGGTGTCAGGCCTTTCAGGGAAGCTTGGGTAGCCACAGGCATGAATATCGGGAGCTCGACCGGTCCATGAGGGAGATGTAGGGTCGATGAGCGAGCTTTACTCGTCTGCCATTGCTAGTGTCAGTGGGAACTGAAATGAGTACGAAGAACAGGCGCACCTACCGAACATCGTCCCTTGAGATCAAACGTCAGGGCGGCAGATTTGCCTATACCGAGGTACTCCGGCATATTCCTCGCTGGGGAAGTTGTACGTAGGTACCGTCCAATACCTGGCGAGCGCTGCAATCTGGCGGTGAGGGAGCAGGGGACTCTCATGGGCACCTTGCAAGCAAAGCATAAGAGCTTAGGCGAAACGGCGGAGATGCAAGTAATTATTTGAGTTGCTGCAAGTCATTCAAGTGGCTACTGCAGCTTCCCGAACCGCAGAGGCAGGATGATGCACCAAAAAATTGAAAGCGTCTAGGTCTGATGTACCTCTCGGTGTGAGATGTAGATGGAGATACTTTCGAACTGGACTGATCGTGCATGTGTAGTACTATGTATTTGTGTGCGGGTCGGAGCATTTCTGGCCCTCCCATTTGACGGTGTCCCGAGGCCACACCTTGTTCTTGTGCCACGATCTAGGGTGCTCCCGTTGCACCGCACGATGCTCATAAATAAGCTTAAATGATGCGTTGCATCATTGATGAGGTTGTTGGGGATTGAGAGAACAGCGGACAGAATTGTTGAAGAGATTTGCGGAGGCTTGGATATTGCAGCTGGTTTGTATGAAAGAGCGATTGAAGATAGAGATGGGAAGAAACTACTTTTATTGTACTGCAAAACTCCGGAAAGCCTATCTTCGAGAATGGCAAACTGCAGTCGACGAAGCCTTCCAGTAATTAAACACCTTCAGTTACCCGAACTCAGCCCAGAGAAATGGTGCCACGCACCCACGCCAGACGCCAGCGCTATGCTCGTGCATCCTATCTTGCCTGTTTTGTGGCAGAAGACATTCCTATCGATAGACGACTCAATCATGATAAATCCTCTCCTGTTCGCAAGACGTACATCCGTTGCTGAACCTGCTCATCGGAAACGTCCCTGGCCGGCGCTGATTTGGTTGTACTGTGTTGGTTGCTGTGTGATTGATGGATTCCGTATCTGGGTACACGCTACTTCGGCGGCATCCTCTTTGGCATTGTTGAGGAACTGCCCATCGTACCAGTATCTTGCTGCGAGATTCTTGTCACGAACAGTAACTGTGGCCGACCACGCTGTTCGTCCACCTGATTGTGCGTTAGAGGAAGCCTGTGGTGCCGTTCGCGGAGCGAGAACCTACCTCTGCGGTCAGAGACGATGTTGTAGACTGGTGCTGGCAATCGTAATCTTCGGCATTCGGCTGCAACCTGTTAGTCTGGGTGTTGCCTGAATCGAGCGGCATCGTACCTGCGAGCTCTTCTTGCCAGGTCTTGTGTGTCTTGGTAGCCATTATCTCTGGACGCGAGGTGCTGTGCGTGATAGATCTCTATGTTCCTTTGCTTCGGGTAGACAGTCCTCAAACCGTTGATCGTGTACTTTTGGTGGTAGACTTTTGCTGACCAAGATGAAGAACAGAAAGTAAATGCTATCGCCCTTATATACCTTTCTCAACACTCAATCTTGGAAGATAGGAATGGCCGCAGAGACAATTGCTTTGGTTGTCAATTGACTTGCTGAAGATTTGATGTCTTCAGACCCAGATTCGGATACCCGCTGTCTATCATAAAGTCAACTGCGTCTGATCCGAGCCAGCAAGAAGGATCATTTTTTTGACATGCAATGCAGAGCCGTCGGCAAAGTCATCCTCGGTTCGTAGCTATATACTTGTTGTTAATGTAGCACAAGATAGCACCTGGTCAGAATGTAAGGCGTCGGAAAGGACAGGACAGCATGTGTTAGCCAACTGATGAGTAGAAACTTTTTTATTCATTTGATCCTCTGGAGCAGTAGATTTCACATTGCAATCGATGCTTGACTGCCAACACATCAGCGGGTAGTCCCATGGCGCTCCCGAAAGCGTGTGCTATTGAAGAACTGCACAATGGCGTATGGCAAATTAGCCGGCCACTATCAAAGTCACAGGCAATTCTAGACAAGCATTGGATGTCTCTTTGCTGAAAGTGGGGTTATCGGAGTGCATGCTACACATGACTGTGAACTGACAAGCGACGTACCGTAGAAGGAGATAAATTCTCAAATCCTGACAAGTGGGTAGCAATGAAGTGGCATTCAAAACCATACGCCCATATAAACAAAGTTAGTAGTGAAGAAGCTGCTGCAGCCCCGGCCACAGACGAAAGAGTCTGTTCCGAACGATTGGGCGCTTCGGCTTTGGGCAGCTAGCTGCACTTTGAGCTCAACCATAGGGACAAGGAACCCAGATGGAAAGATGGACAAACAACAGAGTCGACTGCAGGAAAGAAGGAACTCCACGCCACTGCGGTGGCAACGGCAGTTAAGCTAGAGGGCCTCGGCAAGCTAATTCGTCCAGATCAAAAGGAAGCGAACAATCTGCGATGATCTGCTGTAGCATGAGCGGAAAATTCTGTTGGCGTGTGAGATTGAAACAAAAGAGGGAGGCTGGTCAAGCACGTGTTCTTTCCTCTCGGGAGCTGCCCCTAGCCTGTAAGGCATCATTATCATACTCAAAGATCATTACAGACCGAAATGCCCGAGATACTTGCTTCTTCTGCGACATGAAGTAACATCTCACAAAAGAATTTCACATTGGCAATGGCTAGTGTGACCAACCCGTGCGTAAAATCGATAGGTACCACCACTAATCGGTGAAGTTGCACGAAATCTTCATTGTGTGATAGAAAATATCGACATCTGGGTTCTGATCCCGCCTGTCTGGCTCAGCTGCTGTGTAACCTTTACCATACCTCTCCAGTCACCATCATCCCGGCGTGAGTTTCGTCTAGAATTTCCATTTTGAGGCAAATGAGTGCCAAACCCTTAATGTGTCAAATGCATCCGATACTTGTGCCTACCAGGCACTCGAAGTCGATTGCGATACCCGTACAAGAAAGAAGTCACGGACCCAAAGCGATGTAGTAGCTGTCATCCATCACTTCAGATCCGGTGTAACGCCATAATTTTGTAGGTCGGATACCTTCCCTGAGTTCCAAAAATGCTGATGATTATACTGTTGTCCTGTACTGAACTCTATCGTGGAATACAATCGTCAGTCACTGCAACCAGACCGGTGGTAACAATAACGTCTCCAAGGTCGTCTGAGATGTCCTTTTGCAGCAGCCTCATGCTGCAAGCTGGCACCCATGCGCCCTGTTTGGCTTCAAATTCCGTTTCTTCTGGGCTCAGGGCATCGGGAACGATAGACGATACCTTTTGCTGTGTGTTTAGGTTGACCAATTCGTAGGACGTTATGATCTCACTGCCATCTCGGAGTGGTCGTTTTCTCCAGGTGTAGTGCTCTCCCCAATACTCGAAATTGTATTGCTTTCGCTCCCCATGGCAGACAGGCTCGAGGAGGACTTGAGCGTAATTCGAGAACTCTAGTCGAATGCTATCAGTGGGTATCGTAGCCTTGATGTCGTTGACAATATGAAATTGCCGAAGCTTCTCCATGAAGTCGTCTTCATCGTCGTCGGACTCATAACCAGAGTCTTGTCGCCGAGGATTTGGTCGAAGAAATCCGGGGGCAGTAGACGACCGTCTAAATCCTGGCTTGGTTGGTTGAAATCCGGCAGGGAGTGGCGCGACGTATTTCCGCTTACTGTTCGCTACTTCTCGACCTGAATTACGCCAGTATCTCCGGAGAGAGAATTTTCGCTCTACCAGATCGTGCATTCTGAGGTGAAATAGAGTCATCTTTCTCCTCCGCCCACTGTTTGTTGTGATATCAGTATCAACGCGAAGGTTCATGTTGCCGTCTGATGTAGAGTCATCATGCTGGATCATGATTCGTCGTGAAGAGGGGAAGAGTTCGGCAAAATCCGCTGGAGTTGTCGGGACGGCATCAGGTTCGAAGCACTGGTGTCGTTCTCGAGGAAAGTTGTCCAGGGACAGTGAGGGAAGATCCTCCACCGACGCATGTGTTGAGGCATATGTGTCAACGGACGAGCTCGAGAAACGGCCAAAACCCTCGTCTTCGAAGCCCTGTTGCTTATGTGCCAATATTTGCTTGTACACAGGCGCTGTGTCGTAGTGCTTCATGGAAGGTCGAGTATTGGTACACGATGTGAGATCTGTCTGATAGGTCTTCTGAGACGCTCGACTGAAAGTCGATTCGCAGCTTGATTTGTTGTTACTCCTCACAGAGGATGCCTTAGATCTGGCCATGATGTGTGATATGGTTTGGATGCTGTGTTAATGAGCGAGGTTGGCAGGGCTCGAGAGCCTGCAGGAGCAGTCCTTATAAGCTTCCAGCTGAATAAGGTGAGATGCCGAATAAGGAAAGACCTCTCAGTAAACTAATAAGTACTGATGGTACAAGAGTCAAAGTGAAGACAAGTGACAGTACAATCGATGTCTGCCCAAATTTGAACATCACGAGCTTAATTGACGAAACGAAGGCTAGTGCGGCGAATAAACAAACCTCACGGTGCTTGCTTCCAGTGAAGTATATTACCATGAGTGACGATGGCAAAGGAGTCACTTCACAGACCCGCACCCCGTAACGAGGGGGGTCGCTCAAAACGCATCCCGCGGTCCAACGCTGGAACGGTCCGAACAAAGCGAGGAGTGGATCTCGTGCTGGTGAACCTCCATCGTCGGAGAACCGAGAAGAAGTGCCATAGCAGGGCGTCCAAGCAACGTCAGACCAAAAGCGATGGTGGCACGCCACAACAGGGCCGCAGCAGGTAGGACGTGGTGGGTAGCATCACTTAGTGGCAAGGCATCAGAAGTCTCCGAACAACGATGTGCGAGATGAGAGGTGATGAGCACATTCGAGCATACGGAAGAGTCAGGAAGCATGATTTTGCAATGGAAGGGCCGAAGAGATCGACTAGTTCCACAACGGCTTAGCGACGGAAGGACTTGAACCTAAGCCAACCGTTTCTCGACGACAATGCACAGGCTGCGAGACCTGCAACGTGTCGCTCCAACTGCGACTCACCACGTCGCTTTCTATCATTGGACAACATGAAACCTTCGTCGTTTAGTCTCTGCACTTTGTCGTCAGAAATCATCTGCCACAGCCTGCTTCTCTCGATTTCATGCCCAAAACGATGCAGGTCCGCAAATAAAACAAAGAACTGGTGTTCGCAGCGAAGGTGTTCCTGACGGCCGATTTTTTCCTACCCATGTCGTTGAAAGGCTGACCTTGTGAGGAATAAACCGGTAGTTTCTACACGTTTGTTTCTCCGCTAGCCGTTCTTGACTGCCGCAGAAAGACTTGTCGAAGCTGGTTAAAATTCCACTTCAACCTGACAAGAATTGAGCTGCTTTCGGCCAATGGACGACCTTGACAAATATGGAGTGTCTTGCCATTGGCTAACTGGAAAATTCCATTCTGCTACACGGCATGCATCCAACTGTCAATCCTACTTGAGCAGGAGATCAGCGCAGAAAACCGCCGATGATTCATGCCCGCTTTTCGCCGTGCACCACAGAAGAAGAAGCGATGGGCGCAGGACACTGCTTTGTCCAGACATCGTTACAGGCAAGAGTTGCATGTTCACAGTTTGTTACGGGGTACAGTCTCCCGCATTGCGTTCGCGACGCCCCAGACCGTGGCAAAAAGAAAACCTGCAGCCTCCTTCCCCGATTCGGTCGAATATCTGCATTGATGCCCAAGTTACAGTGTGAGATCTCTTGTACCTTACTAACCCGCATTACAATCTCTGAACTCAATCATAGGGGATGTAGGATACACACTTCTGTTGACGTGGTGCTTCACTTCCAAAAATCTTCCTATTGGTCTTTGAAGACGCCTTTTGTGAGTCCAGCCACGGCCTGCCGCTTCGCGCCTCGATGGCTAGGGCTTATTCGGAGTGTAATACCCGAGAAAACCTCGCTATCCTTGCTTGATACTGGCTGCCACGGACTCGGCTGATGCTCAATGATATGGAGACTGCTAGAACGAAAGCTGGAATAGTTGTGCCGGGAGCACGGACCCCCCTGAGCCGGGCATCAATTCTCTGGCTAAACTGCCCATGACGTGGATATATGTTGGACAAGCACTTTTACGCCCCCAGACACCTTGCATCTTGGCGCGTTGCAAGCTTCACGAGCAAAAACGCGTGGATGCGGAGAGCTGCGAAGTTATTCTGGCTTTTGTGGAGATCCCTA
>Ga0115847_100145_pt1 | contig 16939 bp, 19 predicted proteins | sample InSIn5SAF170_FD_83861 | JGI IMG/M metagenome (GOLD analysis project Ga0115847, IMG submission 83861)
TTGGTGGTTCAGATGAGTGCGGTTCGAAGGATAGACGGGCCGAGAATACGGGAGGGTCGCGGCGGAGTCTTTGGTCGCACTTCTACGCCGTTTGATGGTGTAACCGGATCGTTGAGGGCGAAGAGGAGGGAGGAAGTACCATCATGGCCACGCTGCCACCTCTCAGAAACACGGAGCCGGGCAGCTTCTCGCCGTCGTCGTTCGACACTTCGGCCTGCAGCTTGATGAAGCCGATGCGGCCTCCACCGAAGAAATCCACAGACTGGATGTCGATCTTGCGCAGCTTGTAGGGCGAGGCGTGGAAGGCGTGGTCTTTATCCTGTTGAGTGGATAAGGAGTGCTGCAATGTCGAGACCCAGGTCTTGAAGGCCGGGAAGGAGAGCAATTGGTCCTTGGATAGGTCCGGAGTGAGATGCACTGGGCATTCGGGAGAGGAGTCGGGGAGGGTGAAGGTGGACATTGCTGCTGCTCTTGCTGTGAGTTGGAGAGAGGCTCTGGCAACGTGGTGGGTTGTTAGCCGTAGTCGTGAGAGCATGGAGGTGGTAGGGAGGGCTTTGTGACTGATTTCACTCCCATTTGCGGCTTCATCCCAAGCTGTTGACGATGACGTCTCATATTTCTGAGCTACCTATCGGCATCTGCATGCTGAAATATGCGACTTCATTCTCAAAGATACCGATACTGAGCCCTACATCCCTCGCCGCAACGGCCCGCATCTCGCCCCCACGCTTGCGGCTGTTCACAGGGCTGGAGCTCCAAAACGTCAAATCTTTCTACTAATGTTTCCAGCAGCCAATTTCTCTCCTACTCACGCTTGACAGGTGCTTCTGAAGCAGTATCATTTCTGCTCGTTCGTCCCGTAACTTCATCCTATCCATCCGCTCCCAAAGCTTCCACTCTCCGAACAATGGGCACCCTCACAGCGGATCTCCCCAGACTTGCAGAGCATTGCCCTCATAAGCTCCCCACTTCCTGCAGACTGACAGCGACTCCTATATGCTGTGCTTGTCAGGACAAACGACCACATTCGACTTCATACCTGGTGTACATAGACGGCGTGGGATTGGTGCGGAGGGGTACTCGGTGGCAAAGCTACTGCTGGTTTTGCAAAGGTACAAGCAACACAAGCAACGGTCACGAGATGGGTTTGAAGGATGTTCGGACAGACGAATACGGGAGGGCAGCGGCGGTACTAGAGATATGAACAACGATCCGGTTACACCATCAAACGGCGTAGAAGTGCGACCAAAGACTCCGCCGCGACCCTCCCGTATTCTCGGCCCGTCTATCCTTCGAACCGCACTCATCTGAACCACCAAGCGAATGCGAGACTGACACGGCACCTCCATAGTGTTCTGGGACAACAGAGTCGCTGCAGCCGACCCGCCACTACGACCTCAAGACACGCGGATACCCGAGGCACCGGATCTGTCCGATTTCCTAGACAGGTGGTTTGAGTTCCACCAAGGATACAGGATAGTAACGCATGACGATGGATCCCAGCAGAGGATAGCGGTTGTCGGTGAGCCCTTCAAGGATGTCTCTCCCGGCCAGCTACCCAGAACCCTCGACGAGCTCCGCAGCAACCGCGACGACCCTCGAAGCGGTACCGCAAACAGACGCTCGTCTCGCACAAATGCTGCGCTGGCTGCGATAGCAAGAAACGCCGAGCCAGAAGTATCACTGGAGGACACGCTAGACGAGCTCCTCGACGAAGCCCAGATCGAAGCCAGCGCACCCAGCACCTCCCCATCCCATCCTCCCCGCCCCCAACCACCCTCGGTCCCGCAAGACCTCGACCACCGCCTCGCCTCAGCCCGAGCCCAACTCCAAGCCGCGACTCTCGCCCGCCAGCGCGCCGCCGCCGAGTTCGAAGCCGCCTCCAATGAGCTGCGCGTGAGCCGCGAGCGGCTGCAGCGGCTGGAGCGGCAGAAGCGCACGGCGGAGAACTACGCCCGCGTCTTCGGCACGCGCGAGGAGATGGAGCGCGCCGGCGAGGCCTACGAGAGCCCCATCGGCGGCATGTTCACGCGGGCATGGGGCCGGTACAGCGTCGCGGAGGCGTCGAGGCGGGAGGGCACGGCGCCGCCGGCGGGCGACCCGTGGTTCCCGACTCGCGCGGCTGCGGCGACTGCGGCGGCGGCGGCGGCGGCGGCGGCGGCGATGACAAACACGCACGGGCAGGCCGAGCACGAAGACGGGCTGCAGCGGGCGCTGCTGGAGTCCTTGCAAGGGCGCCCCTCCTCCCAGATCCGGCCCGCCGCGGCGCCAGGGCCGGGGGAGCCCGCGGTGCCGGGGCTCGACGGTGACAATCGCCCCCCGCCCAAGACGGACGCGGAGATGACGGTCGTGCTGGCGTGCCAGATTTGCTACGCGCAGCTGGCGGACACGGTCGTGCTGCCGTGCGGCCATCTGGCCATGTGCGAGTGGTGCGCGGACCAGACGGTGCCGGTGCATCAGAATGATCGGACGAGGCCGCAGGGGAGGGTGAGCTGTCCGGTTTGCAGGAGTCGGGTTACTATGAGGCGGAGGGTGAGTTTTTTTTTCCTGTTTTCTTTTTCTCGGTTCAGGTGGTTGGGTTAGATGATGTGGGTGCTAATGGTTTTCTAGCTCAAAATCTACAGGGCGTAAGCTCTGTCATGATCATTCGATCCGGAGGACATCGAATATGGAGGATGCAGTTGTTGCAACGGGGCAAATGGGTTTGATAGAGCGGCAGCGTAAGATATACAGCTCAAGCTGTAAGGGTGGCCGGTGCATCTCTGTATGTTGGTGCCGCCGTAACCTTTAGACTCAACCCGTCTTTTTTGAATGTCCTTGTCATGGGCTGGCTGTCTAATTGTCGCTGCGGTCGAATCGAGGCATGAAGCAGAAGAGGGCCGACACCAGATCTTGAGATGTTCGACCGAAAGCACGTATGCAAATACTCCAGCAGGCAGCAATGCCCTATGTAGAGAGTTGGAAGACGAACGGTTTCGTCAGTGCAGTCTTGCACCATTCTAACATAACGAACTCAGTGGGACACGATATTCTCATCATGTAGCCATAGGCTTATCGTCTCTCTTGGTGAGAACGATTCGGTTCTGAAGGTCAGCTCCATACTCGTCTTCGTTGTTTTTTGTTTCCTTGCCTCAGGGTGCTTCAAGGAGGCAGACGCAACACTCTCCGCTTCGGGAAGACTCCGCGCAGCCTGCGAACTCCTCCCAGATGCCGATCCTGACAAGTGGTTTCAGGACACTATTATTGAGGCACTGAAAAGCACAATGGCCATCAGACGGCCGGTGCTGAGCGGGTAAGGCGAAGATGGTGCGTTTATGGCACGGAGCCTTAGGCACAAGGTGTTGTTGCACACAAGAGCCGAAGAACCGAGTGCAAAGTCTCACGCATGAGGGACATGAGGACAATACGTACGCCTTTCTGTGTGCACTTGAGTCGAGGGGATGGTGAGGGCTGTGTTGTGGAAGAAGGAGGCGTACAGGTTGTGAGCGCGAAGGGAGCTGTGGCGGTGAGGAAAGAGACGTAGAAGCTGCCGATGAAAGTTTCGGGTTCGACGGACGGCACGAGCTGTTGAGTTACTGTCCGTAGCAATCATCGACTGGTCAGTTTACTGCGGACGGCGCTCCTCGTCGGTCGGGGAGACGTGCCACACAGCCTATGTCGCAATTGTACAGGCTTTCTCATTTACAGTTCTCGCACATAGATTCAGCCGTTCCAGCGGTTTCTGGAGACTCGCGTTCTTCGAATCTATTGCCCTTGACTCTACACTCAGCGTAATAGATAGGAACACTGAGGGTGCTTGAACAGATTGGCTTCATTAGTGAAGAGCGGAACGTAAACCACAAGACACTTCCAATATTCGAGCCCAGTATCAAGTCCACCTGCCCGGACGCGAGTACTTCTTCCGTATATTCTTCTCCGACTCTTCCACAGCAGAGCGTCTGGAAAACTGGTGCCCCTTCACCGGACACCGTTTCCCAGACTGATAGCAGTCCTCACAGAGATCATAGTCACCGTTGTCGCAAATCGAGCAGTGGAAATGGACGTCGTCGACACGCCAGTCGCACACGTCGCATGTCACCGTCACTGCCCCGAGATCGCGCATGCGTTGTATGACCTCAGGAATGACGTGTAGTTGGATGTCTGAGGCTCGTCCAGCGTTGCCGCTGCGTTGAGCGTCTTTGCCCCTCGAGACCAGACCTTGCAACCTCTTTCTAGCTTCGTGATAGTCGTCCAACGTTTTCTGGAGCGTGGGCTTTAGCTTGTACCGTTCCGCCTCTTCATCTTCTTTGGAGTTCGGTTTGAGATCCGGCTCTCCCATGTCTCGCACGGACGATGACACTTCCTCTCCAGAACTTGCTTCACAGTCCGAAGCCGATATACCCACTGGTGATTCCAGAGGCTCCGGTATATCAATCGCTTCCGCTGCAACGGTGTGGTCGTTAACATCGAACATGTGGTCGAGAAGACCTATGAGTTCTTCGACGGCGTCGGCTTTTTCTAAGGCATGCGTTGAATTGTTCATCGATGTTGAGGCACGTGTGACACGCACAGGTGACGGCTGCTTCCGATTTTTCTTTGGTTTCCTCGCCGACTGCACATCCGTAGAGTCCTTCAGGCCGCGACTCACCGGTAAGTCGTCAGGCTCGTCGCGAAGTCCTCTTCGCGAGGGCGATCTGCTGCTGTACGAAGGACCGGGGACCTCTATTATTTTTATTCCTTTCTTTGCCCATTCTTCCTTCGATCTCAGCTCCCCTTCATTGGCTTTTCTGGCGATCTCTTCTTCAGCTTTGCTCTTTGCTATTTCATCCTTCGACTTTGCCCTGTCAGCTTCCTCTGACTTCAAGGTTGATCTGATGTCTCGCTCTTGACGCGACTTTTTCTCCCTTGCCCTACGCTCTATCCGTAGCTGCGGAATCTCTGCATTGTTGCTCCTAGCAGTCTTCTCGATCCGCGTGACTCGCACCGGTTCTCCACCTCCTACGAGGTATCTCAGATAACCTTTGACATGCTCCTGATACATCACAACCTGGCGTTCCGTGATGCCCTCAAGCCGCAGATCCTCCCCGATGGCACTCCACGCACCGTCAAAGCCGTCATCAACAGTCCGAGACGCATTCACAGAAGACCCCCCAGATGCAGCGCTGCGCAATGCACGCTTGAGCGCCAATTCCAGTCGGCCGAGCGAACTGTGCGTCAAGCTGGTCAAAAAGATGTTGATACTCGCCGTATGGATTGCCAGTTTATCTCTCGGCGCCTGCTTCGATTTGGCAGCGAACTTGATGCGGTCGATGATCTTCTGCTTATCCCCGCTGCCGAGAGAAGGATACTTGGTGACCAACTTATCCAGATCCAGGAGGCCATTCTTGCAGTTTTCGAGGAGTTCCTGAAGGCTCTTTTGCCGCTGGAGGGTTGCTAAGTTGATGATCGAGTCCGGAGAAGTTGCTTCTTCGGCGAGAGCTTTGAGTGTGGTGTTGAGGCTCAGCAGCTCCAGAGTGAGGCCTTCGAAGTCTTCGCGGGCGCTTTTGAGGGCGCTGTAGGCTGATACTGCGAGTTTGCTGCACGTGACGACGTCTCCGAGGCTGAAGCCGAAACTGGCCATGTTGATGAATTGGTGTGAGATGTATGATTCAGCACTTGAGCCTTTGAAATATGAGAGCAGGCAATCGAATGAATCTGACTATTGCGGGCTAGAGGCAATGAGAGAGAGTGTAAGATCAACTTAACAGGAACATGCACTCAGAGATGACGGAGAGATTAAGCAGCAGTATAGAATTGAACTATTGCAGTAGGCAACATCCTGCTGCAGATATATGCAATCGTGGGCGGGAAACAGGCATAATCAATACTTAATGCTCAGCACCAACCCCGTCCACGTTTTGCTACGTGAGGTGTTCTGTTTTTAGTTCCACGCCCAAGCGCCCAGTGGAGCTGACTATCAAGCCAGCCTCGTATTCACGTGGAATTTCGGATCGCACACACACCGCAACTGAGGTCCACAGAAGTTGTGAATGTTATTTTACTTCGACATACATCCAAGAAGAAGCGAAGCCGATGAAAAATCGTATATAGAGCCTACCACAGCTGCGGCTTGCTAACACTCCCGTACTTGGCTTGCCACGCGAAAAAGTACATCAACGCCGCCAACGGCTGGCCCACAAGACAAAAGCTAACCCAGAAGATGACATTGCCCATCACCCTCCCACTCCGGCTTTTCGTCTTCACCAACGGATCCGTGAGCGCTATCAGCGGCAGCTGGAAGGCCATGCCCGCGAACGCGACGCCTGTGCAGAAAGATTAGTCTTGTTTGCACCAAAACAGACAGCGGTCGATACATACCAAGGATGTTATGCGTCGGCACACCCACAAGCAACTCATGCAGCACGCCCGAAAATAGAAACACAATGACCTGCGCGACCGCTGGAGGGCACCCGCGCCCCACGAGCGGCATATAGATATGCCTCTTCATAAAGTGGTACACCGGCTTGTTCCACGTGGTCCAGTACTTGCGGATACTACTCACATTCCACCACTCCGTGTAAAACTCGCGGTCGCCAAACCGCATGACCTCCGCCAGCGCGTTCAAGAAAGACTGGAAGAGGGCGAAGAATCCCGCCAGCCAGCAAAACAGGGAAATGGTGGAGAGTTTCATGAGACGCTCGAGGATCGAGGGGATGTCCAGCGTTGAGATCTTGTCGAGCGAGTTCTGGAGGAGCGGGGCTGCGTACTGGGCCGAGGCGATCCAGATGGCGATGCTGAGGCCCACGACTTCCAGGAGACGCTTTGCTACGAAGCCCCATCGGATGTGTGCGGTGCGGGGGTATACGGGCTGGTATACTAGTGTTGGCGCCCACCAGAAATACGTCAGGTTCCTCAGCGTGACGTTACGTGGGTAGGGACATTCCTTGTACAGCTGCGGTACGGCGTCCGCTGTCGGCGGAGACAGAAGGGCATGCCGAAGGTCGCGGTTTGTGAAAGCGTACGAGCATGTCTTGAGCCAGACGATCACGGCGTGTAGCTCGCAGAGCGTGCCGATGCCGGGGTGGTGGATGTACCTGTAGACGACGGTCGTGGCAATGATGAGATTCAAGGTTGCGTTGACGCCGTGTGCAAGCGCTATAAGAAGCCATGTCCGCCGGAAGCTTTTGGATTCCAATTCGCGTTCTGCGGCTGTACTATCCGTCGAGTCCGCCTTTTTCATCCGAGCTATGGCACCCTTCGCCTGCTGTGCTGCTGCCAGCTCGATTATGTAGGCGACGAAGAGATGACAGGGGACGAGCAGGTAGAGAATGGATCCGTAGATGACATCCTGCCGTCGGTAGTCGTGGCATCGTAAACAAATGAGAACTCCGTACTGGGGGAGAGTTAGTCAAGAACCACACAACTCTATAGGCTCGAACTTACCTTTCTGAAGTTCTCGATCATCAATCGCAAGTTTGATACAACTAGGAGAGTGTTAGTACGCTATGTTTTTATGTCTGAGCTGATTGCTGAGAGTCACATACCTAATACAAGCACCAGAAGGTTTCTGAAACCCGCGAAGCTTGGAGTATCCGTAGCATCCGAGCTCAAACAAGAGATCTTCTGACTCGAGTGCACAGCGAAGACGTGCTTGTACTTCTTCCTCTGATGCCTCGAGGATGCTGTGCTGACCGCTGAAGCATCTGATGCGTGCCCCGAGTCCTCCTCGATTTTGGATCTGTTCCCTAGAGCAACCTCCGCTTTTGGGTCCCTCCCTGGAGCGAGGTTGCTCGTGGTGATAGCGGTGTCCACCATGGTAGCCATGATTGCTCTGAGTGTATCAGGGTCGTTTCCGCCTAATCCAATGGCTTTACTGGGTCGGTTTTCATACGCAGTACTGGAGAGGGTATCGAACTGGAGGTCGAGTCACAAGCCTCACCAAACCGGGTGAATCAAGCGTTATCCGTGAAGAAGAGAACTCGCACCAGGGCGCGACTGATGTGAAGCAATCAGCCATGGGAAACATACTGGCTACTAATATTCACCATAACTAGCTGCCCCTCAGCGGCGGGACTGCAAAACGTTGGGCCCCAAACATATTGCGCACGCCAAGATTCCAGGGTCCTTCAGCCCGTCAGCGCCGCCATCTCCACATCGTGTCCGAGGCCCCGACCTACTCCAGACTTTAACCCAAGCTCTTTGTGGAGTTCATCTGTGGAGTCAACGGCCGTGCTCTTCGTCTGATTCAGAAGACGACATGACGGCCTTCGAGCTTCAATTCTATCTGAACGGTATGGAAGTTTCCGCGAGTGTACAGCATACCGTACGACGACTCTATGAAAGGTTGAATGTTTGTACCCTTACGCAAGACAGCTTGATTACCCTCGGCGCAGATGGACTTTTACTCTAGGAGTCGCCTTCTCATGCGCAACGGTAAGGATGTCTGGTGAGCCTGTTGACATCGGTGATCTAATCCACTGGTTCGACATATATCCATATATCGTATGTCAGACCAGAGACGGATCGGGCAGGCTCTTTTGATACGCCCCACGTTCATCAAACTCTGTCTCAGGCCTTCAGTGTTAAGCCTCAGTATAGCGAGAGACTGGTAGGAAGTCAGATACTGCATCGAGCATACGGAGGCTTGAGGATGTCAGAAGATTCTCTGTTTCTCCACTTACTTCTCCATATCGCGACGTTCAAACAACGAGAAACACTGATCCCTGCTTCTACAATCATGAAGTATCTAGACTAGACTTTAAAAGATCTCCGACGTCTTGATGTATGCATAGCTACGATGAGTTACATGGTAAGTTTGGACATCCATCGCGTGTTTCATATAACGCCAAGCAAGCATGGATTTGATACAACACTGCCATGTTCACGGTCCTGGATATCTTTGAATGATTTCGAAGACATCGTTCCTCTGCTGAACAGACTCTCCCATAATCGCACATTGAGCGCATCGGCAGCGATCACCAGCGTCCGTGTCCTCAAATCTATACTTGCAATAGGCATCACTATGCCCCTGAAGTATTATGATTATGGTATGATAATTCCACGAGAAGCCTACCAACAGAAGTGCGAGACAAAGCTAACATATCATACCTCTACAGCAAACTCTACGAGTCTCTTCAACCCCTTCATTCCCCTCTCTCGCCGCTGCATCCAATGCCCCCCCCCGAACAAGCATTTCTTTCCTGCCCGTACTGCGATGAAAGCGATAACCAACACTGCGTCCTCAAAGCACTATCTTGCACGGCTTGCGGAGGGGTATACTGTCTCAAGGTGCAAGGAGTAGTCACAACCACCGTCTCCGTTGGTGCGACGGGTGTGACGAGCATCTCTGCAGATAGTGGTACGACAGCGATCGCCGTCAGCAAGTCTGGCGCTAGAGGCGATGCAGCTACACACCCAGGTCCAGGAATCATAGCAGGTGGTGTTATTGGTGGCGTGTTCGTCTTGGCTCTCATACTTCTGACAATGTGGATGATATCGCACCAACGCAGGAAGAGGCGTGCTCAAAGACTGGCGGAAGGACAGGAGAAGGAAAAGAATGGAGAGTTTTATACGCCGTTGGGTGGACGGCACGAGTTAGATCCCGATCAGAGGGGTTTGCCGAATGAAGCGCCTATGTCACAGAGGCATGAGCTCGAGGCGGGGCCTGAAGAGGTCGAGGGAGACGTAATACCAGTGCATGAGTTGGACGGGGTAAGTAGACCGGGAGAACTTAGCTGAACGAACGACTGACGGACTCCACGAAGGACACAACAATGAGAGCCGCACGGTCCAGCGCAGCGAATACGAGGGAGTAGCGCGCAACCTCCGATTCGCATATCGTTTCAGCGACGCTGTCGAGGCGTGGAACTGCCTCTTCAAAATCGTACACCTCAAGATAACATGGCGTTCGGGCCGCCGATGATCGAACCAGAGCGATGTTTACGCTCAAAGTAGCAATGTTATTGTTGTGACCGTGTCTTCATCTTTCCATTCCAGCTACGTTAAACCATCTGACGTCCCTTTAGCCTCCGTAAGTCCACTAGGTATGGAGTGGTGACAAGTTTGATGAGGAGGAAGTGTAGGGCCGTCTCGGCTGAAGTACACAAACAAGGAGAGGATATTTGTGCCTGTCCGCACGTTTTATCGCGGACCAGACAAGAGTTCTTCGCGTCGTCCGGCAGGCCTATCCTCAAAAATAGTTGGAGACTCGTTCGCGTATCCGGCGGAGATCAGTCTTCAGCTTTTTCTGAGGATCGGCCTGCCGGGCGCTCCTTGTAGGTTACGAGACAAGCATAGAACCTTTACCATCGACCCAACACAAGGACATCTATGGGAACCCGAACAATCTCAGTTCGCTTTCTGGAGCAGTCCGCACAGGCCGCAAACGTATGGCCAAAGGAGTGCTGAACTTTCCGAATGTTAATTGCTCGTGATCCACACTGAGAGATTTTGTGTTGGCCAAATAAGGGGTAAGTTCACATACAAGGCTGGCCTCTGCATGTTATAATTCCAGCTGGGCTGTTGATGCCCAGGGGCACTGAAGAGCACTCTGCTTAAGAGACAAACTCAAAAGACCACCTTGAATCCGAAATTTGCGATCTGCTCGGTGTCTAGCAAGATCAGATGATAATGAACCCAGCCTACGAAGATAGCATGAATGGGAGTTCAAGTTGGAAATCTATCCATGGAACGGAACCGAATCGGTATTTGGAGCCGTCACCGCCGGATGCCCTTGCACTGACTGCTTGCTTCCCTGCGCGGCAGGAGCTTTCTGGAGGTTCTCTTCCCGCACACGCCACAACACTCACAACATTCGAGTGCTGTTTCTCCGTCTTTTCTTTGATCACTTTGCGTCGACCCTTCGTTCCTTGAGGGATTAGAACGATCTCAGAGTCACCCAGATCTGTTTGACATCTTGTTCTTCAGAGACTGTTCTCACTTCTCGTCCGACCGTTCTCTCATCAAGGCTGCCTCATCAATGGCCCAGTGCATCTTCTCGATCCTTTGTCCAGCTTTCTCTTTCCGCCCTACCGAGAGAACTCTCGTCATGAGATAAGAGTGACACATCTCTTTCAGTACACAGGCGGCATCCAGCGTCGATTCTCGCCCAATCCACCGATCCCGACGTGTCTCTGCTTTCGTCGTCTTCTCGAACAGCAGGTCCCACTACTTCTCGCACAACACAGAGTCGATCTAAACAACGTTTCAAGGAGAGCGCAGCACTTCTACGAAGAGCAGAATCTCGACAGCATCACCTCACAAGCTTCACCTCAACATGACATCAGGTCTACAACAGTCACGCCACGCTCCGAAGCCTGTGCAGGCCAACGGACAGTCATCGACTGAAAGGGTCAATGTCGACGATGCGGAGAACCTCGAAAAGTTCCTCTCTCGTCTAAATTTTGGGGTAGGGCAGCTCGATCTGAGAGCCAAGTCTCCCTCAGGCGTCAATCCTAGAAGCGCACCTTCGAACATCCAGGTACATGTCGCCCAAACTGAGGAGCCAGGTGCGAAGTCCATCTTGGGAGAAAGCACCAATGAGCAGCTGTCACCAGCACTTGTGTCAGACACTGCACGTCGTCAGTCCTTCAAGGAAGCAGTCCACCAGGCTGCGGCTGGCGCTCATGGCCAATACTCAGTTGGAGGTAAGTCGTGTTCCACAATATCGTGTACCCAAACCGATTACCAGTCTGGTCCCATGAATCGCACAGCTGACGGTTCCTCGTCAGCGACAGCTGTGACGCCTCCCATTCAGACGCTTGCATCAATCGGAATCCTGGCTCCTCCGCCGACTCCAGCCAATACTGCAAGCCATCCTAAAGATGGAAACACACTTCCTTTCGCAGCTTTGCCGTACACACTTCGCTCAAGTTCTCTAGGAATCGCTGGATCAGGCGCCAGTTCCTCTGCTCCTATCGGTGGTCTTAGTCAGAGCCGCTACGCACCAGGAACCGCGAACGAATCGGCTGAGGTTCGAAAGGAGGACTTCGAACGACGCGCTACCAACGCGTTGGCTCAGCAAGATGCAATCAATAAGAGGATTGCGGCGCTTAAGGCTAGGCATGAGGAGGAGAAGGCACAAGTTGCTCAGCGTGAGGCTGCAAAGCGCAAAGCCGAGGAAGACGCTAAGCATGCGGTCGAAGAAGAGGTCAAGCGTCGGATGGGAGAGGAAGTCCAGCGTCAAGCCGCAGAGGAAGCTGAGCTTCGAGGTGAAGAGGAAGCAAGACGCCAAGCTGAGGAGGCGGCCAAGCGTGCTTTCGAGAAGGAAGTACGGCGTCAGGTTGAGCTTGAGGCGGTGCGTCGAGAAGCTGAACATCAAGAGGCCGAGAGAGTCGAAGCTGTGCGTCGTAAGGAAGTAGAGAGGAAGGAAGCTGCTCGTCTTGCACAAGAGAAGGCGGATACGGAGCGGCGTGAGAAAGAGCGACTAGAGGCTGAGCAGAGAGAGGCTGTGCGCAAAGAAGCCGAACGCAAAGTAGCTGAGCGTAAGGAGGCTGAGCGCAAGGAATCTGATCGCCTCCAGGCAGAACGTGCAGAGGCCGAACGTGAGAAAGCCGAGCGCGCCGCAGCCCTTCAGATTGAGGCTGTCCGACAGGCCGAGATTCATGAAGCTCAAGTCAAGATTGATAAGGACGAGGCTCAGCAACTGGAGCAGCTATTTGCACAGAAGGCGGCTCTTGAGCTTCAAGTTGAAGTGAACCAGCAGCGGCTATCTGAGGTCGACACCGCCAAGGCTGCTGTTCAGAAGCAGATTGACGAAGCTCGAAAGCAACTGACGGAGCTCGAAACCGCACATGAGCAGGCGCAGCAGAAGGTTCTCGAGGCGAAAGCACGGCTGAGTGTTCTGGACAAAGAAGAGACGAACATCAAGGAAGATGCCAGGACCAGAAAGGAGAAGGCCGGGAAAGAAGTACGCCAACTACCGATCACTGAGATGATACCTCCCGATACGTTTGCTTATATGGGAAAGATCGCTGCTCGATGCATGAAGGAGATCGACAGGCAGAATGTCGAGACGGAGCACAAACTCCGGTTCAAGGCCTGGCCTCAGCCTGATGTGCGCGCGGAGGGTAAGTCTGCTTCTGCAAACAGACTTCTAGCTTTCAACTGACTGCGATGATAGCCTCCCAGGTCCGCCGTGTCAAGCTGACCAACCTGAGTACCACCTCCACCATCTCCGCCATCCAATCCCTTGTATGGGGCGGGCGGGTGGAGCAATTCTTCTACATTCCCGGCACCGGCACTGCTCAGGTGCTGTTCATGAAGCCGGAGGATTGTGTGACCTACTATGAAGCTACTGCGAACGGCATCGAGATCCCTGGCGAGAACCGCGTGGTCTTCGTCGAGCTCTGTCCTGACCCCGAGCCGGTTCACGAGTTCCTGGGAGGCTGCCTCACGAGCGGTGTCTCACGCTGCGTCCGTGCCGTCAACGTCGATCCCGACTGGGGCATGGGTGGGCTCACGAAGCTGGCTGCTGGGAGAGGGCGCAAGGTTGAGAGGGTCCTCAATGGCCACAACCAGAAGGGGGTACGTGGATGTGTTCCCGTTCAGGGTATGCCTGCTAACCACGCGTAGCTCCGTGCCGTCGATTTCCGCTTCACAAACATCAACGACGCGTTCCGCTTCAAGCTCCAGCTTGATCGCGACGAGGATTGGGAGACTGCCAACATCCTTTTCGGCGACGACCCGTGTGCTACCAACACAGGCATCCACACTGGTATCTTCTAGGTTCTCCCCTAAGACGGACGTAAAACGCTAACGTGCGAACACGAATACAGACGAATAAATGTATGGATGGGAGGTCTGGATTTTTGAAGCAAAACCGGCTGCTTCTTCTACGCTAGAAAAATTTTCTTTTGTACTTGCGCGAACATGAACGGGTTGAGGATGAAGAAGTTGGTTGCTCAAGATTAATGATTTGCTTTTCAGGTGGTGGATGTAGTTGATCCTGCTCCTCAAAGTGTGTAGTTCGTTAGTCTGGATAGTGAATCTGTTACCCCTTTGCAACCCACATACAACTCCGGTTATAGTCCATTCTCCGTACTCACTACGAGACTTAGCGAATCCTGCTCCTCTCTATGAAAAGAGACTCCATGCACATTGCTTGGCATCACTCACGTCTCAGCACATATTCTGAATCACAGAGTGGAAGTCTGCATTCCGCCAATACAACATGTTTTTAATCTACGTCTTGGACAACAGACCACAAGCACTTGAGTAGGGTGACCCATATCTCCAGCCCACCCCAGAAGACTGCTACCAGCTGCGGTGAGGCAGCTGAGATACTGTACTCCCTTAGTCGATAAGTCTGCGGTCGCGGCACGGCTGATTCTCCAAGTGAGGGTGCGGACATCCACGCTGTGTTTTGGTATGCAAGGCAACCGAGGCAATCAGGAATACTTGTAGTACGTTCTGGCGGGAGAGTCGAGTTGTGCTCAATGTAGGTGACATGGCTGGGGGGCGAGGGGCGCATTCTGACTGAAGCGGACCGTCTAGGTGAATGCAAAGTCACCGACTGCGATTGTGAAAATCGCTCACTTGACTCACCGCCAGAAGTCAGTTTATCTATGTGCGGTGGTATGTATTATTAGCAATACGTTTGATGCTGTATATGAGGCGTTTATATTTGCCGCAAGCAGGCCATCTTTCGTTTTTAACAGTTGTTTCGACCATGTGTATTGATGCAGCGCCGTGCCTTATCAAGAAATGTGTCAAGCGACAAGAACATAGCCTGGCACGTCGAAGACGTTTCCACGACGCACCAAGCTCCCCAGGTTGGCAAGGGAGGGAAGTGACTCTATCTGGCATGAGAGGTCCATACTATCAGCCCATAGCCCAGCAATCCTGCAACCTCACCATCTGAACTGTTTATATTTGGCATGGAAGTCGTCCGCTACCAGCCAGTCAGCCAACCGCACGTGAACGGAGTAGATTGGCGGATTGAAAGCCAGATGGATCTCACCATAATCCAGCACGGATGCACAGTCTGACGCTTCCCTCTTCGCTCTCGCCTCGGGCAGCCTAACAGCCCAGGTCAGCACACACGACCCTCCTCCCCATCTTCCTCCCCCCGACAACCACACACAGAAAGCGTCAGAAGGAAAAAAGACTCACCACTCCCTAATCTTCTCCATCCGATTATGGCTACTCGGATGCGTACTCAGAAACTGCGGCGGCGCCCCCCCCGCTCCTCCCCTCCTCCTCCTCCATGCGCCCCCACAGCGCGACCGCCTCCTCGGGCTCGAAGCAGCTCTGCGCCATCATCATGAGCCCGATGTAGTCCGCCTCGCTCTCCTGCTTGCGGCTGCCCGGCCGCGCGAAGCCCAGCTCGAGCAGCATCTGGCTGGCGAAGTCCGGGATGCCGAAGGCGAGGAAGAGCAGGTTGATCAGGCCGACGACGACGAAGCCCTGCGACATGCGCTCCGCCGCGTGGTGCGCGATGTTGTGCGCGATCTCGTGGCCCAGGACGGCGGCGAGGCGGCTGTCGGTGCTGGCGACGGGGAGGAGGCCGGTGAAGACGAAGACTTTGCCGCTGGTGGAACGGGTGGTCAGAGGTGGTGGGGGTGAAGTAAGGGGGGTCAAGGGTTCAGGGAGAAACTCACCCAGGGATCACAAAGGCGTTCTTCTGGGGGTCGTCGATTACATGGATTTCCCAGTTTTGGTCCGTCAGGCCGGAGGCCGGGATCAGGCGCTCGAGGACGCGCCTTACCTTGCGGACGCGTTTGTCGTAGTCCTGGGCGCGAGGGGAAGAGGCTCCCATCAGCAAGATGTACACATTACCGCCTTCCCACCATACAATATCCCTTCATCTCTCCTCCCTCCCCCAACCCCCAAAGAACCACAAAACTCACCGGCAAAATCCTCCCCCCAAACTCCTGCAGCACCTGCTGATACATCTGCCGGCTCATCGCCTCCTCGGTCTCATAGCTGACCACATTGAACCGCCTCCGCCCGCTCACCGGCACCACTTCCAAATTGTACACGTAGAAGCCGCCGACCGCGGCGCTCAGCCCGCCGACCTCGTACGGGAACGTCGGCCGCGCGGCCCAGCGCTGCAGCAGGCTGCGCGACGCCTGGAACCGCTGGTACGGGCCGGGGCCGCGCCGGTAGTGGTAGCTTTGCCAGCGCCGCTGCTGGTGGGGGCCCGGGCGGGCGCGGGGGAGGAGGGCGCGGGAGGGGCGGGGCAGGGCGGTGCGGAGGGTGGGAGGTGGTATGGGAAAGGGGAGGCGGGGGGTGGGCATCGTTGCGTGGACGGTGCCGGAGGGCCTGCGTGCAGTCTGGGAAGCGTTGCGGAGTAAGATGGTGGGGGTTGGTGGACAGATGGCTCGTGCGCTGTTGACGATGACTAGCAGGACATGGTGAGTGTCGTCGGACGGTGGAGTAGAGATAGCCGGTAGAGACGCTTTTTTGATGTCGCTGGGAGACTGATGATGCGTGACAGCGGCTTGACAGCATGGTGACGCCTGTGGACCGGTGGTTCGCCCGTGGTGCGGGCTCGGGTCGGCCCGCCATCCAGTCTTGGGTCCGATGGAACTTGAACTGTCTACCCGTCGCAACTCTCATGACGAATCCTGTCTTCGGAGTGCTAGGTACTTTGAGCACACGAGACCCCAACTGCTTCTCCAAGGCCGACCAATTTTAGTCGAGATTCGTGAAGCTACCTGGAAGTGCTTATGTTCCTACATTACATTACGAGCTTGGAACGCTCAGTCTGCCGCCAACATACAGCTGATTCTACTGCTCGTTCCCTGATGGGATCAGATCGCTCGACAACGCGCATAGAGTATCTTACAAACTACAAGGACCAACTGTCCGGTCCAGAAACTTCCAGCGCCAACGGTGGCCAGCTGAGCGAAACAAAGCAGTGTCAAGACACGCCCCATTCAGCCAAGAAGGCGCCGTCAATGCCAGCAGGCCCATCTGACCTACGAAGTACCATTGCCGTTCTCTGCTTTCGGCCTAAAGAGTCGGGTCAGCCTCATTC
>Ga0115847_100146_pt1 | contig 16930 bp, 19 predicted proteins | sample InSIn5SAF170_FD_83861 | JGI IMG/M metagenome (GOLD analysis project Ga0115847, IMG submission 83861)
AGCGCACAAGAAGAGCTCACCTGGGAGAAACCGGGATCTGGATGATCCACCAGTCCTTTAGTAGATAAGCAAGCCTCTGCCACGGCTGTGTGCGCTGTCTGATCGTGAGGCTCCTGAACCGCTATGCTAAGTGGACTTGGCGGTAAGTTCGGTAGCACATCATTCTGAGCAGTTGCATTCCTGTCCAAGTTCACATGATTCGACACAGTGGCTGGCATACGACGATCTTCTTGTGACATTCCTTAGTAGGGGAAAGCAATTAATCATTGACTACTTACCTTGGCTTTTGGACAGCATGAACTGTATGACCGTAAGGAACGGGGCCGCTAATAGCACAACGGCGAATACTTGACCAAAGGACCACCTCGTACTGCCTTGCTTCCCTTGCTCTTGTGCACGACGAAGAGAAAAAATTCGCACAACTCCAATGGTGTAGCTTACTACCAACCACCACACCTAGCAAGGTTTTCTTAGCAATCATGACGTGCTACATTCGTAGACCTCTTACCTCGAGAAAGACAGACACTGCTAAATCTAATAGAACCCGAGATGTAAAGAAACAAGCTAACATCGGATGGTACAGGAGACGGCATTTAAAAGAGTCGGGGTTACGCTGTACGTCCCACCGCGTCCACAGTTTGAGAAGTAGGGTCCTCATGGAAGAGCTCGTTACACGATGTAATCTGCTGAGCAGTCCTCTTGACAGGCACCGATACAGGAGAACTCCACGCGATAGCGATGCAACCAGTAGTACAGTGAGGGCAAACGCAGTGTTCAACCTCACGTACCTCATTGCTTCACGGTGACTCCGATCACTTGAGCTTATCTGCTCCCAGAAGACATGGCAGCGGGCAAAGTCATTGATTCCTCGTTCGGCCAGAGTTTTGGCAGTATAATCGCCATACGGATCGATGTGGCGCATCCAAGCGTAATTCCCAGTGGGCACGATGGCAATCATGAGCATGAATACGATTACTGTCATCGCGAACAAGCGCAAGAGACGCTGAATCGGGTGCCTGTGCAAGTAACCTCTCAAGAACGTCAAGCACGCGAAGTTTGTGAGCGTGGTGAACCAGGTCAAGTAGACAATGGTCTGCCAGTGATAAGCGGATATGCCACATTTCATATTGGCAAATCCGCTGACCAGAATAGAAAAGCCGGTGACCGTTTGGCAATCACTCATTGCAATTATACACTGAATAAGCCTGTTAGATGCTGCACATTAAGCTAGCGAGCGATTCAGACCTTCTCGAAGCATCTTTGCCAGTCCCTTTGACCAGCCTTGACGTCCAAAAGCTCAAATTCACAAGCTAAAAGTGAATTTGTCGTTGCATTGATAGACTGTGGAAGACATTGCGGTTTCTGACTGCTTGATAGTCTGGTGGAGGCGCTGCCTTGGGTACTGGTACTGCCTCGTGCGATGATCGAGATGACTGGTTGCTTGAGATCATTGTTGCCATTGTTGGATGGTGTAGAGCTGGCAGAAGTAGTCGAGACTGGACATTCTACGCTTCCTCTGCGACGATGTTTGTTATGGAAGGTTCGGATGAATCGCTGGAGTGGTGTGCCGATGTACTTGCCAAGCCATCTACGAAAGGGGAGCAGCAGAAACAGGTCAATCCGGTTAGGTCGGCCCCTCTCATTATGTGTTACCTGATGACCATTCTGCGAGCCATCGAAGCAGTCGAGGCATGGATCGTAGACAAAGAGGTAGTTAAGTACTAAGATACCAACAGCGGTGCCGGCAGAGGCCACACAAGCGATTATCCACTGTCAGTACTAGTTAGCTCTTTTATTCATGACCACCTCTTGACGGAGAAGGCTCACCCCGATGCCTGATATATCCGGGTCGGCTCTGAATGTTGAAGGTTCGTTGGCACAGTCATACTCACACGGTGGATCAGCCATGTTCAGATGAAATTCAAAAGCGACAGTAGACGTGGTGTAACACCGAAAATGGATGTTGACTGCATTTCGGCTTACGCTTGCCCGTTGAGTCTTCCTCTTAGTCGCTGCCATCATCTCTCTCGTATTTGGGAGCTCATGTCCAAAGCGGCCATTGATCACGTCAAAAAAACCGTTGTACACGACTCTGAAAATAACATGCTCATTGCATGACCACCGTGCGTGTACCACGCACCTTGAACAATGGGACCTCCCTGATCTCAACTACTCTGCAATTCTAAAATCATAGTTAAGCGTGAGCTTTCATGATGATATAATTACAACCACCCACGATATTTAGGAGATCTGAGGCGTTTACGTGACGGTCCAGCTCATCCAGTGTTTTCCTGTCAAGATGGCTCTTTCTTACCCAACCTAGGGGATTTGCGGCCTCAATCAGTTCACACCATCTCCATGCTCTTGACCATCATGGAGGACTTGCGATCTTGCTGCTTTTTCGTAAGAAGTTCAGGAGGGTAGTGGCTCGATCTTCGGCCATGTAAACGGTGGTCCCAAAGAGGCAAGCATCGTGAATGCGCCAAGCACTCGCTCCAGGGTCTCAATTGGAACTTTTCCTGGTTCCAAACGCTTAATCTGCAACACCGTCACATCCACATCACGCACTCCCAGCATGGCGGACGTGAAAGATGCGTCTCCTGGAGGCTCATCAGAGCCAGCATCGGCGCCAAAAGCTGATGGCGCACCAAAAGTGGAGCCTCCAAAGGCAGCGCCGAAGCAGAATCCTGTCTTTCGCATGATGGGTGTGTTCATCCATTCTGGCCTCATGTTCGCAAAAATGATCAAAGAGCATGCTGACAATGTTGGAAAGGGCTTCCCAATTTTCGCGCCCGACTTCCATCTCGAAATTGGATGATCTTCTGGACCATCATCGGATCGTGGTCGGCGGCGGTGTACTATGACCGTCGAGAGAAGAAGCGGATACAGAAGCGATGGTGCGATGCTGTGGCCCCATTGGCACGCGAACCTCTTCCCTCGAACATGATGCAGCGTAAGGTCACGATCTTCTTGTCTGCACCGCCTGCCGATGGCCTTCTCAATGCGCGCGAGCACTTCCACGAATACGTGCGGCCGATCCTGCAATCAGCAGGTTTGAATTGGGATGCTATCGAGGGGCGAAGAGAAGGAGATGTGCGTGCTTCATTTGCAGAATGGCTAAGGAAAAGGCGGAAACTTGCCGGCGAAGCCTCAAATGAGCCGGTGCCAGAAGATGATCTGGAAGTCATGGTCGATGGTATGAGGGAAAAAATGGGAGTGAGAGAATGGCATGGGGCTGCAGGAGATATCGTGATTGGACGAAACACGTGGAAAGAGTATGTACGAGGGTTGCATGAGGGTTGGCTTGGTCCTGTAGACACGCCAGAGGAGGTCACGCGAGCTATCGAAACTCCTCAAATTGAAGGAGACAAACCTGCCGACCCACCAAAGCCTGAGCAGATCTCTCCCGGTGCACTAGAAGAGACGCCAACAACGTCCGAAGAAGGCACCGTGGTTCACGACAGCAAGGCGTCAAGTTCAGAGGACGAGAAGAAAGAGCCGGAAAAGCCAAAAGAGGACGAGGCACCGAAGAAACCGAAACAACCGCCACCATTCATCTCAATTACCGAATACGCTTCTGCAACTCTTCCACCTTCGCTGCCCACCGAACTCCCTCCAGCAACTGCCATCAACTTTCCCCATCTCCTTGGCTTTCTCAATACACCGATTCGCATCTACCGCTACCTCAATAAGCGCAAAGTCGCTGACGACATTGGACGCGAGGTTGCAGCGGCTTGCTTTGCTGCTTACAGGCCGTTTGAGCGAGCTAGCGGGCCTGTCGGAGCAAGTCCGTTTCCAGAAGATGAAGCATCGCCAAGCTCATCTCAACACCAAGAGGAAATACAAGCTGTAACAGGTGATCTGGTATCTTGGGAACAGGAGGACTTGTTGAAACACGAGGAGAAGGACTGGCACAAGTCTGTCAGGAAGAATCATGATCCCACAAAGGAGAGCGTGTGGGTAGATGATATGGTTCTTGACCCAAGGATAGCAGGCAGAATGAGACGCTTCTATCTGGATGAGGCAGATGTAGAGAGAGGCCTCGCCTTGCAGGAGGCTAATAAGCAGGAAGATGCGGAGTGATCGCGCTTCGCTGCTGTACTTCGCAATCTTCGGCACTTGTCGAATACGGAATCCCACTCTCGAAGATGAGCTTCATTGTAAAATACTGGAATCTGCGGAATCTTGAATAGAGCATTTGGGTGGCGTTTAAATTATGTACCATCATTGTATCAAGTTTTTCTGGTCGGTAGCACTTACTTTCTAAAACCCAAGCACCACTGTGCTACATGGAATAATTTTATTGCCGTGATAATTCTCTGCCTTTGACATCGTGAGTCTTGCATCTTGATCACTTTGGCATCCGGATCGTTAGGCTGAGTGCGAGGCTGCTCTTGCGCTTGGCTCATTGTAGTATTCGGGCAAGGTTCCGCACCTTCCTTCAATATTGCCTCCGCACTGCATATTGCCCTGCCATCAAACGTCAACCTTTGAGATCCTCCAACCATGTTTGCGCTTCTGTAGCTGCTGGTAGCAATTGCAGCAGCGAATACGCGCATGCTGCGCTGAGAAGCCGCCGATTACGCTGTCGAAGCCACGATTCACCTACACACGTGCAGTGATGCTTGATTGAGTTGTTCATGGACCACAAGAACGCATTTCAACACTAGTGCATCATGGCTGCGAATTACTGGGAGTCTTCTCAGAGGAAATATTGGACGTTTACGAAGAAGGAGTTGGCTGATATGCGTAAAGCTCTTGAGAATGAACATCAACAGCTCGTGACTCAGTTTCCATTACCAGACCGTCGAGTTCTGAACGTGTATTTCGGCTATCGTAAGTCCCCCATATACCCATACAATCCTCTTGTCCTGATGTCAGATCGTAGGTGAATTAGGCAAGCTTGGAAGGCGAATGAATGCTCGTCAACAAGTTCTAGCCACAGCACAGGTGTACATGCGAAGATTCTACTTAAAGCGTGAGATCCGAACCACGAATCCTTACTTGGTGCTCTCGACGGCGTTCTATCTTGCCTGTAAGATGGAAGAGGCGCCACAGCATATCCGTGTTGTGACGGGAGAAGCACGGCAGCTTTGGTCTGGTGAGTTCATCCGATTGTTTACGAGTTCGAAGACATGGTCAAGTGCTTGTGAATTTGACTGAGCTGAGAGGATTGTAGAACATATCACGTCTGATGCCTCGAAACTTGGTGAATGCGAGTTCCAACTGATCTCAGAAATGAACTCGCAGCTCATAGTACACCATCCGTATCGTGACTTAACAGAACTCCAAACCATTTTCGGTTTGAGCCCAGACGACGCTTCTCTTGCATGGTCTATTGTCAATGATCACTACTACACGGACTTGCCACTCATTCACCCACCACATGTTATCGCCGTTACCGCTGCCTTCTTGGCTGTCGTACTCAAGCCGAGCACAAATGGCCAATTGCAAGCATCCAATGTACAAGCGGCAATGCAGCAGGCATTCAGCATTGCTGCTCAACCCCCGGGCCCTAGTCACTCTACAGCAAACAGCACTCAAGTGAGCCGTATTCACAAGATTATGAATTGGCTGGCTGAGAGCTCAATCAGTATTGAGGCGATTGTGGACTGTACACAGGAACTGATATCATTGTATGAGATCTGGGACACTTTCAAAGACAATGCGTGCAAGGAGGCCGTAGTGCGGTTTGTGAAGGCCAGAGGCTTGGACAAGTGAGCGAAGGTGCGATGATATGCTTTCGTGCAACGAGTCGCCTGTGCTACAGTTGGTGAAGCTTTTGTGCTATACCTGCCTCATTCAGCATTCGCTGCAGAGAAAAGCTTTCTGTACTACTAATTTGGCAGTGCTCACATTGATGCAAGCTCCGGAATCCTGAAGTCGCTGCTTGGAGTATCCTCTTCCGCCTTGAAGTCTGAGCGTATGTCGGTGCACGAAAGCGAGCTGATGGGGTTGTCAACGAATGCGGAAACGGCCGGGCCATGATGCGATCGAATTCAACAAGCCTTCTGGCGAACGTCACGCAAATCTTGTTCTTAGGATGCAAGGTTGTCTTATCAGATATGCAAAGAGTGGGAGGATCACGACAAGGTTCCCTTCATCATGTTCACAATCTGCGCACAGGAGAACACCGAAGATGTGAAGTCATCCACTTTACAGTAAGGGAAGAATCAAGAAGCACGCGCATGCCCTGCAGACCCAAATCAATCACCGGAGCACTATATTGCGTGCAAGAGCAAATATCGAGTAAGGTTATGAGCACTCGCGAAGCAGATCTAGCGTTGATCTGTACACAATGGTGGTGCACACTTGAAACTCCACAACCAGCATCCTGAGGTACAGAAAGGCCCGGACTGCGGAGTAGGGCTGATAGTTGCGCACACGCCCAGGCAGAACAGCAGACGAATGCGGAGGTTGTGGCAACAGCGCGAGCGACAATAACGTGGAAACTAGTGAGTGGCATTCTTGCGAGAGGTCACAAGTACTTCACCAAGCCTGCATCGAACGAGATGAATTGCTACGAGGCTGCATGATGGAGATGCGATGGAAAACTCTGCCACATGGTTTGCTGGCCGCTGATTTGTGGATTGCCCTGCCTCACCGACTCCTGCAGACAGTAAAGAGGCAGCTGGCCAGCGTCAGGCGGGCGCATGCGGATTTGCGGCGCTCTGCTTTCCCTGCCCTTGGCGCTAGAGCAGTCATTGCCCGGAGCAGCCGTGTGCCAAAATAAGGTACTCTCCGGCTTCGAGAAACTTTGGTACGCCAGCGCATCTGCAGCGCGTCCTGGGGGAGATTCACCTCCTCGTTCGTGGTCCCTGAACCATCACAGTTTCGATATGGAGACAGCAGATGCAGATGCACTGTGCAATCTCGTCCCAACCGTGTCTGCATGATCCCAGTTGGTCGCTGGTTGGTAAGACCCAGGACCCTTCCAGCCCTGCCTCGAGAAGAGTGGAAGAGACCATTCTCGATGGGATCAGCGAGTGGGTGGCGAAAGGTGTTAGGACAAAAGCAGATTAGTGTGCTCTGGGATCCCAGCACTCGTCATTTGCCTGACGAATCAAGAGCAGGAGCAGACCACGCACGGGCACAGAAAAGTGGAAACGGCGGGCCTGTGCGACGTGCTGCTCCCATCCATTCAAAACATCGCTACCCTCGCCAGGCCGCTCACTGCCTCATCCACCTTGCTCGCTCTCCATACATCACCCGTTTCTGCACTGCCTTTCTCCCACCATTTATCCATAATACCACGCCCCATCCACAACACATTACTGGACAATTCCGAGCTCAGTCACTGCTCTCCAGCTATCGCCTTCTCGACACTCACAAAGAACCTCCTCTTTGTTGTTATTGTTGCAATCTAAGCGCCTGACACATCATCCCTCAACCCCTCGACGAGACGTCAAACCTCACCTTCTAGAGCTTGTTTTCTTGGTCAACGCACTCTAGTAATCATGTCGAGCTTCTACTATGGCGCACAGCAGCATTCTGCTCATACGAATATGCACTCCACACATCCACATCACGCCGGGCGTTCAAGACGATCAACACGGACCACCGGCTACCACCACCGCAATGAGCAGAAGCAGATTCGAGCCATGCAATTGAAGAAGGAGGCTGCGATAGAATCGGCGATGGAACAGAACTTCCGCAGGGAATTTGAGGCCGCTCGATCATTCGACATCGAGGATGACGAGATGTTTTGTCCATTCCACTTGCTCACTGAGGACGACGTAAGTTTGCGCTTGTTCAGGCTTTGAGTCAAACTATGGTTGGCCCCCTCTCGACACATACTCACACTTCTACAGCTGCAGTCCATCCACTCTGCCGGTTCCGACCGATCTTCACTGTCGAGCGGTTCTCCTGAGCATTCTCCCCTGCAGCACCAGATCCAACCCTCGTCCAACTTCTTGCTACCACCATCCTCCGGTAATTTCAGCTCGGGCTCGTACGTCGCGCAGTCCTCGTCGGTCGCACAGCAAACCAAGATCCACGCGCCTCTAGCTCAACGAAGCCGCAACGCTATTCCAATCGTAGACCCGACTACCCGAGCAGTAGCTTCACCACCTCCATCTGTGTCCCCAGCGCGCATGATGCAGCAAGCTATGAATGCTCGCCGATGGTAGATTTAGTGCCTCATGACCCCTGACGAACGTCACTGTTCGAGTCTTGGTATTGGTTGGCACTTCTCTACATTCGATGGTGGCTATTGGGATGACGATATGTTGCGAGCGTTCTTCGTGGGCTAGGTAAGGCGGGTGGGTATCATTCACCGTTTGTTGTTTTGCGCTCTGACTTCCACCTCTCCCGATTTTTATGATCGATATACCCAATCCTATGGTCGTCGCCTCGTCCTGATCACGATACCCCGGATACCCTCACCACCAGGATTACGAGCACGATTGACGATACGACAACCTCTTCTTCGGAACGTCAGACAATGACTTCTTGTATAAAGTCTTTTTACTTTTTTGATGTTGTTACAGACGGTGATACCACTCTTGTTGTTGTACCTGGGTCAGACGGCGTTGCTCGCATCTATTGTTGTCCTATGATCCTCAAGCGAATGTTGCATGCTAGAGAAGCGACTTTCTTGTTACCTCTTCTTCGAACAGTGTCTATTACGGCCTGTCGCTACTTATTTGATCTGGATTTTGCATTTGTTCTGGTGTTGGTTGCTGCTCACCATTTCCACGGCTGAAAAGAGAAAAGAACCCATCATCATGTTCACGGAAAATTATACGCATCGGATGTTGGACGGAAAGACAACCCTCATGATATACTACAAAGCGATGGTGTTTTTATTGCTTGTCGGTGGGAGGCGGTCGGTTGGTTGGCTGGCTGCTGGTTGCTGGTTGGAATGGATATACCAATGTGCGTCTATTGCTGCCGTGGAGACTTCTTTCACACGTCAAAAACTTGTATATCAGCCGTGAGAAGAAGGGCGCATTGGTAGTTTGGTTTCGTTTGTGTTGGTTTGGTCTTAAGCATATGGGAACGATCAAGAGATCGTTAAACATGGGCAGCGGTTGGTGTTAGTCTCGGCAGCTTATCTACTCTTCTTATTGATGTGTCTATCTATCTAGCATATTGTCTGCTACGCCAGAATGCAAGATTGAAGTATATTCTCTATCTCACTCTCCCGTTTCACAATCACCTAGGGCGAGTCCTCATTGTCCTTGTTCGCGGTGAGGGGTTGCAACATCACCTGCTACGTACATGAGGAGCAGCTGAAACACGCCACTACCTCAATATGTGGAGTGACGAGTGAGGATCTCCGCTGTGATCAGATGAGACGTGGCGATAGACTTCAGATCTCACAGTATGGAGGTACAAGTGATGGTACATTTGAGGCGGCAAATTGTGACGTATTCTCATACGTAGATAGAGCTGGAATGCCTGACGCAGATGAAGTCAGTAATGATGGCCCCATTGAAGTGGGGACTGCGACTGTATCTGGGCCAGGAACAAATGGCGGATCGTCATTTGCCGCAAGCTGACGAGCGCAATGATCTCTTTGCTTTTTGCGTGATGGCACAGTCGAACCAGCACAAGTTAAATCGCAAATGTCCTAAGAGGATTGAGATGCTCGCCACTGGGAAATCTTATGTGTGCACTTCATCCTAATATCATACATTCATCTTGTTTTCTGCGATGGCGCTCCGGACATCGCATTCGTCGAATCGGAATCGAGCAATTGCGGTTGACAAAGAGAAATTCGATCTCCATGACATCACATTTCGCGATTCCACCTCGGGCAACGGTACAAGGTACCTAGCTTTGCATGCACTGGTGCAAGCGGTACCTCCTACCTAGCTGGAAGCAGAGAATGCTTGTCTTGTAGCTGAAGAGCCTCTTTCTGCTTTTCCAACTCGCATCACATCTGTTCCATTGAGCACTCTTCTATTTTAATTGAGTTCATCCTCACGAAAGGTCATATACGCGTCATACCTGCTTCAAGATACAAGACATGAGTGCCCTACGACTTGCAGCTCAGCGGACCGCTGTCCGCAGTGCTTTGAGTGCGAATACCTCGCGAGCAGCTTTCTCGATGTCAGCGAGGTCAATGGCAGGCAAGGAGGATAAACTGCGTATGTTCTTCGTCCCTGCACATTGTCAATTGGCAGAGCTGTCCTTGTATAAGACCATGGAGAGCTTCTGCGGTAATAGCTCTGGTCTATAGTTGACAGCTTGGCTTTGAGGATACGCCAGTAGCCAACGAGCTAACAAGTGGTTGATAGACACGGAGGGACGCGCCGAAGAGATTGAAAAGCACAAGCAGGATCAGTTGAACAAGAAGAAGGAGGGCAAGCAGCATTGGCAGGACGAGCTTGCGAGCAACAGCGAATCTGCAGTACGTACTCCCAGTGCCCAGTTTCGTGATTCTTATCAGCATCTATGAGTGCCTGTGAAGATGGTTGGGGCTTCTTGGTACTAGATGTGCTTGATACTGATCGCTGGCACATACACATGGTCGCACTAAGCCCAAAGTTAATCAATCCATCAGGTCAAGGCAGACAGGGGAGAGACGGGCGCAAACCCCGCTGACACAATCGCGAAACTGCAGGAGGAATCGGTCAAGGCGTCGAAATCGAAGTAAGCAACGGGTGTATGGTGGTAGATCATGATACTGTGTGAATGTCTGGATGGGTACGTAGCAGGGAAAGATTGCTCTTCAGAGGATGGCAGACTGCATCGGCATAGCAGTGATAATCAATTGAACAAGTCACAAATCCAGTGCTAGATTCTACTTCGTCAATTATACTCAAATAATGCTTGTGGGGGTGGTTTGCATCATCCCGCCGTCCACCGAGTCCGGGTACCTGCCCAAACAACGCCTTTCGCTCTACCCATGGCTAAAGCCTCAGAAGACATGATTCCTTATCTAGTACATGCAATGCGTGCTGTTCGTACCTGGACGCTGGGCCGATCTACTTCGTGATCACGATCAAGAGCACCAAGATAATGATCAGCACAACAATGACCGTTAAGCTCCAGTTCTCTCTCGCCTTCCGGGCAAATGTGGTGAGCCTCTTGTTTGCCCTGTCCAGTTGTCCCTGGTGCCTGTCCACACGCTCGTCGACCTCATCTAGCAGCATTGCATGGTCATCTAGCTCGCTTCCAATTTGTATCGACAGATCTCTCTGCCGTCCTATACTTTCACCTAGTCGATCTAATTGGTCATCCTGATCACGCAACACACCTTGGTGGTACTCGTGTATTTGCTGGTTTGAAAGCTCGGAGTGATCAGGCGGCAGGTCTTCGGCTGGATCGTCATGGTAAGGTGTATATTTGTTCTGAGCGGTAGTTTGGCCCGTTGCGGAGGGGTTGTCGGTGAAGCGGACAGACTTTGAGACTTTCCGCGAAGCTGCGGCGGAGAAGTCTTCGCTGAGGGCTGGGTCGTTGGGTGAGGTTATTGTTGAGGGATCTGAGGGTTGGGCGCCATGAAACTGGGACGAGAGGTCTGCGAACTGCGCTTTCAGGCGGGATATCGAGTCCGAGTGACTGCAGATGTCGCATTAGACTTTTTGGCTGCGTTGTGACTGTAGAACGGAACACAATTTACTCTTGTTGCTCTTCTGTTGGATTTAGAGGGTCATCCCAGCCAGAGGTCTGAGATTCCAGGGCTTCTATGCCAGTCTCTAGTTGGTTCAAACTTCGTGATATCTGCGCATCCTGTGTGTTCGCTGCGATATTCAGAGATTGGGCTCTTTGCCTTTCCAGCAGGGACAGTTTGATATGGTCAGCCAGCAAGAAGAGCTGGGACGGGTTCGTAGCGGCCATAATGGGGGGGGTCTTTTGCACGGTGTGGATGGCACTTGGGACGGAAATAAGGGGAACCACGAGGCAGATAATGTCTACGCGACCACGATAGCAAGAGGAGTGAGTGCTTTAGTCCGTCGTACACAACAGTGTAGTCGTCTGGGACATTCGGGGTCGGAGATGGGATAGGCAGTTATACATGATCGGCAAGGGCAACAAGGCACACTTTAGTCTCGGCCTTTGGCCGGTGGGGAAAGTGGTTCATCCTGGGTCCTCGATACGCCACATGTTTAACCCCAATAAACCTCAAATCGTTCTCCGGTAGTACTTCTATGAACCTTAAAACCCTATTGCTTGCCCGTGTAGTCTCTTGAAAGCATCTGGGACACGAATACACCAGTCGCCCAAGTCTATTGTTTGGCAATACAAGCCCTCTAGACTATCAGATCACGAGAACGATCCGTTGACCCGTGGAGCGGGTCACAATTTCCAACTCAGCATACTCGTCCATGGCCTCATAGCAAGGCTCAGCAGCGAAGCCATGGATGCCGAAATTCACGAAGCGATAGGCGATGAGATTGATCTCTGGCCGGACCAGACGTACTCTTCCATCATCCACAACCTCGATTTAGCCGAAGATACCCAGCACAGCAGCGTATATGACCTTTCGTGAGGATGAACTACCACAACAACTGGATTTCTCGCAAACTATGAGCTCAAGCGGGCGTCTTTGAGGGAATCTGGATCGCCCGAGGTAGATCTACGGGCGCTTGATTTTGTGGAGCCGCCAAATGAATCCCTGGTGTGCACAATATGCGCTGCACCTTTCGTTGCTCCTATGGAGTTAGGATGTGAGCATATCTTCTGCGAAGACTGTGTATACGAGCACCTCTCCTGTGGGATTCCAAGTGCGTCGTCATGTCCAAAGTGTCGGCGGCAAGTTGAGTCTATCAAGCCTGTTCCCAGGCTACTCAACCAGTTACTGGACGAGCTGGAAGTCGACTGCCCGAACAAAACTTCGGGTTGTTCGCTCTCTCTAAAACGATATACTGTGAACGATCATGTTGGCAAATACTGCGAATACGAGGAGCTTCAATGTCCGAAGTCAAACTGTAGTGGCAGCATTCAACGAAGGTTTCTTGACAAAGGGTGCCTACATACGCACGTTGAGTGCGAGGTATGCAGCGATCTTGTCATGGAGAAAGATCTTGAGGTAATTACTTTCTGGGTGGCCACTAGAGGGTGTACTAATGCACTTGCAGAATCACGAAGAAAATGTATGTCCTGCAGCACTGGTCAACTGCGACTGCTGTCAAGTAGAGCTTCGACGAGGTCAAGTACGGAAACACCTTGATGTCGACTGTCCCATGGTCAAAATCAAATGCGCTGGGCAAGCTGTCGGCTGCAAGTTTGAGGATCACCGTCAAACGCTGGACAACCACACGATCACGTGTCCCATGGCAGCAATGTCTACCTACCTCACCGACATGAACGACCGCCAAATTGCGCTTGCGGAAGAAAATAAGCGCCTCCGAGGTCAAGTCGACACTCTTAATTCCCGCCTTGAAGAGCTCGAAGAGAACCACAAGAAGCTCTCGCAAACAATAAGGAAGGAGCGACGCCGTGCTAGCATGGCGGAGACATCTGCCGCGTCTGCTAGCAGAATCGAAGAATTGCACGCAAGGTTCGATGACTTGACGGCGGATTGGAACACGAGGTTGGATAACGCAACGAGTGAGGCTGCGCGACTGCATATGGAGATGATAAATCAGGCGCAGCAGAACAACCAGAGGTTCTACACAGTCAATGGGACGGTCACATCGTTACGAACGCAGATAAGTCACCTGTTAGCGAATTCAAGGCCCGGTGGAGGTGGAAGTTCTGGGGGAGCAACAAGCAATGGCCTGGCAGGCTCGGGAGCGAACGCAGGCGGTGGAGTGAGCTTAGACTCTGCGAGAAGGGAACCGCCTAAATTGTGAAGACGTGTGACCAACCAGTTTGCTGTTATCCCTATCAAATAGGAGCTTCCATGCATGAATTGAAAGTATGGTTGTTTGTGCATGTTGTCGCTGGTCCACGCGCTTTTTCAAAGTCATGGGCTATAATTTACTTGCTGCCCAACAAAAGGGGTATACTCGACAGACCAGACCATTAAATCCTGCCCAATCTTCACATTTATCTATAAAATCCCTTCTCTTGTGGTAACAGGTTTCCAGAAAGCAGCCCTGAAGGCGATACCAAGCAAGATCCAACGATGCGACAGCCGAGTGCAAAAGGTCAGTCAGGGGTTGCTCAGATCATTCGGTCATTCGTACTCGTCCTGTCTCAGCAGCGAGGAGAAGTTGGTGTGAGGCTGGTCACCACTAGCGATCCTTGCTCTTCCTAATAGGGTATCGCCCCTAGGTCTGTGGCTGTCGATAACAAGCCTATCGCCGCCGTGGCCACAAACAAAAGAACGAAATTGCAAAATTAATTTCCCCCTCCTCGAAAAGTGACACACACGACACTTGGGTTGTTGTAGCGGAGTCGAAAAATCAGTGAGGCCTCTTTTTTGCTCGGTAAATCCAGGAAACGCAGGTCGACCTGGCCTCCCGAGCGCGCATGAGCATAGCGCATCTCTGGCCGGGAAACGCCCTAGTTTTCACGCGAAGCTACAGTGCTTGGTGGAGCTTTCGGGTTGCTACTTGACCTGTGATTCGACAACTCGCTCGCTCACCGCAATTGTGCTCGCTGTCGAACAGACACGTTGATGGGCTTCGCGCAGCTTTGGCGTGCATATCGATCTACCAGTCGGAGGTTGAGACGGCCAATTTCAAGAGCTTGAGCCTCGAACTCGACCAATCGAGGCTTGCCACTTTCGGATTACGATGGGGTTTATCCACGGTGTCGTGTCGTGAGATGGAGCTTGAGAGCTGTAGTGACAGCATATCGTGGTGTAAGTGCATTAGAGCATCCAATACGCGTTGTTGTTGGTCCTCCTTGACGTTGCGCGTCATCGTAATCCTGTGAAGAGTTTTCACCACGATGCATGTTGTTCTGCATTCGCGTGACTGAATCTAGTGACACATTAAGCTTCATGACTCCGGTTAAGGGCTACTGCACGATGCGAACAGCCGCCGCAGCCCTTGGTCTTGCCGGTCGAGCGGCCTCATGCCGGATCGAGCGAGAGCCATTGGAAGATGTCCTTTAATCTGGTGAATTGAGGTGTTGTGAGGATTCGACATCTAAACCTCAACCAAAGCTAGCCGAAGCTGGATGCTTCGGGATGACGAAGTCTCAACCAGTGGTTGAGTTTCCCGGACTTAAATCTCCATACTCTGTCCATAGAACGACCTTGTCCGTATCTCGAGCGTGGGTAAGTTCAGGTCTATGACAGACTTTAAATTCACGAGTTATGGTTTTCCATAGTCCTCTGCAGCCGTAGTCGCACTCTACAATTGACTTGACTGCCGTGAGCAACAGAAGCGCCGCTGGCTCTGTGTAATCTGTCACCATGAGGGAAGGGATTTTATAGATAGACGTGAAGATTGGGCAGGATCAAGTTGTGTCGTCTGCACAGTTTGCCCCTTTTGTTGGGCAGCAAGCAAATTACAGCCCATGACTTTGAAAACGTGCCTAGACCAACGACAACATGCTCCAGGAACCATACTTTCAATTCATGCATGGAAGCTCCTATTTCATAAGGATAACAGCAAACTCTTCACTCACACGTCCTCACAGTTTAGGCGGTTCCCTTCTCGCAGAATCTAAGCTCACTCCACCGCCTGCGTTGGCTCCCGAACCTGCCAAACCATTACTTGTTGCTCCTCCAGAACTTCCGCCTCCGCCTGGCCTTGCATTCGATAACAAGTGATTTATCTGCGTTCGTAATGATGTGACCGTCCCATTGACTGTGTAGAACCTCTGGTTGTTCTGCTGTGCCTGATTTATCATCTCCATGTGCAGTCGTGCAGCCTCACTCGTCGCATTATCCAGCCTTGTATTCCAATCCGCTGTCAAATCGTCGAATCTTGCGTGCAATTCTTCAATTCTGCTAGCAGATGCGGCAGATGTTTCCGCCATGCTAGCACGTCGTCTCTCCTTCCTTATTGTTTGTGAGAGCTTCTTGTGGTTCTCTTCGAGCTCTTCAAGACGGGAGTTGAGGGTGTCAACTTGACTCCGGAGACGTTTATTCTCTTCTGCAAGCGCCGTTTGGCGGTCGTTCATGTCGGTGAGGTAGGTAGACATTGCTGCCATGGGACACGTGATTGTGTGGTCGTCTAGCGTTTGACGGTGATCCTCAAATTTGCATCCGACAACTTGCCCAGGGCATTTGATCGTGACCATAGGACATTCAACATCAAGGTGTTTCCGTACTTGACCTCGTCGAAGCTCTACCTGACAGCAGTCGCAGTTCACTAATGCTGCAGGACATACATTTTCTTCGTGATTCTGCAAGTGCATTAGTACACCCTCCCACAGCCATTTGGAAACTGTTTACCTCGAGATCTTTCTCCATGACTAGATCGCTGCAGACTTCGCACTCAACATGCGTATGTAGGCACCCCTTGTCAAGAAACATTCGCTGAATGCTACCACTACAATTTGACTTCGGACATTGAAGCTCCTCGTATTTGCAGTATTTACCAACATGATCGTTCACAATATATCGTTTTAGAGAGAGTGAACATCCCGAATCCTTGTTCGGACAATCCACTTCCAGCTCGTCCAGTAACTGGTTGAGTAGCCTGGGAACAGGCTTTATAGACTCAACCTGCCGCCGGCACTTTGGACATGACGACGCGCTTGGAAGTCCGCAGGAAAGGTGCTCGTACACGCAGTCTTCGCAGAAGATGTGCTCACATCCTAACTCCATAGGCGCCACGAATGGTGCGGCGCATATCGTGCACACCAGTGATTCATTCGGCGGCTCCACAAAATCAAGCCCCCGTAGATCTACCTCGGTCGACCCAGATTCCCTCAAAGAAGTCCGCTTGAGCTCATAGTTCGCAAGAAATCCAGTGGTCGTGGTAGTCGAGTTCACAGGCGTGCTGGTCGCGCTGCTGTGCTGGGTATCTTCGGCTAAATCGAGGTTGTGGATGATGGAAGAGTACGTCTGGTCCGGCCAGAGATCAATCTCATCGCCTATCGCTTCGTGAATTTCAGCATCCATGGCTTCGTTGTT
>Ga0115847_100147_pt1 | contig 16924 bp, 15 predicted proteins | sample InSIn5SAF170_FD_83861 | JGI IMG/M metagenome (GOLD analysis project Ga0115847, IMG submission 83861)
AGGGCATTGTGGGGAAAGTACATACGGTGAGGGCATGGTCACCAAAAAACTGGGGATACAATGGCCCGGCACCTACCAGTGCGGACCCTGTGCCGGAAAATCTGGATTGGAACCTTTGGCAGGGTACATCGCCGGAAAGGCCGTATAAAGAAGGATTTTATCATCCGGGTAACTGGCGGAAGCTGGTAGATTATGGCTGCGCAACCTTGGGTGACATGGGCGTGCATATTTTTGATACACCTTATAATGCTTTGCAACTGGATGTTCCACGAACAATCACAACCAATTGCAGAAAGCCAAACGGATTCGGATATCCGGAGAAAAATATGGTGACCTACGAATTTCCCGGTACAAAATACACAACCGAAACGCTGAAATGGGTGTGGTACGATGGCGTGGGGGCCGACAAGCAGCGGGAGGATCTGATGCTGCCAGATGGAGAGGATTTGAATGATCAAGGCGCAATGTTCATAGGTGAAAAAGGCAGATTGTACCTTCCACACTTTCAGATATTCCCAAAACTGATTGTCGATGGTGCTTACAAAGAAATCGACGTGACGCCGTTCAAACTAGGCGGGCCCGTACGCGACTATAGTTCAGAGTCGCACAAACATTACCATGAATTTGTCGATGCTTGTTTGGGCAAAGCTACCTGCAGCGCGCCATTTTCCTATGCTTCACGTTTGACGGAAACCATTTTGCTGGGCGTCATTGCTGGTCGCTTCCCTAACAAAACCCTTCACTGGGACGCTAAAAAAGCGCAATTTGCCGAAGAGGAGGCTAATCAGTACCTGGGCGGAGTATACCGGAAGTTTTAAGAGTGCTCGCTTCCGGTTAACAAAAGGAATATTGCCCGCTTTGTTAAGGAACGGGCCCAGTATTGAAGGATGATAGCAGGTATGCCTTGAATGGTATGCCTGCTTTTTTTGCCAAATGACAAATCATTCATTTTTTAATTACCGCACCTTTGACTGTCTCAAATAAAAACACAGGAAAATGAAAAAGACAGTCTTAGTAACAGGTGCCTCGGCAGGAATTGGCAGAGCTACGGCTATTTATCTTGCTCAAAACGGTTATCACGTGTATGGAGCCGCGAGGAGAGTAGAAAAAATGATGGATTTAAAAGAGCACGGGATCGTACCTGTCTCTTTGGACGTGGCGGATGAAAGCAGCCTGGAGGCATGTGTCGGACAAATTCTCGGAGAGGCAGGAAGCATAGATATCCTGGTTAACAATGCAGGTACGGGTTACTATGGTGCCTTGGAAGATATGCCGATCACCGATGCAAAGTACCAATTGGAGGTGAATCTGTTCGGTGTGGCACGTTTGATACAGCTTGTGTTGCCGGCAATGCGGAAAAATAAGTTCGGGAAGATTGTGAATATATCCTCTGTAGGTGGTAAAGTTACTTTGCCCATGGGAAGCTGGTATCACGCCAGTAAATTCGCAATTGAGGGGCTGAGTGATGCGCTTCGGAAGGAAGTTAAACCTTTTGGAATAGATGTCATTGTGATTGAGCCGGGTGGTACCAAGTCCGAGATGACGGCGATAGGAGCAGAATACTTGACCCGCGTTTCGGGAAGTACGGTATACGGTGCGCTTGCCAAGGGAGTGAGTAATATGTATTCGGCAATTGAAAAGGATGCTGCGGAGCCTATCGTGATTGCCAGACTGATCAAAGAGGGGATTGAGGCGAGAAATCCAAAAACAAGATATGCTGGTGCCGCGGGCGCTAAAATGATGTTGTTTTTTAGGGAAATATTGTCAGACAAACAGTTTGATAAACTCGTTATGAGTCAAATGAAATAAGATGACGGATATATGAATTATGGAAGCACTGATCAAATACTTGTTACAATTTGGAAGTTTAAACCCCACTCAGATCGATTTGATCAGGAGTAAGGCCGTTTTCAGAGAAATCAAAAAGGATGAGTATTTTCAGGAAGCGGGAAAAATACCTCGTGAGATTATCTTCCTGACCGACGGTGTTATGCGGATTTGCTATTACAACAATACAGGCGATGAGATTACAAAATATTTTGTGGATGAGAATCATTTCCTTGCAGACATAAACAGTTACAATCAGGGAATCCCATCCACTGAATACATTCAGGCGGTTACCGATTGTTCTTACTACGTATTATCCAGAGGAGCGATGAAAGAGTTGTCTATGACGATTATCGATTGGGACAACATTGTGGCCAAAATCACTGCCAAGGGGCTGGCTGACAAGGTAAATAGAATAAGCCCGATGATGGCGGAGGATGCAAAAGAGCGTTATCTCTCATTTCTTGAAAAGTTTCCTAGTCTTGCCAATCGTGTACCACTCTCTTATCTGGCTTCTTACTTAGGTATTACTCAATCTTCCCTGAGCAGAATAAGGCGAAATATTCGTTGAAATCCTCACCAAATGATTTTCTGAGCAGCATGTAGGCGTTTTCTTTTATTGTGACTGCTAAAAGTTTCGCACGGGTTATGCGGTCAATAGATACTCCTGAAAATTTGGGAGAAATTAAAATTCCCCGGCAGATTTCGGTCTGTCCGGGGAAATTTTATCTGATAAAGAAGGAAACTAAGTCTTAATCTTCGCCTTTCATATATGACACTACATACTTATGGCGGCCCATTACTCCAACTTGCGTAAGACGGAGTGTAGGAAAACCTTTCTCATCGACAGAAGGTGTTTCACTTTCTACCGTCGTTGCAGGTCGGCAGCCTTCTATAGTATTGCAATATCTTACCGTTCTGCTAAGCTCATTATTGGTTGTAAGAATGCCCAGATACGGTATAAAACTGGTTGTCATATTCCAGTCTGACACCGCCAATACCACACCAAGTATCTGAAACTCTTTGCTGTTCGCGAAGATATTTTTGTTGTTATCAAATTTCCGGTCAATGACTTCCCAAGCCCCAAGCGGGTTTCTTTCCTTTGCTGCATTTGTTTCTGCCACACAATCAATGTTACCGGTGGCATCCAAAAATGTGGAACCATACACAACATTATTTCTCACCGGAAATCCGTTGTCGTCTGTTTTAAAATCAAATCTGCGTTGTTCGTCTGCGCCGACGAGCTGTCGTACAGTTACTTTGCGGCCATCATATTGAAAGTAAAACCGCGTTGCATTCTGATCGGTTGCTGGATTGTATTGTTCCGAGTAAACTGTATTGGATCTCAAAACAATCTCAGATAGTTTACCCTCCTGATAGTAAAAATTAACCCAGGGCAAAGCTCTTCTATTAGGAGTAATGGTAGGTGTCAGTACACTGTCTGCAACTGAAACCAATTGCCCGGTATTGTTGTATGCAAACTTCGCGCGGTAAATCAGATTGGAAAGCGAACCACCGACTTCGTTGTAGTCAATAGAAAGCGGAACTTGTCCGGTCTGTGTCTTTTCGACTTGCTCTTCCGGGAGTGGCTCGTTGCATGCAGCGAGTGACAAACAGACTGCCGAAATTTGTAATACATTTCTGAAAACTTGAATAGGTCGCATTTGTTAATGGTTAAGTTGGAATGTCGCATCTTCAAAACGCTGCTGTTTGTTTGCATTTTGGTAGGCTCCATTTTGTGAGACAGTGTTTGTGAGATCAGGGTTGCATCGGGATTGTAGCTTGTCTAAAATGCTCTCCTGCTTTTAATACTGTTTGCAACGGTTCTCTGATGTATTTGACTTCCTAACCGTAGACTAACATAGTGTTATGATTATTCATCTACTTGTTATTCAGTGCGTTAATGAGGGGGGCTACAGCGGTCCTATCTGGCCTTGATACTGGTGATTTCTACGACAGAACCAATTGAGTTTGTATGTTCATCCCCAGGGAAATAAAGAATGTAGCCGCTAAATCTTATGGAGAGATTATCTTTTTGATATTCGTCAGGCAAATTACAGGGTATATACACTTGTGACAGCTCTGAATCGGAGTCCTGGTTTCTGATAAAATAAGTGGTAATCTGACTGCTGTCAGGTCTGGTGCCGGTACGCGTAAAAACATATGTTTTTACGTTATCCAAATACCCGGATCTGCTTCCGCCGCCAAACTGGGGATCACTGCAGGCCGATGGTTGCGCCGGTTCTATTCTGTTACATCCGGTTAATAGAGCTATAAGCAAGAAAAGAGAACTACTGGTTTTCATGGCTTTTTGGGTTTTGTAATATTTCCATACTCGGCTATGACATTTCAAGTATATCAATGGTTGTAATGGGCTGAATAAAACATCAGGCATCTCAAAGTGGTTAGGAAACTTTGAGATGCCTGATGTTCGGAACTGACATTACCTGAGTGCTCCGGGTATTTATAAAATCATTGAGCTATTTACAAAACCTCCGTTTTTCCGTTTTTAAACGAAGAGAGCATAGCAGAATCTGAGGGGAGTTCTGTGATTAGATAATCAATTTCCTGCAGGTCGGCTACTTTCATTTTCATAACGGAATTGAGTTTTTCGGAAATGGAAAGAACCGCAACTTTTGCAGATGCCTTGATCATGGATTTTTTAACCTGTACTGTCTCCCAGTCTGAATCGGTGAGCCCTCCCTGGGTATCGAGTGCGTTGGTTCCTATGATACACAGGTCTGCTTTTATTTCAGACAAACGCTGATGCACCTCTCCGCCGACCATCATCTGGCTATAGCGCGAAACCTGTCCGCCGATCAGTAAAATCTCAATATTGGGTTTGTCCAGCAGCTCCACGGCCGTGAGCGGATTAACGGTCATAAAGGTGGCTGAAAAATCGTCCGGAATGAGTTTGACTAATTCGCGGATGGTAGTACCTCCCCCGATCAAAACCAGCATTCCGGGGCGCAGCAGCGACATTGCTTTGCTTCCGATGATCTCTTTTTGTGTATGTGCATAGGTTTCTTTGAGATTGGAATTATGGTGATAAGCTTTGGACATAGCCCCACCGCGAATCTTGATGATCTCGCCTTCCTCTGCCAGTTCGTTGACATCGCGGCGAACTGTATCTTCTGAAACGTTCAGTTTATCTGTTAACTCTGTAAGCGAAATACGTGTATGTATGTTGATCTCTTTCAGGATCAGATCCTTTCTTTCTTTTTTTAACAGGCTAATGGACATCGGGTGTTAGGAGTCTTGATTGATAGCTTATAAGCAAAGGTATTAAAAATGCAGATTTTAAACTAAATGTTAATATTGATATGCAAGAAGTGCAAATTTTGAATATGTAAAATCGGTCATATTGTTAGTTTCGGAAGTTATATTGCAAAAAATGCATTAAATATGGAATAATATTTTATGTTTGTTGGAACATTGAAAGAATATATTTGCATAATTTGCAAAAAACCTACGTTTGTAAATCACCAATATTTATGAAAAAAAATCGACATTTAGAAGACGCCAGGAGCATACTAAGCCTTTCCTTTGCCGGATTTATGGCTTTTAGCGTCCTTGGGGGAGTCGCAGCAAATGGGAAAGGAGTGGAGCTAGTGAAAGTTTCGAGGAGTGTTCTTGCGGCAAAGGAAATTACGGGTAATGTTGTTTCTGCAAAAGATGCAACACCGGTTATCGGCGCTACCGTTCTTGTGAAAGACAATCCTAATGTAGGTGTTATTACTGATGTGGATGGTAATTTCAAGCTTAGCCTGCCTGATGGTTATGCTGGCAAAAAGGTGATCCTGGTAATAAGAAGTGTCGGTTTTGAAACCATTGAAATGGAAGTAGGTGAAAACCAGACTTCACTTTCAATTAAATTGAACGACATTGCAGAGCAACTTGGAGAAGTGGTTGTAACTGCATTGGGTATGAAAAAGGATGCCAGAGCCGTAGGTTACGCGGTAACGGAAGTGAGTGGCTCACAGTTTACCCAGGCGCGTGAAAACAACGTTGCCAATGCACTTACTGGTAAAATCGCAGGGGTGAATGCCACAGGTTTGTCTACCGGGCCCGGAGGTTCAAGTCGTATCGTTATTCGCGGAAACGGTTCCCTGACAGGTAACAGTCAGCCGTTATACGTTATCAATGGTATGCCTATTGACAACAGCGTTCCTGGTGGAGCCTCTGCTGTGAATGGTTTGGGTACAAAAGCAGGTACGGACCGTGGGGATGGTATAGCAGCGATCAACCCGGATGATATCGAATCAATGACAGTCTTGAAAGGTGGTGCAGCAGCAGCTTTGTATGGTTCCCGCGGAGCCAACGGTGTTATTTTGATCACTACGAAAAAAGGAAAAGCGCAGAAGGGAATCGGAGTGGAGTACAACGGAACTTACACCATGGAAAACGTTTCTGTATTTCCTGATTTTCAATATGAATACGGGCAGGGCGATGGCGGTGTAATGCCGACCACACTGGCTGCGGCGCAAGCGAGCGGTCGCCGCTCTTTCGGGGCCAAAATTGATGGAAATACCAATTACATGGCAGCAGATGGAAAGAACCACCCTTATACTTCACAAAAGGATAACCTCAAAACTTTCTACCAGACGGGTACGACGGCAACACATTCTGTGGCACTTTCCGGTGGTAGCAACAAGGTAATGTATCGTCTTTCATTTGCAGACCTGAATGCAAAAAGTGTATTGCCTTCCAACATTTATAACCGTAAAACTGCCAGTCTGAATATCTCGGCAAATCTTACGGATCGTTTGAGAGCTGAGGCTGTGGTTCAATACAACCGCGAAAAGGGCAGAAACAGACCCGTAGCAGGTGATGCTTTGGGTAATCCTAACTGGATGGCCTACGAAGTGGCCAATACCGTGGATGTTCGCTGGCTGGAGCCAGGGCATGACGCCAACGGGAATGAAATGATCTGGAACGATGCAGGTATAGTTACAAACGGCTATTTCTTTATCAATAAATTCAAGCAGAAGGATACCAAAGACCGCTTTATCGGACAGGCGTCTGTTTCTTACGATATTCTGAAAAATCTGACTGTAAAAGCAACAACCACGCGTGATTTTTACAACTACAATTTCACCAGTGTTCAGCCTACCGGAGGGCAGTACATTCCTCAGGGGCAATATGATGAAATCAAATCGGATGTATCCGAAACGAACAGTATGCTTACGGCTAACTACAACACCAAATTTGGTGAGTCAGTGGGTTTGTCAGCCATGGTAGGTGCGAATGCACGCCAGTTCACAACCAATCAATATGATTTTACCGGGCAAGGTTTTACAGTTCCTTATTTCTACAGTTATTCAAACCTGTCAACTGCTTCTGCGGTACCAACAGAAACCAACATCAAGACCAACTCGGTATTTGGTTCGGTAGATTTGGACTACAAAAGTATCTGGTTCTTAACTGCAACGGGTCGTCAGGATTGGTTCTCGACTTTGAGTCCTACTGCCAACAGCATTTTCTATCCAAGTTTTGCGAGCAGCCTTATGCTGTCGGATATCTTCACCATGCCAAGAGCTATTGATGTGCTGAAACTACGCGCTTCATGGGCGCAGGTCGGTGGCGGCGGTCCTGATCCTTATGCGATCAACCTGGCCTACAGTGCTGTGCCAAGTGCAAGCTCAGTTCCTTTACAGAACGTAAGTTCTGCTTCTATTACAAATGCGACGCTGAAACCATTTACTTCAACCACGATCGAATTCGGCTTGAACGCGCGTTTGTTCAAAGGTCGTGTAAATCTGGATGCGGCAGTGTATGACAAAAAATCAACAAATGACATTGTTAGTGTACCTATTTCATTGGCGTCAGGCTATACCAATGCCATCCTGAACTCAGGTGAGTTAAGCAACAAAGGGGTTGAATTGTTATTGGAAGTTACACCGATCCAAAAGGCTGATTTCTCATGGGATGCAGGATTTAACTTTGCCTATAATAAAAGTGAAGTGTTGAAACTGGCTGAGGGAATCAATACTTTCTCTATTGGTACATCCGCCAACGGAAACGCATTTATCAATAACCAGGTAGGTATGCCTTTCGGCGGGATATACGGCTACCGGATGGCAAGAAATGCGCAGGGAAGAATCATTTATGATACCAACTCAAACCTTCCTGTGCAGACAGATAACAACCAATACCTGGGTAACGGTGTACATCCTTACACGATGGGGCTTACAAACACATTCAAGTACAAAAACTTCTCTCTGGATGTATTGGTAGACGGGAAGTTCGGCGGTGAGGTATTCTCTGTGATGGAGGTGTATGCAACCCGTCTTGGTTTGATGAAATCAACTTTGCAGGGCCGTGAGAACGGATTGCTTCTTGAGGGTGTAACCGCAAGCGGTGCTGAATATTCGCATACGGTACCTGTAGCAAACCTGCGTGCTGCTTACTACAACAACCTGAACAGATATACCGAGCTGTTTGTGCATGATGCAAGTTTTGTAAAACTACGTCAGGTCATCCTGTCTTACCGTTTGCCGGCTGGATTCCTGAAGGCAGTAGGCGTACAGTCTGCCAATGTATCTCTGGTAGGGCGTAATCTTCTGATCCTATATAAAAAGACGGATAATTTCGACCCTGAGCAAGGTGTTACCAGTGGATCTGCACAAGGTATTGAGTCGATCGGTTTGCCTCGTACCCGTTCATTTGGTGTAAATCTGAATCTGAAATTCTAACAAGAGAAAAGCAATGAAAAAATCATTCTTAAAATATACATTAATCGCAGCCTGCAGCTCGCTTTTGCTTACTTCCTGCGATAAAGGTTTCGTGGAGCTGAACACAAACCCTAACGCGGTGACGGTTCCGAATACGCCCTACATATTCAGCAAAGCGATCTACGATGGTGCGCAGTTCAGCGGCAACAAAGGTGCGCTTCTGTTCGGGCTGATGCAGTACACCACCAGTTATAATGATGTGGAAGGTTTTGGATCCAAATATGTGGCCTCACAGGTGAATGCCACCGGTGGTGTTTTTACAAATGCTTACCCGGCCCAGATCAATGAGATTGGAGAAGTGATCAAAGCTCTGAAGGATGATCCGGCAAGCGTGAACATGTATGCCATGGCGCGTATCTGGCGTGTGTATTGCTTCAGCCGTCTGACAGACCTTTACGGTGATATTCCTTACTCAGAAGCAGGACAGGGCTATAACCTTTCGATTTTTCAGCCAAAGTACGATACGCAGAGCACCATTTATCCTGATATGCTCAATGAGCTTGAAGCAGCGGCAACGAGCCTGAATGCATCCAGTGCTGCATCTTTTGGTAGTTCTGATTTGATTTACCAGGGTAATATCACGCAATGGAAAAAGTTTGCCTATTCGCTGATGCTGCGTCTGGGTATGCGTTTAAGTAAAGTGGATGCTACGGCTTCACAAAGCTGGGTTACCAAGGCAATCGCCGGTGGCGTGATCCGTGAGTATGCTGATATCGCAAAAGTGAGCTATACAACGGGTGGGCAGAATATTAATAAAAACCCGATCGCCTGGCAATTACTGAATGACAACTATATGCGTGCGGACGGTAATAATAACACCGAAGGAGGTAAATATCAGGATGTATTTATCAACGCATTGAAAACCAATAATGACCCTCGTTTGGGAGTGTTGTCGGTGGTATATGTCAATGGCACAGCCAGCTCAGATGAGTCGATTCAGAAAGGTATGCCTGCGACAATCAATGGCGTGAAGCCAGCTGATTTTGTAACGTACTCCGAGCCGAAGCAAACAACAGTTTTGAAGCAGGATGCACCTTTATTGTTGTTCACGGCTGCTGAATCCAACTTTTTGCTAGCTGAAGCGGCTTTGAAGGGTTGGTATACTACTGAAACTGCGCCGGTTTTATATGAAGCAGGTATTCGTGCTGCGATGAGACAATGGGACCTGATCAGTGGAACTACCAATGTTATCAGCCAGGCGCGTGTTGACAGCTATGTAGCTGCGCATCCCTTCAATGCTACCGGAACTGTAGCGCAACGTACAGAGCAGATTTATAAAGAATTCTGGGTGGGGCTTTTCCCTGATGCGCAGGAGGTATACAACAACTACCGCCGCACGGGTTATCCGGCGCTGGTACCTAATGTATATCCTGGTAATGCCACGGGAGGAAGAATATTCCGCAGGTTCCTGTATCCTGTAAGTGAACAGACGCTTAACCGCGTAGCTTATAACGAGGCGGTTCAAAGACAAGGTACAGATGATCTGATGACGCGTATCTGGTGGGATAAAGAATAAGAGGCATTAAGTACGCTATTCGAAGCTGGTCAGTGATGGAAACAATTATTTCTGTTGTTGGACGCTGTAGTCTATTGGCTTTGGATGCTTTAATATAACTTAGCAAATTTTTTACAAATAAGATAGTATGAGTACTGAAACAATTATCGTTAGCCCTGAAGAGGCATTTGCAGCATTAAATTTATCATTACCGCCGGCACCAACACCGCTGGGTGTATACAAGCCTTGTCTGATCGACGGGAAATATCTGTATCTTTCAGGGCACGGCCCCGTGCGTGACGATAAGAGTCTGATCATTGGTCGCATAGGAAGTGACATGGATATAGAGGAGGGGAAACTGGCGGCACGCCAGGTGGGACTAACAATGCTTTCCACGATCAAGGAAAATGTGGGTAGTTTGAACAAAATCAAGCGTGTAGTGAAGATACTTGGAATGGTGAACTGCACGGCAGATTTTGAGCGTCATCCGTACGTAATCAATGGTTGCAGCGAACTTTTTGCAGATATTTATGGTAGCGAAAACGGTATTGGGGTGCGTAGCGCCGTAGGAATGGGCTCTTTGCCCGACAATATCCCGGTGGAGGTGGAAGCCTTATTTGAACTACATGACTAATCATTAAGCCTATGTTTATATTTGATGCCCATCTCGACCTGAGTATGAATGCGGTGGAGTGGAACCGTGATCTGCGGTTGCCGGTTACGGAGGTTCGTGAAAGGGAAGTAGGGATGACCGACAAGCCCGATAGAGCGAAGGGTACTGTTACTTTCCCGGCACTACGGGAAGGTAACATTGGCCTCGTGGTGGCTACACAAATTGCCCGTTTCGTGAAGCCCGGAAGCCTTATTCCCGGCTGGAACTCTCCTGAGCAGGCCTGGGCAATGACACAGGCGCAGATCGCCTGGTACCAGAGTATGGAGGAGTGCGGAGAAATGGTTCAGATCAATAATATTAAAAAGCTGGAAAGTCATCTGGATCTGTGGAATGATGGTACTCCGAATGACAAAAAGCCTATCGGTTATATTCTTAGTCTTGAAGGTGCTGATTCTTTGGTGACATTAGGGCATGTAGAACGGGCGTACAAGTATGGTTTGCGGGCTATCGGGCCTGCCCATTATGGTCCCGGACGATATGCGCAGGGAACGGACGCGACGGGTTCTATGGGTAAAGCAGGACAGGATCTTCTGAAAGAAATGGAGCGGCTTAATATCATTCTGGATGCTACGCACCTTTGTGATGACAGTTTCTGGGAGGCTATGGATCATTTCAACGGACCAGTTTGGGCAAGTCATAATTTGTGCCGGAGTCTGGTAAATCATAACCGCCAGTTCAGTGATGAACAAATTAAGGAGCTGATCAGCAGAGGAGCAGTGATTGGCGGCGCACTGGATGCCTGGATGATGGTGCCGAACTGGATTAGAGGAACGTCTACACCCAAAGGCATGAACTGCGACCTGGCAGTGATGGTGGACCATCTGGACCATGTCTGCCAGCTTGCCGGCAATGCTCTGCATATCGGTATAGGTTCTGATCTGGATGGCGCCTTTGGCCTTGAGCAAAGTCCCTATGATTTAGAAACTATTGCAGATTTGCAAAAAGTAACGACTATTCTTGAGCAGAGAGGGTATACGCCCGAAGATATCGAAAACGTAATGCATGGCAACTGGCTGCGTTTCCTGAGAAAGAACTGGAAATGAAATTTTCCCTTGCTTCGTAACTCGATTAAAATCCTGCAGGCCGACGCCCGCAGGATTTTAAGTATCCCAACTGTATATGTGACCCTGGCGAGATACCAATATCGTTGCTCCCAGGAGTGTGCAGCATCATTGAAAACACGGTTACTTTTCTCTCGTCCAAACAGTCGTTCTTCCAAATGCGGATATTCCTACGAATCCTCTCACATCCAGATTGCCGTCTTTATTGAGAGAGATTTTACCGCTGTAGGTTTTTCCACTCTCAGGATCATACACATTACCCTTTTCCCAAACATGATTGCCTGCGTAGATAAAGTCTTTCACAATCTCTGTTCCGACAAGCTTGTTGTTTCTCTTTGTTTTGTCTGGATTATTCTTGTCGGTTGCATCAGCTATATGCGTCCAAGTCAACGTGCCGTTGTATTTATTGCCTGACTTTTTAATGACTATTTTGCCCTTGTTTCCCTCTGTTGCGTACGTTCCCAGTATTTTGTCGGCATCTGCATTTTGTCCGAATGCAACTACCCTTAAGCAGAAAAGTACTAGTACAAAAGTGATTTGCTTCATTTTTTATTGATTGATGTTCCAAATTGAATTGGTAAAATGTAGTGACAGCAGATTTAAATTGAAAGCTTCCGCGCAGAGACGAGTGTAGGAATATTAACCGGAAAATATCACTATCGCATAAATCCACTTGTTTGACACAGCTTTGTGGCTAAGTACTGAGGACAGCTCAAACTTTCTGAATGCGTTAAAAGCCTACTTCAACTTTTCGTTTTCCTTGTGCCGGTCTTTGTCGCGTCCGGTTTTTTTTGCCATATTTTTTTCAAAGGCTTCGGTGAGGTTTATGCCTGTCTGGTTGGCGAGGCATATCAGTACCCAAAGCACATCTGCCATTTCATCTCCCAGGTCCTTCCCCAAATCCGATTTTTTAAATGACTGATCACCATATGTTCTGGCCATAATCCGTGCCAGTTCTCCTACTTCTTCGGTTAGGATAGTCATGTTGGTGAGTTCCGAAAAATAACGGACGCCGTATGTTTTGATCCAGGTATCTACCTGCTGTTGTGCTTCTTCGATAGTCATTGTATACAAAATTGTAAGGTTAATTTCTTATTGGTTGTCAGATTCTGTTTTTCGAATCTATGACGATGGTCACAGGCCCATCATTCAGCAGTGCCACTTTCATATCAGCGCCGAACTTTCCGCATTGGATAGGTTTGCCTGTCTGTTCTTGTAAAAAGGTGATCATCTGTTCATATAAAGGAATAGCCACTTCCGGCCTTGCCGCTTCTATAAAAGAGGGGCGGTTTCCTTTTTTTTGTGCTTGCATGTAATGTAAACTGGCTGACAAGCAGAATGTCCCCGTCCACCGACTTCAGATCCAGGTTCATCTTGCCTTCCTGATCGCTGAAAATCCTGAGTCCTGTTATCTTTTTCCCGAGCCATTCAAGGTCTTCGGCAGTGTCCAGGTGGGTTATGCCCAGCAACACGAGCAACCCGGTATTGATTTGCCCTGAAATACTTCCGTCGATGGTCACGGAGGCTTCACTTACTCTTTGTACTACTGCTATCATTTGTAATTTTTATTGAACCCTTGTGTTCAGAATAATTTTAAATAAGCCCCGTGCTGCTGTGTAATCAGAATAATATTCGACATAACTCATAAAAACCATAATTATGCTAATGTAATTTTCTAAAATGACAAAATAAACAAAAAGGAATTTCTATAATGTTGAAATAATTATAATTATGTGGCTATCTTAGTAAGCCGGTATGAAATTCTGAAAGCTCAAAAGCGTTGTCAAAGATGGCTAAAATCGATGAAATTGCCTTATTGAATGAAGTATCTCTGGGAGATAGAGGTTCGTTCGATGCGTTGTACAATCAGTATTATTCCGAGATTCAACGTTATGTCGTCAAATTTGTCAAAACGGATGAGCATACCGACGATCTGTGTCAGGAGATCTTTATAAAGGTGTGGGAAAAAAGGCAGTATCTGAGTGAAGTAAGCGCTTTCAGACCCTATTTATATAAGGTTGCCAAAAATCATATTCTGGATTTTCTGAGGCGTGCTGCTGTTGAGCAATCTCTTAAAGAAAGTATTCTGCGTGCAGGCGAGCAGCACTACAATGCTGTTGAGGATACTTATCAGTCCGAAGAATACAGAAGACATTTATCTGATGTGCTGAATAGTATGTCGCCCCGCAATCAGGAAGTTTTTAAGTTGTGCAGAGATATGGAGTATACTTATGATGAGGCTGCCGAAGTCCTCGGAATTTCCCGCAACGCTATAAAAAAGCACATGGTTAAAATTGTTCGTCTTCTCAAATACTCTGCGCAGAAAAGCTTCGGTGTTTCATTTTCCATTACTGCCTTGTTCCTGGTTCCGATCTGCTGATCGTTAACAGCTCTTTCCTTCGCATTCATCACCGCCTCATTTTTGATGGTCATAAACTGCTCTGCATCCAGCATGGTCGGCAACCGGGTTGCCCTGGTAGCACCTGCCCAGCCTTCGTAGGTCACTTTCGCTTTTCCTGTTTTACCACTCTTCGTTGTGATCAGCAGCACCCCGGCTGCAGCTCTTGAACCGTAAATGGAAGTAGAAGCCGCATCCTTCAACACATCAATTGATTCAATATCAGCCGGATTGATATCACCCAGCGGATTATTTGCTACAGTAGAGTTGGCAGAAACGTCACCTGTATTGATGGGTATACCATCCACAACAATAAGCGGATAAGAACTCAGCGATATTGAATTGATACCCCGTATCCTGATTACCGGCGCGTTGTTCAATACACCATTAGGCTGGCCGATACTTACACCCGTAGCCCTGCCTGCAAGTCCCTGATCAAAACTCTGCACAGGCATATCCTTCAGCTTCTCACCAGAAACGCGTGCCGCAGAACCTGTGAACCCCTCTTTTGACATTGTTCCATATCCGACCACCATCAACTCACTAAGCTGACGGGTACTTGCAGCCAATTTGATATTCAGTGAAGTCTGGCTGCCCACTGCAATTTCCTGAGCAACATATCCAACGTAAGAAAACACCAACACGGGTGCTCCTTTGTCGGCCACTTTCAGGTTATATTTCCCCTCCATATCGGTGATCGTACCCGTGTTTGTTCCTTTAATAAGGACGGATACACCTGGCAAAGCTTCTCCGTTCTCAGCATCAGTAACAATGCCCGATACGTCTTTATCGGCAACAAGTAATTCTGCGGAGGGTAATTCGGTTCTGAGCTGACCGGTTGTTCTGGACTCCCTTTCCATAATCACAACCGTACCTTTTTGTTCCTTATAGGCAAGTTTGGTAGGGCTCAGCATTTCGTCGAGCACTTCGTCCACACGTTTTTTGCTGGCGTTAATATTGACGCGGTAAGGAGCGATAAGATCCTCGTTGTAGACAAAGCGGAAACTCGTCTTTTTATTGATGACACCAAGAGCATCCTTCAGGCTTTTATCTTTCAGAGTAAGGTCGATCATAACCTCCTGAAGGCTTTGTGAGCGGGAAGGGCCTGCCTGTAATCCGGAATGCGCTGAAACAACCAGTAAAACAAGAAAACAGGAGAATTTGAGTGTCCATTTGGTAATGGACAGTAAACTACTGGTACAATTTTTCATACCTTTGAATGTGTTTTGGGTTAGTCGTTAAAACATTAATTCAAACATTTGATAGCGGGTCAGTTGGTGATTGGCGTTACGTTCTGATCTGTCTATCCAAGCATTCCGGCGGGCTTCTGTTCGCCGGTTTATTTTTGGTATCGCTTTTTACATAGGCATAGGATTAGTTGATTTCTTCTTTTTACTTATCAGTACCTGATCATTTTTCAACTTGTAATTCAGGCTATTGGCCATACTGAGCAGTTCCAGAATATGATCCAGAGAATCTGAGTAAACAAACTCCGCTGATGTTCTGTATTCTCTGATGCCTTCATCCGCAACTGTCACCTGCACATCAAACTTATTTTCGATTACAGCCAGAATATCTCCGAGCGATTCGTTGTCAAACAATAATTTTCCGGCTGTCCACGCAACTGAATTGGCACTGTTTACCGCTACTTTTTTAAACTCTCTGGTTTTCAAATCAACATTGACCTGCTCGTTGGGCAATAACACATTTGTAACCTTCCTCGTATCATTACAAATTGCCTTTTCAACGGCTACTTTGCCTCTGGTCACTGTCACCTGTACATTTTGTAAATGACTGTAAGACCGGATGTTGAATGCAGTACCCAGAACTTTGGTAGTGGTACCTGCCGCTGACACAAGAAACGGACGTTTTTCATCCCTTTTTATATCGAAATACACCTCCCCCTCCACCAGTATTACTTTTCTTTCATGAGCTTCAAAATCGGCCGGGTACTTTATATTACTGGATTCGTTCAGCCATAAAAAAGATCCGTCGGGCAAAACAATTTTCCTTTTTTCATTTTTCCCGGTCTGAATACTCACCAGGCTGGCCTGGTAAAGGAATTCGCTTATTTTCGATCTGTTTAGCAGTGTGATTATACATACACCCATAAACATCACAAGACCAGCAGCCACTTTAAACGTCTTCGCCGGCAGCCCGAACGTATAGTTTTGTCTGATCTTAGATAATCTCTGTTGACCCGAATACTTCTCCTCTTCGAGATATCTGTTGAGAATATCATCAAGCTTTCCCTGTTTCAGCAGATGAAAAAAAACTTCCATTTCATCCCGTCGCAGGTTGTTGTTCATATATCTCTTTACCAGAACTTCGAGGAATTGCTTCTCTTCCATGTAACAGGGATTTACAATAGTAAGACGTACAAGTTCAAAAACAGGGTACCTGAAATATTAAAAAAAGTCAAATTTATTTTTCTTCACCATATCTAAAAGTGTAGAAGAAAATTTTTACACCAACCTGATAAACAGATATTAACCAGAATAATAAACTAAAATTAATATCCAAAATCCCAAAACACGATATTGAAATATTAACATACAGCAACAGATCACCACCATGCACCGGTAGAATGCATACATAGAGATGAATGATAAGGAAAGAGCTGTTAACGATCAGCAGATCGGAACCAGGAACAAGGCAGTAATGGAAAATGAAACACCGAAGCTTTTCTGCGCAGAGTATTTGAGAAGACGAACAATTTTAACCATGTGCTTTTTT
>Ga0115847_100148_pt1 | contig 16880 bp, 8 predicted proteins | sample InSIn5SAF170_FD_83861 | JGI IMG/M metagenome (GOLD analysis project Ga0115847, IMG submission 83861)
GAAAACAACGAGACTCGTTCTGGTTCGACAAGTTGTTCGATCGATATATGCACAGATACTACGAAGTCATTCCCACATCAAAGGTTGTGAATGTCCCTCGACGTGTCAAGAAAGTCCTTGATGAGCGCTGGAAATTCGTGCTCGTTGAGGTTGGACGCGGCCGAGAGCTGACCAGCGCGAGTAAGGTGTGCAAGAGATGCGGCGATTTCGCCGCAAACCACGAATCAGTCGACTGTGCTGTCTGCAAGAACACGTATCATATGTCGTGCGTTCGGCCACCGTTGCTGAGAAAACCAGCGCGTGGTTTTGCTTGGGCATGCGCTGCATGCAGTCGAGCTCAGGAGCTCAAGATGGAAGCTAGGCACACTCCTCTGAGCGAGAATGAATTGTCCCGACTTGCTGAAGCCGAAAGCTTCGACGATGAGGAGGAGGATACACCAGTTCAACCTCAAGCGACCCACAAGAATAGTGCAGGAGTGGAGGAGCTAGTATCACCCACAGCTACTCAGCTTGCTCAAGCTAACCTTTGGCTGTGGCGTTATCTCGGAATACATTCGAAGCCAGAAGATGCTCTTGACTACGACGATCGAATATATCCGAGAGCTAGCTCTCGATTGGGTCCGCGGCATCAAGCAAATGTGACAGCCTGGCACGGCAGACCCCTTGAATTCATCAAGCCAGCAGAAGCCAAGAAAAGGTACAAGCCAATTGTAAGCAGTAAGAAGGATCACAAAACTGCTGCTCTGCTGGAAAATGATAAGCGACCAAAAAGACCAAAGTGGGTGCTGGATGAGCCTCCAGGATATGTACCGAGAGGACAGGATGAGGCGATTGAAATAAAGGGCAGAAAGGAATATACTGCTCAATTGACCTTCAAGATGCCAGATCCTTCCAAATTCTCAGAGCGAGGACTCGACGACCATGAGCGGCCTGAGAATTACGGCGAAATCGTTGACGCGTTTCTGCTTCGCTGCGATGAAGAGATTGCGCCTCTTTATGGTTTGAGCAAAGGAAATGTGGACATACGCACTAAAGGTCTAGAAAAACTGCAAGACAATAATTACGATGCTGACCAAGCCATCGAGGCCATGCGCAAAGTTTCGGCAAAAATTGATCTGAAGTTGCCGGGACTTAGCAAGGAGGAGCTCAAGCGCTTCGAAGAGGGAGTTGGTTTATATGGTAGTGAACTGCATTCGGTCGCACGCTACATTAGTCCGACTATCAAAGAGAGTCGTGTCGTGCGATTCTACTACATGTGGAAGAAGACTCCGCGAGGGAAGGAGATCTGGGGCAACTATGAGAATCGCAAGTCGAAGAAGGACTCCAAGAGGGTCGAGAAGGACGCACATGGTGCAAAGCTCCCAGATGATGTTGGCGACGCTGCAGACGACTCTGCTTTCGACAATGAAAAGGCTTCGAGAGTTAGGCGAGGTTTCAAGTGCAAGATTTGCAGCACCAGCTCGTCGCGCTTATGGCGAAGAGCTCCTGCGACAGCTCCTGGAACATTGGTTCCTCGCGAGCTTGGCTCAAAAAACGCAAAGGACAAGAGCAACTGGTTGATTTCCGCTTTGTGCGGTAAGTGTGCATATCTCTGGCGTCGGTACGCTGTTGAGTACGAGCCAATCGAGGAGATCGCCAAGAAGATTGCTATTGCTGGTGGCCGTGCATCAAAACGGAAGGTCGACGAAGAGCTGATGCGCATCGTCTTAGAGGCGCAGAACTTCGCTGGCGATACGATCTCCAAGAGCACTGCGCAAATTGCAACTTTGGCAGGAATTGACGTGCCGTTAGCGATGGTCGAATCGGACGAACCGCCCAAGAAGAAGGTCAGGGCCGATATTCAGGTACCAGAGCCTATTGTCGAGAAGAAGAGAGTCATTCCTGAGAAACCTGTCGAATTGGAGCCTCTCAAACCGGAGATGCCCCGTGTCAAAGAACACCCATGTGCAGTTTGTCACATCATCAATCATTCCGAGCATAAGATGCTGAAGTGCAGAGATTGCAGGCTGCATGTGCACGCCCCATGCTATGGCGTCAACGTACCTACGGGCACAGGCCCATGGTACTGTGATATGTGTAAGAACGATCATCATACCCTGGTCTCCACCAACTACGAATGCGTACTTTGTCCTGTTCGACGGACGCCACAGGAGCTTATGGAACCGCCGAAAGTTTCTCACAAAAAGAAGACTGATCGCGAAAGGGAAAAGGAGCGTGCTGAGCGCGAAATGGTTCAGGAAGCTGGACGAAGGTGGCGGGAGGATCAGCTAGCTGCAGGTCGTCCTGTTGATCCTCGTGAGCCGCTCAAGCGCACTGCATGGAACAACTGGATGCATGTAAATTGTGCAGTATGGACGAAAGAGATTCGCTTCGGCGATGCGGATCACTTGGACGCGGCTGAAGGCGTGGGCTTCATACCTAAAGAGCGTTTCGAGACGCCGTGCAAGTTCTGCAACGAAACAGGCTTCCCAACCGTTGCGTGCCAATTCCCCTCCTGCAACAACAACTTTCATATTGGATGCGCTCATCAGCGGAAGTTGCTACTCGGGTTCGATATCACACCTGTCAAACTGAGTCGAAGAGACTCGGTGCCAGTAATGAAGCTGGACCAAGAAAGCGGACTGGCCGTGCCAGGTATCTGGTGCACACATCACGCTGTGTCTACCATTGTGCATAATATGCTTGAGCCAACACCTTCAGGGTTTACTGCGTTACAAGAGTTTGTTCGTACCTATAAGCAAGTGGACAATACTGTCACAGGGACTGTCCGACGAGCTGCCCAATACCAAGCGAACCTTGAGCTAACGACGAGCGCGGCCCAGTCTCTACCTCGACGACACTCAACCATCAATGGAAACGCCCACCAACCATTAGTAACTGAGGTCATCACAGGACGGAATGCACAATCGCCGTCTCCGATGTCTCCTCGAGTCAATGGCGATCACGAACCCCCACTCATGACTCAGGGTCCTAAAGTCAAGTCCGAGAAGAGATGCTGTACTTGCGCGACAGAATTCAGCCCCAAGTGGTGGGCAGTCAACAGAGGCCCAACACCCAAGGCATCGAGCCCGGAGATATCAGCGGATCCAGTTGTTCAACCTGCGGCATCCGAGGGTGCATCGTTACGGACCAGCAGCAGTGCACAACCACCGTCGCCTGAGCTACGTCATCAATCAGCACCGTCCATGCCACCGGCTGCCCCTATATTTGCTTTCCCAGCGTCAGCTAATGTCAAGTTTGAACCAATTGATGTCGACACTATGAAAGTTCCTGCGGAAACCCTTCACCAATGCCACAAGTGTCACACGAACAAAAAGACCCCTCCATCCTCACCTTCTCAGGTCCGTCGCACCAGGCCTCCCATTGAGGCCGTCCAAGAATCGCCTGCTCAACTCACTCCAGTACTGCCGCAAGAGCCAATGGCACATCCGCCGCCGGATGTTCCTCCACATGCTCACCTGGGTCTTCATCATGCGGGCGCTCCACCGCCACATTTGTATCATAACGATAGACCACCATTTCCTGGACCACGGTCAATAATAAATGGTGCGCATTCTGGTTCTCATCCTGCACCTCTTTACGGCCCTCCTCCGCCGTATCACCGACCAGGAGAATTTGGCTACCCATATCCACCAGTTCACTATGCAATACCTGGTGGACTGCCGCCCCCTGGCCCTCGCCCGAATGGTATTGCTCAGCATTCGCCGCCTCCTGGTCCATATACCCATCCACTAGCTGGTCCACCGCCTGGTCAACCAAGTTCACCGCATATTGGATCAGCCAACGGTCCTGGCCCGTACCAGCAACGGCCAGGCGAGTCGCCAAATCTACTCTACGGTGCACCTCGAGGATATGGGCCGCCACCACCAGCACACGTGCCGCAACGAGCACCATCCGCCATGGGCATGAGCCAACAATTGGGCGCCACTGAGCAAGCCGGACAGACACGCCGTCCAAGCGAAGGCAATATAGGTACTCCTGGACTTGGCATGAGTCGTCCTTCGGCTGTCTCAGAGAGTCCACGCCTTACTCATCAGGACATACCAATGGCGGGTGGAAGTCACGAACGACGCTCATCGACAGCCGGACCTGGAGCCAGCGCGAGCCCAAGCTTGAAGAACCTGCTTAGCTAGAAGCCGACACGCAACTCAAGCGCAGACAAGAAAGAGGAAACGAAGCCATGATGGTGATGACGATGCAGAAGGCGGCAACAAGTGGAATTATAGCATTCTAGATGAAGCTGAAGACGGTGGATGACGGAAAATCGAGGCGCTGCTACAGGAACAGCATTCTTGAGCTAACTTGGGCGCCTTGTGAGGCCAGAGGAAGTCGCGGCTGCATACTGGGCATGTATTGTCGCATTCGCCAATGTTGTAGATGTATGATCATTATGTAGCGAACAGAGGAGCATAGATTAGCTTGAGCTGTTGATAGAGGAAGATTTTAAGTCAACATTATCCAGTCCGTCAGCTTCACAGCTCGTTCGCGACAAGTGTCTACTTTCCGAAGTGATTTTGAACTCGAGCGGGGGGCTACTTTTCAGCCATGTGGTATCTGATCATTTCTATCCATGTACTCGAATGTGTTCCTCCCACGTCCACCACACAGAAATCCAATTACCCATGTATAGTCTGCTCGAATCTAACCAGTCAAATTTTTCGATGTGTACGACGTCGAAAGGCCCACAGTTCATCCAAGACACGTTGAAGTGCATCGCCACGAATAAACTTGCCTTCCTCCAAGTGGCAGCATCGATCTGGTAAACAATTAAATTCATAACATCTACACCGGACTGAGGTTCTCCGGACACGAACGACAACATCTCGATATGGAAGGCGTACGAGTGGTCCAGCAGCGGCATTCATCTGACCTCTGTGCTTCTTCGACGACGTCAATCTAGGTGATGCATTTTCTAGACGGAGATTCGAGCTGGTCGGATTTGCTTCACCTTTAGTCTGGGGAGCAAGGAATGGGACAGTGATCTTGGAAGATAATAACATTCAGCAGAGCAGCATGCTGTTCATATGATTTGCAGATGGCAAGGATGTGATGTCTATACCAATGCCCTTATTTTGATCCCAGACAGTAGAGAAGTCGATGCTTTTCTTAGAGTCTATCGCGCCATACGCCCGTCAAATGCTCGAATATCAGATTGATAACCTTGATCATGCCTTCATGCTGCATTCGTATTGCTCGTAGCGCCGTTACCTCTGCCATTTGCTTCGTCGGACCTGTACATGCTGCGAACACCAAGTGCTATTGTAGCTATTTGTCCATAGTCTCAAATTATCTGATATCGCCTATAATTTGGATTATCTAGCTTTGATGTTGCTGGACTGCCTCCTTGGGAATAAATTCTTTGGCGACGAAGATATCCACCAGACCCTGTAGAGGCTCGGTGTCTTTCTTGGGCAGAAGGTCGTAGTACATTGCCACAGTCATAAAGTGGACGAAGCAGCTGTTCAGCTCAAGATGTCGACCCAGATGCCAGAACGGGTTCTCGTAATGGTTGTGGTAGAGATGGGCGTAGCATCTGAACATCTGCTTGATGATACCTTTGGTATCGTTATGGAAGTTCTGGTGGAAACCAGAGGCTTTGCCAATCCAGTCGTCTCTGCCAACTGCCAGCTGGTTCAGGGGCTGTGTGAGGCTGGTGGGGCCTGCTGCGATGGGTGTACCTGGAGCAGGCGAGTTTGAGCCGGTTGTGTCTCCAGAAGCATAGGCTGTGGCTGCAATGGGTGGCGGAGGTTCTGTAGGGAAGACATTGGGGTCATGAATTTTGCCGACTATCCATCTCTGAACTCGCACAATGTAGGAAGGGGCTGGAATCTTCGCAGGCCGGCCGTTCTCAAGCCAGGTGTAAGTCAGTCTGTGCTGTGTCAGCTGGAGCAGGGCTGCAATCTCTGATTCACGCACCTTCCCGCAGACATGGTGGGACAAGTGTGCTCGTTGCATAGAGCGACGCCGGTATTGGTGTCCGTTTCTTGAATAACTTGTATCAGACCGGTCAACAATCTGTTCATCTCAACCACTTATACATATCAGCATGGATGGCCTCCTCGCTCAGTCGTCCTCGTACCTTGATGTGCAAGCCATTCCCCCAACTCGACGTTCTTTGGCTGAGCAGCCAGAGTCAAGAAGTTTCCTTTGACCGAGCATTTGGCGTATCTTTCATTCAAGAACTTCTTCGGCTGTTCCTGGTAGACTTCGTCTGACGTAGCACTGTAGGCCGAGGACATCGAGGGGGAGTTTGTCAAGTTCGGCATAGGAGGTGCATTTGCAGTGGTCGGAGATTGGGCAGCTCTGTCCCGCAGGTTTTGCGTGGACTTTGTGTTGCCACGGCCGAATGCCTGGCGGCTAGATGTATTACAGAAGTTAGCAGGCTGTAAACATTTCAAAAGAGACGTGGTGTTGACCGCCCACCTGCTCATGACAGCGAGTCGGTCTGGGGGGAACAATGTCGGGAGGGAAGGATTGTGGAACGTTAGCGACTTACGCACTGGAAAAGAACGAGGTCATATTGCTCTTCTGCGAGCAGACCTACGCTGCTACACTGATATTTCACTTCGAACTCAGCGTCGTTGTATTTCACCACGGAGCAGGAAGTGGATGGACATGTGACAGCCTCGCAAAGATCTCCTTACGGAAAGGACGACCCCCCATTCTGGCCCTCCAAGCCTAAATCTGCAGGTGCGGCCCGAGCGTTGGACTAGCCTGATCTACCGCTTAGCCAGATTTTCGACCAATCCCTTCTGAGTTTCAGAGGGCCCTGCGCGTATCACAAACACGTCTCGGTTTCGAGGTTGAATTATTGCACCTTTTGGCTGGGCACGTTGCGAAGAGCTATTCAAGCTGTGCACTCCTCTGCATCGCACAAGCTCTGATTGAGGAGCTGACGAGGGTACGTGCAAGTAGATCTTGGACAATCTGGCCCCAGTCCCCGTGCGCAGGAGACAACTGCAGCGATGTCCGCTGTCGATGAACCACAAGCCAATGGCCAGCAAAGCTCTCCCCTAGCAGACGACACTCCAGACCTCGTACAAGACAAAGGCTCGAACGACGACGAGGATGACGATGACCTCTTCGGCAGCGACAACGATGAAACCGTCCAGAAAGAGAAGCGCGCACTGGACGACCAAGAGCTAGACTCGGGCGACGACTTGGACCGGGACGACAGAGTCGCAGACACAGTCGAAGACGCCGAAGATGATGAAGACGAAGCAGCAGGAGGCAGAGCCCTTCGCCTCATCGACTGCGACGTTCCTAGGATAAATTACCCCAAAGGCGACGAATTCTACCTTCTCAACATGCCCAACTTCCTTGGTGTAAAACAAGAAGCATTCAACCCCGATACCTATGAACCTCAAACCCTCGCTCATGACGGCGACCCGTCCCGCCAAACGTCAGCTTACAGCACCGCCATGTCGTCCATGTTCTGGCGCCGCGATCCCAACGATCCATCCAAGATGCAGTCTACAGCACGATTTGTTAGATGGGAAGATGGCAGCATTACCCTACAACTCGCGACGAAGCCAACAGAACAATACAAAGTCGCTGCCCAGCCCCTACGGCAGGGCTTCGGTAAGAAACTACCACCGGGCACACCCTACGATCCATCCAAAGACAGTCTCACGTTCCTCGCTGCCGCACACTCAACTCAAGTCGTGGATCTGCAGCTTGTCCATGCTCTGGACGCCTCGATGAAGATCCTACCAACAGGCGGAGAACAAGATGAAGCTGAGGCGAGGCTGAAACAGCTCATGGCTGCGTCGAAACAGGAAGGCATCACGCTGGCGCGAACGAAAGAGGTCCAGGAGGATCCAGAGTTGGCAAGGAAAGCGGCTGAGCAGTTCGAGAAAGAGAGAATGCGGGCACAGAGAAAGAGAGAGAACGCAGAAGAACGGTTGACCATGAAGAGAAATAATGTTCTTGGCCGGGCCGGCCTCGGCGGCGGACGCGGTGGCCTCAGTGTTGCAGGTCTAGAAGACGAAATGGGCATGCCTCTGTCGAGAGGAAAGAAGAAGCCCAAAGGCAGAATGAACAGACACGGAGAGATCTACTCCGATGACGAAGATGAGACTATGCCGAGAGGCAGGACGAGAGAAGATGAATATGATCGTAATGATGACTTCCTCGCTGATTCAGAAGAGGAACCAGAGCAATACGGAGGTGATGATGAACTTCTCGATGATGAGGAGGATGATGAAGAGCCCACAGGGAGGAGAACGGTGCCTCAGGATCGACCGCGGAAAGAACGAGAGAGGACACCAAAGAGGAGTCGGATGGATGAATTGGATGAAGATGAGGATGCCGAGGGAGAGCCTGATGATGAGTTGCTTAGGCAGAGTCCACAGCAGGTGAGAAAGAAGAGGAGAGTGGTGGAGGATGAGGACGAGGATGAGTAGGTCTCGCCTACGTTCAAAGTAGAGGAGGCTGGTGATCAGAAGGAGGAGTACCTCGGAGAGCATGAGACAGCCTTGCAAGGTGGCGGACACAGCTTCTAAGGCCTGCCCATGTGCAAAATCACCCCAATTGATCTGGAACCCTCAAGGACTTCTGGACCGCGTATAGCAGGGCTTTGGCTTTCAAGGCGCTTGTCGTATCCAGCTCTCAAACATTGCATCAGGAGCCAACCAGCATTCGTCGGACTCTCAAAGCTTCGAAGCCGCTAAGGAAAAAGAGTCAGATAACTTTTGTCGCACCTCCACTCCTCATGCTTCGTAGTGAAGCATGACATATGTCTCCTTAAGCTATATTCATGTTCGTACGACGTGATCCGAGGTCACAGAGACGCGTCGCTGTTCACGCCAAAAGCGAGACTTACTACATACTGGCATGCTGCAGGAAGGCGCCACCCAATTGGGGAGGAAGATGAGGTTGAAAATGTAGGGAAAGTGCGATGCAGGATTGGGAAACGGCAGGCACGATCACGGTGAGCTGCGTAGAGTGGCCCAAGTGCAAGGGAAGGAACGACTCTAGTATGATGGAAGGAGTGTTACACAGACAAAAGGACGGAGTCATGAGCATGTTGCACGGAGGTGTGGTCCACTTGTTGAGAACGAGAGGTACAACTGAGATTGAAGAAGTGTACATCAACGGGCGCTCCAGTGTACAACGAGGCGGTAGAAATTGGAATAGCCAGAGACACAAGTGGAAATGGGACAGTGGAGGGGCCATTGCGAAGTGTGTGGATGTGCTTCTCGTGGGTGCTTAGGTTCAGAGCTACGTATCAGGCAAAAGCTTGCGTGAAAGCACCATAGCAAGTCTGCGCTTTTTCTCTTCGCTCCTTTATCCTGATGTCCTAGAGTACCTATTCCCCATGTACAGCGTTCACTTTCTCCCCATCGCTACTTCCATCTTTCGAGCCCAGGGCCCTCTTCTCACCAACACCAATAATATGATGATCTTCGTCGACCTCAATATCTCTTTGATACACGGCCACCTCATCCTCATCCCCAAACAATGCCGCAACTTCCTCCAGCGGCATCCCTTTCGTATTTGGGAAGAAAATCCACATACACACCGCTCCGATGCTGCCCGGAATGATGAAGCACAGATAGAATTTCCAAGTAATCTCTTCAAATGCCACCGGCGCAGCCTGAAGCCAAATGATATTCATCAGAGAAATCATGCTCACACCCAGACATACACCCTTGGCGCGTAGATGTGTAGGGAAGAGTTCACCAAGATAAGAGAACTGGGTCCCATCCAGACAAGCGCCGTAGAATATTTGATAGACGAAGAACATCGCCACCGCGGCCTGCAACGCAGCATTGTTATCCGACGGTACAAAGTTCGCAACCAGTGCAGCCTCGACGATAAGCGTACACATGCATCCGGCCACACCAAACGCCATGAATTTGGGGCGGTTGAAGCGGTCGACTAGAAGCATTCCTGCTGCGTTCATGCCTAGGGCGAAAACGAGCCAGGCGGCGGGGTAGAGCAGTTGCTTGACTGGGCTGAAGCCCAGCGAGGCGTATAAGGTTGGTCCGTAATTATTGATCACTAGCACGCCGCTGCACTGGATGATACCTGTTGTTGCTATAGCTAGGAGGGCGCGTTTGCGGTAGCTGGGTTTCGTGAACATGTCTTTCCAGGTTGAACCGAGTGTGCGGTCGATGGCAATTTGTTTGTTGACTTGGTAGAATTCTGCTTCGGCCATTTCGTGGTTTGGATCGTTCTTGTTTGTGTGGAGCTTGATGAGGATCTGGTGGGCTTCTTCGGGGCGATTCTGCATGCAGAGCCAGCGGGGGGATTCGGGGAGCCAGGGCAGGGCAATCAAGAGGAGAATGGGCCAGGCGCATTGGAGTGCTAATGGTGGACGCCAGGTTTTGTTGCCGCCTTCTGTCCAGAAGAAAAAGCCGAAGCCGACCCTAGGGAGTCGTTAGTACGAGGATCCTGTCCTACGAGCGCGAAGAATAGAGGGAACTGCTGATATGGATAATGGATGACATACCACGCTTGAATCACATATCCGAACACCAGACATACGCCGTGTAAATCGACCAACGCGCCTCGGAATTGGCCGGGGACCAGCTCGTTCATGAGGATGGGTACAGCAGCGAGAATCATGAATGCGCTTGCGCCAGCGACGAAGCGGAAGGCGATGAACATGCCTATGTGAACGCTGCCGGCCAGGAACGCGCCTGATATGATGGCGAGGCTGGCGGCGAGAGCGCATGCCCACTTGCGGCCATATTTGTCTGCAAACCAGGGGAGGCAGAGGGTACCTATGACACCTCCGGCTTGAAAAAGACCATTTGTTGTTGCGATAAGGTCCGTGCCATTGCTGCGGGTATCTAGCTCGAAGTAGGCGATGAATGAAGGTTGGCCTGGCTATGTCAGTGATCAACCAAGAAACGTCTTCAACAGGCGACATACCAAGAGTAGTACCAATGATCGATGCTGTATAGCCATACGTTACCGAGCCCAGACCGAGGAAGCAAAGCACGAGGACATTGTATGGGTTCAAGCCTTGCTTTAGTTGGCTAGCTGAATGATGTGCCATGTTGTGAGCTCACGCCGGAAGGCAGGTATGAACAGTCGACAGAGACGACGAGTCGTGTAGGAGGGAGAGCAAGATGGGTACTTGTGGCATTTTATCTTCGTTCTTATAATTCTCCATCAGCACGAAATACATGCCCGAGGCTCGACATCGCTAGCACCGGGATGCGCAACGCGTCTCGCTTGCGTCGTGTGGGGAGTTGTGGTTGGATGAGAGAATCAAAGATCAAGCCAGGAGATGTCTAACCCCAAGCCACCCCAGGATTTTGTCCCCGCAAGCGCACGTTAGGCTTGTTGCAGGCCTGCGGATCCGGCGTAGTCTAGGCTTAAATTAGTCAAAATGAGGTTTCTCAGATCTCGAGTCAAAACTGAAGAGTCATGGTTTTGCTTGTGAGTGCGGTCGAAATGTGGAACTGCCTTACCCATGTGCTTTGGTGGTCAAGTCGAGGCCAGCATGAGGTCTAGGCAGAGTCTGCAGTGTGGAAGGTATGCTCGGACACGTTGATAACAGAAAGAGGTAGAGGGAACTGGTCGTTAGGCAAACATCGCACTGTGTCTGTTTGCTTGCAACGTTGCTGATAGCCAGTCAACCCACCGTGGTCGACTTTGCAGAAGTCTCCTCGCCTTGGGGGAGAGCATGTACAGGTCCGACGAAGCAAATGGCAGAGGTAACGGCGCTACGAGCAATACGAATGCAGCATGAAGGCATGATCAAGGTTATCAATCTGATATTCGAGCATTTGACGGGCGTATGGCGCGATAGACTCTAAGAAAAGCATCGACTTCTCTACTGTCTGGGATCAAAATAAGGGCATTGGTATAGACATCACATCCTTGCCATCTGCAAATCATATGAACAGCATGCTGCTCTGCTGAATGTTATTATCTTCCAAGATCACTGTCCCATTCCTTGCTCCCCAGACTAAAGGTGAAGCAAATCCGACCAGCTCGAATCTCCGTCTAGAAAATGCATCACCTAGATTGACGTCGTCGAAGAAGCACAGAGGTCAGATGAATGCCGCTGCTGGACCACTCGTACGCCTTCCATATCGAGATGTTGTCGTTCGTGTCCGGAGAACCTCAGTCCGGTGTAGATGTTATGAATTTAATTGTTTACCAGATCGATGCTGCCACTTGGAGGAAGGCAAGTTTATTCGTGGCGATGCACTTCAACGTGTCTTGGATGAACTGTGGGCCTTTCGACGTCGTACACATCGAAAAATTTGACTGGTTAGATTCGAGCAGACTATACATGGGTAATTGGATTTCTGTGTGGTGGACGTGGGAGGAACACATTCGAGTACATGGATAGAAATGATCAGATACCACATGGCTGAAAAGTAGCCCCCCGCTCGAGTTCAAAATCACTTCGGAAAGTAGACACTTGTCGCGAACGAGCTGTGAAGCTGACGGACTGGATAATGTTGACTTAAAATCTTCCTCTATCAACAGCTCAAGCTAATCTATGCTCCTCTGTTCGCTACATAATGATCATACATCTACAACATTGGCGAATGCGACAATACATGCCCAGTATGCAGCCGCGACTTCCTCTGGCCTCACAAGGCGCCCAAGTTAGCTCAAGAATGCTGTTCCTGTAGCAGCGCCTCGATTTTCCGTCATCCACCGTCTTCAGCTTCATCTAGAATGCTATAATTCCACTTGTTGCCGCCTTCTGCATCGTCATCACCATCATGGCTTCGTTTCCTCTTTCTTGTCTGCGCTTGAGTTGCGTGTCGGCTTCTAGCTAAGCAGGTTCTTCAAGCTTGGGCTCGCGCTGGCTCCAGGTCCGGCTGTCGATGAGCGTCGTTCGTGACTTCCACCCGCCATTGGTATGTCCTGATGAGTAAGGCGTGGACTCTCTGAGACAGCCGAAGGACGACTCATGCCAAGTCCAGGAGTACCTATATTGCCTTCGCTTGGACGGCGTGTCTGTCCGGCTTGCTCAGTGGCGCCCAATTGTTGGCTCATGCCCATGGCGGATGGTGCTCGTTGCGGCACGTGTGCTGGTGGTGGCGGCCCATATCCTCGAGGTGCACCGTAGAGTAGATTTGGCGACTCGCCTGGCCGTTGCTGGTACGGGCCAGGACCGTTGGCTGATCCAATATGCGGTGAACTTGGTTGACCAGGCGGTGGACCAGCTAGTGGATGGGTATATGGACCAGGAGGCGGCGAATGCTGAGCAATACCATTCGGGCGAGGGCCAGGGGGCGGCAGTCCACCAGGTATTGCATAGTGAACTGGTGGATATGGGTAGCCAAATTCTCCTGGTCGGTGATACGGCGGAGGAGGGCCGTAAAGAGGTGCAGGATGAGAACCAGAATGCGCACCATTTATTATTGACCGTGGTCCAGGAAATGGTGGTCTATCGTTATGATACAAATGTGGCGGTGGAGCGCCCGCATGATGAAGACCCAGGTGAGCATGTGGAGGAACATCCGGCGGCGGATGTGCCATTGGCTCTTGCGGCAGTACTGGAGTGAGTTGAGCAGGCGATTCTTGGACGGCCTCAATGGGAGGCCTGGTGCGACGGACCTGAGAAGGTGAGGATGGAGGGGTCTTTTTGTTCGTGTGACACTTGTGGCATTGGTGAAGGGTTTCCGCAGGAACTTTCATAGTGTCGACATCAATTGGTTCAAACTTGACATTAGCTGACGCTGGGAAAGCAAATATAGGGGCAGCCGGTGGCATGGACGGTGCTGATTGATGACGTAGCTCAGGCGACGGTGGTTGTGCACTGCTGCTGGTCCGTAACGATGCACCCTCGGATGCCGCAGGTTGAACAACTGGATCCGCTGATATCTCCGGGCTCGATGCCTTGGGTGTTGGGCCTCTGTTGACTGCCCACCACTTGGGGCTGAATTCTGTCGCGCAAGTACAGCATCTCTTCTCGGACTTGACTTTAGGACCCTGAGTCATGAGTGGGGGTTCGTGATCGCCATTGACTCGAGGAGACATCGGAGACGGCGATTGTGCATTCCGTCCTGTGATGACCTCAGTTACTAATGGTTGGTGGGCGTTTCCATTGATGGTTGAGTGTCGTCGAGGTAGAGACTGGGCCGCGCTCGTCGTTAGCTCAAGGTTCGCTTGGTATTGGGCAGCTCGTCGGACAGTCCCTGTGACAGTATTGTCCACTTGCTTATAGGTACGAACAAACTCTTGTAACGCAGTAAACCCTGAAGGTGTTGGCTCAAGCATATTATGCACAATGGTAGACACAGCGTGATGTGTGCACCAGATACCTGGCACGGCCAGTCCGCTTTCTTGGTCCAGCTTCATTACTGGCACCGAGTCTCTTCGACTCAGTTTGACAGGTGTGATATCGAACCCGAGTAGCAACTTCCGCTGATGAGCGCATCCAATATGAAAGTTGTTGTTGCAGGAGGGGAATTGGCACGCAACGGTTGGGAAGCCTGTTTCGTTGCAGAACTTGCACGGCGTCTCGAAACGCTCTTTAGGTATGAAGCCCACGCCTTCAGCCGCGTCCAAGTGATCCGCATCGCCGAAGCGAATCTCTTTCGTCCATACTGCACAATTTACATGCATCCAGTTGTTCCATGCAGTGCGCTTGAGCGGCTCACGAGGATCAACAGGACGACCTGCAGCTAGCTGATCCTCCCGCCACCTTCGTCCAGCTTCCTGAACCATTTCGCGCTCAGCACGCTCCTTTTCCCTTTCGCGATCAGTCTTCTTTTTGTGAGAAACTTTCGGCGGTTCCATAAGCTCCTGTGGCGTCCGTCGAACAGGACAAAGTACGCATTCGTAGTTGGTGGAGACCAGGGTATGATGATCGTTCTTACACATATCACAGTACCATGGGCCTGTGCCCGTAGGTACGTTGACGCCATAGCATGGGGCGTGCACATGCAGCCTGCAATCTCTGCACTTCAGCATCTTATGCTCGGAATGATTGATGATGTGACAAACTGCACATGGGTGTTCTTTGACACGGGGCATCTCCGGTTTGAGAGGCTCCAATTCGACAGGTTTCTCAGGAATGACTCTCTTCTTCTCGACAATAGGCTCTGGTACCTGAATATCGGCCCTGACCTTCTTCTTGGGCGGTTCGTCCGATTCGACCATCGCTAACGGCACGTCAATTCCTGCCAAAGTTGCAATTTGCGCAGTGCTCTTGGAGATCGTATCGCCAGCGAAGTTCTGCGCCTCTAAGACGATGCGCATCAGCTCTTCGTCGACCTTCCGTTTTGATGCACGGCCACCAGCAATAGCAATCTTCTTGGCGATCTCCTCGATTGGCTCGTACTCAACAGCGTACCGACGCCAGAGATATGCACACTTACCGCACAAAGCGGAAATCAACCAGTTGCTCTTGTCCTTTGCGTTTTTTGAGCCAAGCTCGCGAGGAACCAATGTTCCAGGAGCTGTCGCAGGAGCTCTTCGCCATAAGCGCGACGAGCTGGTGCTGCAAATCTTGCACTTGAAACCTCGCCTAACTCTCGAAGCCTTTTCATTGTCGAAAGCAGAGTCGTCTGCAGCGTCGCCAACATCATCTGGGAGCTTTGCACCATGTGCGTCCTTCTCGACCCTCTTGGAGTCCTTCTTCGACTTGCGATTCTCATAGTTGCCCCAGATCTCCTTCCCTCGCGGAGTCTTCTTCCACATGTAGTAGAATCGCACGACACGACTCTCTTTGATAGTCGGACTAATGTAGCGTGCGACCGAATGCAGTTCACTACCATATAAACCAACTCCCTCTTCGAAGCGCTTGAGCTCCTCCTTGCTAAGTCCCGGCAACTTCAGATCAATTTTTGCCGAAACTTTGCGCATGGCCTCGATGGCTTGGTCAGCATCGTAATTATTGTCTTGCAGTTTTTCTAGACCTTTAGTGCGTATGTCCACATTTCCTTTGCTCAAACCATAAAGAGGCGCAATCTCTTCATCGCAGCGAAGCAGAAACGCGTCAACGATTTCGCCGTAATTCTCAGGCCGCTCATGGTCGTCGAGTCCTCGCTCTGAGAATTTGGAAGGATCTGGCATCTTGAAGGTCAATTGAGCAGTATATTCCTTTCTGCCCTTTATTTCAATCGCCTCATCCTGTCCTCTCGGTACATATCCTGGAGGCTCATCCAGCACCCACTTTGGTCTTTTTGGTCGCTTATCATTTTCCAGCAGAGCAGCAGTTTTGTGATCCTTCTTACTGCTTACAATTGGCTTGTACCTTTTCTTGGCTTCTGCTGGCTTGATGAATTCAAGGGGTCTGCCGTGCCAGGCTGTCACATTTGCTTGATGCCGCGGACCCAATCGAGAGCTAGCTCTCGGATATATTCGATCGTCGTAGTCAAGAGCATCTTCTGGCTTCGAATGTATTCCGAGATAACGCCACAGCCAAAGGTTAGCTTGAGCAAGCTGAGTAGCTGTGGGTGATACTAGCTCCTCCACTCCTGCACTATTCTTGTGGGTCGCTTGAGGTTGAACTGGTGTATCCTCCTCCTCATCGTCGAAGCTTTCGGCTTCAGCAAGTCGGGACAATTCATTCTCGCTCAGAGGAGTGTGCCTAGCTTCCATCTTGAGCTCCTGAGCTCGACTGCATGCAGCGCATGCCCAAGCAAAACCACGCGCTGGTTTTCTCAGCAACGGTGGCCGAACGCACGACATATGATACGTGTTCTTGCAGACAGCACAGTCGACTGATTCGTGGTTTGCGGCGAAATCGCCGCATCTCTTGCACACCTTACTCGCGCTGGTCAGCTCTCGGCCGCGTCCAACCTCAACGAGCACGAATTTCCAGCGCTCATCAAGGACTTTCTTGACACGTCGAGGGACATTCACAACCTTTGATGTGGGAATGACTTCGTAGTATCTGTGCATATATCGATCGAACAACTTGTCGAACCAGAACGAGTCTCGTTGTTTTC
>Ga0115847_100150_pt1 | contig 16738 bp, 20 predicted proteins | sample InSIn5SAF170_FD_83861 | JGI IMG/M metagenome (GOLD analysis project Ga0115847, IMG submission 83861)
GGAGTTTGTGGAACGTGCTGACATATTGCGAGTCTGATGAGCATTGACGGACTTCCACTTGTTTAAAGGTGACTTCGAAGTGTATGAGTTTGGTGTTGCTGGGGAATTGCTACACAGGTATTTTCCATCTCCAGAAGAGGTTCCACAATCGTCCGTGTCGGTGTTGCTACTGACTTCGGCAATCGTCCTCTTGCCTTGCGATCGGCGGCTTGACATTGCTGGTGTCGATGGTCTCAGGTTGTGATGAGTGACAATATCTTGTGCCGAGTCAGACTCTTCGGATCGTCTTGTTAAGCGAGTTTGTTGTCGTCTAGTTGCTTCAGCTTCGGCAGTGGCTGTGACGATGATTGATTGCTCAATCACCATCCTTCCGTGCTCTAAAGCTTCCGGCAGTACACACGTGGAAGGAAAATCGGGACCGAAAATGGGCACCAGTGCTGGTGCGATGTGATGGCAGAATGTTGCGCAGATAGCCTTGGCGCAAGCAAAAGGCATCCAATATCCTGTACATCAACGTCAGGGTTTGGTCTCGATAGTGTTTTGTTTCGGATTGCTTGATAATGCAAAGCAATCGAGGGAGGGAACGGGAGAGAGCTTGCAGTATCTGCTAACTGACCTTGGGCAGCAAGTGCGCCGCCGGTAATGCTATGAGTGATCTCCTTCAACCCGGGATTCATGCTCAACATCTTTGCTGGCGCAGTCTGGAGATCCTACCAGTTAATTGTGAAATCATTTAGGTTGGTGGAAGAGGACTAACTTTTGAATAGTTACAGCATTTGAAAAAGGGTGTGATTCGAACCAGACCGACATTATAATCCCACATCACAGTGTACTCCTTATCTTCACCAGGCAACCTAAAGATATATTGAAAGACTGCAAAACCAACGTCAGCATCAGGGCAATGAACGATAGCACTGTCGTACCTTCGAAGCTTTCTCTGCCAGTCTTCTCCAAGAAGCTTTTCTTTTCACTATTATAAGGAATGTGACGAGAGTAGTCTTTGATATTGCCCAGTGGATGAACTTGGAACTCCAAGACCTCCCGCTCCATGCGTTCGGTCAAGTCTTCAAACGGAGGGTAGTTGACATCGCCTTTGGTCTTGCTCTTTGCAAAGATAGCTCCATCTTTGCTCATCTTGGATCTCCTAATCACTTTACGAGGCGGGTACGAGGTTGTGGGAGTTTCGGAGGAGAATGTGTAATCCGATGATATGAGAACTGATGAAGATTTGTAGTGATGTTCTTCCGGCTTGACAGGATTGAGAAGAGATGCCAAAGGCAGCATGATAGGGTAATGCTGGAGGTTGTTGATTCCTAAGTGGACCGCGTTGCTAAATGATAACTGTCATGTAATTCCGATCTCGAAACAGGAGGCTGAAGTGATGTTGCAAAGTCAGATTATCAGATATACTGGTGTTGACAAACGGTGACTTGAGAGGGTTTGCAGCAACACCCTGGATGGTGGACGATGAGTATAAGGCCCACGCTTTGATTGACAGGCTTCCAGAATGGCGGTCAGACTGCTCTCAACTTCTTTCAAAAAACCATGCAATGATAGGTTATGCGAGAGCTCTCTTTGTCGAGATGTTTTAGATTATGGATGGAAAACGAAGAATCCGTTTGTACTTCTGCACTAATGATTGGATCACAACAAATCAACGTGGAAAAGGTGATGACGGTGCTATGTTATGTATTTTTTGAGAAAGATCAAGAAAATAAATGGAAAGCAAACGATGGTGGTTCTTTGACTTGAGATGCGAGTTGTTGAATGCCTCGAAAGGAGATCGAATCAAAGAAGAAGTGACTCAAATAATATTGAGAAGCTTTAATGTATGCCATTGCTTCCCTATCCGTTTCCACGAGAGCAATCGAACTCCAAAAACTCATGCTTGCGTACACCTGAGTGCTCATCGAGGCAGGTCGTTTCACTGCCATGAGCAAAATTCTATGCTACCCCGTGCTAAGAACTGTATCAGAAGCATATCAGGAACAGACTTGTCTCGCTGACTCCGACCACAAGATTGGTATAGGTCGTGCGCTACTCCAGATGCGGCAAATTGAAATCCACGGGCGTTGTAGGATACTTTAGACCCATCGTGCTAACAAGGGGTGTGAACACGGGAGGCTGCAGCATTCCCGGATAGCTAGATGATAAGGATGGTGTAGTTGTACCATATCGCAAGGAAACATATTCGATAGAAGTCTCAAACATCTGTTTTTGGCTTCTATCACAAACTTTGATCGCAAACATGATATCGAAATGCTAAATGAGTAGAGGTCATAACACTGAGGTAGTAAGACATCAGAACCATAAAGTAAATTGAATTTCTGGGCCAAAACTTTGTGGCTCTTTATAAACAGATTCTGATATGCACAAGACTTGTAGCATCTTTACAAACAGCTTCACGAAGGATTAAGTTACAGCCGGATAAGAAGTAATTGCAGTTCTGCAACATTCAACAGAGTGGACAGAGCGCCCCGGCCAATCCAAGACAACTGTTAGAGCAGCCATGTGTACATCACATGTGTCAAGATGTCCAGTATTTGACATCAGTGCATGGCTGATAAGCGGAAATCCGCGACTTCGGTAGGATTTAGAGCCATTGGAGAGCCACATGTAGATACCAGTAGGGAAAGGTATTTTGAATATGCTACCTCGTATTTTACATTCAGAGAATTCAGATGTTGGAAACACCCGAGTTCCACACAGATCCAGATTCTTGGATACTAAGTGAGCTGAAACGTATGAGACCTATCCTGATTAACACTTCGATAGCAAACATCACATCTTACGAGAAAATGGTGACTGGGTAACGTTCAGAACAAGACCGGCGAGGTTGACCGCGTAATTCATGAATTCGCGTATAGTGAGCCTAGTACAACCTCTTCATCTAAGGTAATGATAGCACCATCTGTAATGAGGAGGTCATATCTCTAATGATTGCAGAGCAGATGCAGAGCCAACTAACCAAAAAGCATCGCTTTCCTCGAGAGTCCAATCGAACACAAAGGTGTGCATCAAGTCTTGAAAGTTGATTATGCATAAAGCCCATTGTCACGATGTATTTGGAACATGTGCATGCTGCTGTCAGACAAAAGACTAATGCATCTTGACTTTCTGCATGATGACGGCCGTTGTTCAAATGCAAACGTGTATGCTAAATGAGAGGAAGCTTGTGGGGTTCACGGGTGAGGATCAGCGCCTACCCCCTTGATATTCCCCTATGGTTTCAAGTCATCTGAAGACAAGCACAAGAGAGTATCAGATCAAATCCTTCTATTTTGATGTAAACCGTCAGCAACACGCGGGAGTGGCAATTGACGGGAGGTTGCATCGTGTAGAGTTGAGTCGGGGTTTATCCTCATGAGAAAGTATTTCAACATTATATTGAATGAGTGTGAGGAATGACACAAGAGTCGTAAGATCAAATGCAAAGCTGTTAAGACATAACAATGTGTGAGTAACGATGATATCGTTCGGAAGATAGTCATAATACCCGAAGACGTAGTGAAAGCTGCTACATATGCCAAGGGACGCGTGAGATTTCTCACGTGATGGTAACGCGGTCCTTGGTCTGAGCACTATTTACAACCCTGAAATTCAGGGACCATCAAAACAATGCCACATCAAAGTTACTCTGGTTGTGTTGCGTTGTGGACAACAACAACGAATGTCACTCTTTTCAACACAGCCAGCTACAACGAATTTTGTCTCTAAGCAGTAAGAGATTGGATGCGTTCCGCTTGTGCAAAATTAAAAACAAACCTGTGTACAAGAGACGCTCACTGCGCAACCACCATCTGACGTTACCTCGACGCGCTCGATCTCCGAAAGGATGGACGAGACTATGGAGGATTCGATCTTCGACAATTATGAGGACTCGGACGCCTTCTCTCCTGTTCCCGTAAGTACATATGGTGTCGAACCCTTCATTTATAATTGAAGATACCCTTTCATGCAGCGATAATTTACTGACAAAATGGGGGCTTCAGGTAGTCAAGAAAGCTGCACCGAAGAAGGCGACCACCTCTGCAGCAACCAAGGCTGCAAAGGCTACTGTTGCCAAAAAGATGGTACAATCAACATTAAAAACCACCAAGCCGGCGCCAAAGAAGAGGTCGAAAGCAGAGAGCGATGAAGAATCTGATAATGAAGTTTCGGCACTCTCGAATACACCACCAAGCACCAAAAAGCAGAAAACGGAACCTGCGAAGAAATCGGCGGGAGCTCCTCTGCAGGACATCGCGAATGAGAGCGTGAACTATGACGAACCTGTACCAGCAAAGCCAGCAGCGAAAAAGAAGACGGCGACCGAGCAGTACCAGAAACTTACACAATTGGAACATATCATCAAGCGACCAGATACATATATTGGTTCAGTGGAGATGACGGAACAACAGATGTGGGTTTTCAACTCGGAAAAGTCAGAGATGGAACTGCGCAAAGTCAACTTCGTACCTGGATTGTACAAAATCTTTGATGAAATCTTGGTCAACGCTGCAGACAACAGACAGCGAGACAAGAATATGAAGCAGATCAAGGTCACAATGGATCGAGAGACTGGTGAAATCAGTGTGGAGAACGATGGAGCTGGTATTCCTGTTCAGATTCACGAGGTATGTAATATATTTTCCCTGGAATAAATTCCAGTATTGACGAGACGTAGAAAGAAAGAGTCTACATTCCAGAAATGATTTTTGGTCATCTTCTTGCTGGATCGAACTTCGACGACGAAGAAGCGAAGACTACTGGTGGTCGAAATGGTTATGGTGCTAAACTTTGTAACATTTTCAGCACCCAATTCACCGTGGAAACACAAGACTCTGCCAGTGGGAAGAGATACAAGCAAACATGGACAGACAATATGGGAAAGATGGGCAAAGCCAAGATCACGGCCAGCAAGAGTAGTGACTTCACCCGAGTCACCTTCACACCAGACTACAAGCGCTTCAAGATGAGCGGTATCGATGATGATTTTGAGGCGCTTGTCAAGCGTCGAGTCTATGATATGGCTGGTACATTGAAAGGTGTAAAAGTGTCGTTGAACGGTACAGCCATTAAATTGAGCTTCACAAGCTACATCAAAATGTATGCAAAAGCCATCAACAAAGAGCGCGGGCTTGAAGAAGGTGCTTCGGCTGAGGCAACCGTCCTTGTCGACGAAGTCAAGAACCACGAGAATTGGGAGATTGGCTTTGCCGTGTCAGATGGCTCGTTTCAGCAAGTGTCATTCGTTAACTCAATTGCAACAACCTTTGGTGGAACTCATGTCAACTACATTTCCGATCAGATCTGCGAGAAACTGATGGCTGTGGTCAAGAAGAAGAATCCGAAAGGAGCAGCTCTCAAATCCAATCAGATCCGGAACCATATTTTCCTATTTGTAAACTGCTTGATTGTCAATCCTGCGTTCACCTCGCAAACAAAAGAGCAGCTTACTACCAAGGCAAAGCAGTTTGGAAGCAAATGCATTCTCTCCGACCAATTCCTGAAGAAAATTGGCGAGACCGATGCAGTGCAAAATATCCTCAACTTCGCACAAGCCAAAGCAGATTCTGTTCTTGCTAAGAGTGATGGCAACAGACGTTCTCGTATGAGTAATCCAAAACTCGTCGATGCTAACTTGGCCGGAACAAAACGTGGCCATGAATGTACACTGATTCTGACTGAGGGTGACTCTGCAAAGGGTCTCGCTGTGGCTGGTCGCGCCATCTTGGATCCTGATCGTATCGGTGTTTTCCCACTTAGAGGTAAAATGCTGAATGTTCGTGATGCAGGCATTGAACAGATCAGTAAGAACGCTGAGATCCAGAACATCAAGCAGTTCCTTGGCTTGAAACATAAACAAGTCTACAACGACACAAGCACGTTGAGATACGGCCACCTCATGATCATGGCAGATCAAGATCACGATGGTAGTCACATCAAGGGTCTTCTGATCAACTTTCTGCAAGTTCAGTTTCCTAGTCTTCTCAAGCTACCAGATTTCTTCAGAGAGTTTATCACGCCAATTGTGAAGGTATGGAAAGGACCAAACCCTCGCAAGCCCATCAACCTTCGTTCATTCTTTACCATGCCACAATATGAGGAGTGGAAGGAGCAACATGCTCATGAGAAAGGATGGAAACACAAGTATTACAAGGGTTTGGGAACTTCAGAGCCTGGCGATGCACAGGTTTATTTCAGTAACCTTGACGACCATCTTCGTGAGTTCGAAACCATGAAGACAGAAGAAGAGGAACTGTTCGAACTAGCTTTCTCGAAAAAGAAAGCAGATGCACGAAAGGTCTGGTTAGGCAACTTTCTGCCAGGAACCTACCTAGACCATTCTACCAAGACAATTACCTACGATAATTTTGTGAATAAGGAGCTGATTCTGTTTTCCATGGCTGACAACCTACGATCCATTCCTTCCGTCATTGACGGTTTCAAGCCCGGTCAACGCAAGGTTCTGCACGCCTGCTTCAAGCGTAATCTTGTCAAGGACATGAAAGTTGTCGAACTGGCAGGTTATGTATCAGAGCATACTGCATATCATCATGGTGAAGCGTCTATGCACATGACAATCATCGGTCTCGCGCAGAATTACGTCGGTTCCAACAACATCAATTGCTTAGAGCCTAGCGGCAATTTTGGTTCTCGTCTATCTGGTGGAACTGATGCTGCTAGTCCTCGTTACATCTTCACAAGACTTTCGCCTTTCGCACGCAAGGTGTTTTCGCAACTCGACGAGCCACTGTACGAACACAATGTCGATGATGGCCGTAAGGTAGAGCCAACCATGTTTGCCCCAATCATTCCTATGGTATTGGTCAATGGTGCCGACGGTATTGGAACAGGTTGGAGTACTACTATTCCCAACTATCATCCGATTGATATAGTCAACAATCTCAAGCGTCGTATGGGCCGTCTTGATGGTGGTGAAGAAGCTCCGTTTACAACCATGATGCCGTGGTTCAAAGGCTGGAAGGGCACTGTGGAAGAAGTGTCACCTGGAAAATACAGCATGAATGGTATTGTTAAGGAGACTGGTGACAAGGAAGTTGAGATCACCGAATTACCTATTCGAGTATGGACAGATGATTTCAAAGCTCGACTTGAAGATATCATCAAAGCCGAGAAAATCCCTTCATTTATCAAGGATTACAAAGAATACAACGACCATCAAAATGTACACTTCATCATTCAAATGGACGAGAAGCATATGAAAGCAGCCTTGGCAGATGGATTGGCTGAGCGATTCAAGCTCAACAAGACCATTAACACGACGAATCTGGTTGCATTCGATACCCGCGGACAGATGCGTAAGTATGAAAAGGTGGAGGACATTCTCGAAGAATATTATGTATATCGTTTAGACATGTATTCCAAACGAAAGGTAAGCTAGCGACAACCTATTCCAGGCTGATGCTGACCAAAGACACAGGCATACTGGCTCAATAAGCTGGATGTAGAGTTCCGCAAGCTAAACAATCAAGCCCGTTTCGTAATGGAAATCATTGATGGCAAGCTTATTGTCTCTAAGAAGAAGAAACCAGTATTGGTAGCCGAGCTTCGCAAGCGTAATTATGAGGCGTTCTCCAAGGTTAAAGATGCTGAGAAAGCTGGGGAATCTGAAGACGTTGTTGAGAATGAGGACGAAATCGAAGCTGACGATGATGTTGGTGCACGCGACTTTGATTATCTGCTTGGAGTATGTGCTTCTATACCATTAAATCTAGTATGCTTGTGCTAACTCTTTCATGTAGATGCCCATCTGGTCACTCACACAAGAACGGGTGGAGAAACTCAAGGATCAGATGGCTGCAAAGAAGGACGAGCATGATGCCATGGAGCGCCTCAGTGAAAAAGACCTGTGGTGCGAAGATTTGGATGCGTTCGTCGCTGAATGGGACCTTCAACTCAAGGAGCAAGCCGACTATGAAAAGTCGATTCGAAACACTAATCGCCGCGTTTCCCGCAAGATCGGTGCCGGGAAGAGTGCAAAATCACGCGCAAGGGCTGATGATGACTACAACCCCAAACCAGCCAAGGCCAATCCAGCCAAGGGTGTCGTCAAGGTTGAGAATAAGCCTTCACAACGGTTCTTGGACATGTTCGCCAATGCTAAACCTAAGCCAAAGTCGAAACCTGGATTTGGCGGAGATGCTGCGAACGATGATGATGATGATGATGATATGCTTTCAGGTATGTCCGACGACGATTTTGAAGCTCTGAAAACCTCGAAATCATCAAAAGAGCCATCGAAGGAATCATCTATTGTTACTAGTAATGGTGCTGCAAACGGTAGAAGCAAGCGGGCTGTTGCAGCTGCGCCAAAAAAGTGGGTTATTGATGACGATGAAGAATCTGAGAGTGATGATGGTAAACTTCTTGGTGACATTGGCGACATGGTCAAAGGAATTGGAGCAAGCGGTGCAGATGACACACTAGCGGCCACAGGTCGCGTCTCTCTACATCAGGGACGTCCGGCAAGCAGTCACGGAGCGAGCAATGATCTTCCCAAGATCAAGTCAAAACCAAGCAAGGTCTTCACTGTCAGTGACGACGATGAGACCAACTACGAACTGCTTGCGGCTTCGTCTCCTCGCAAAGCACCTCAACGGGATGAATTGGACAGCTTCTTATCGGACGATGATGCTCCTCTGCCTGTCAAGAAGGCTCCAGCAAAGCCTGTGGCAAAAGCTCCAATTGTTAAGCCTGTTGTCAAGCGAGCTCCTAAAGCAAAATCTGTGGAAAAGCCTGCTGCTGCATCAAAGCCTCTTGTCTTGTCTCCTGCAGCGAAAGCTTATGCAGCAAAGCAAAGCAAGCTCACCTTGCCGTCAAAGAATGCATTCAGTGATGATGAGGATTTCGATATGAAAGATATGCCTGCTCCGAGAGGCAATTCTCGACCTAAGAAATCAGCGCTCAGTGATGATGAGGACGAAGAAATGGACGATGCACCACCAGTTAAAACAAAGGCAGCTGCAAAACCCCTCGCCAAACCAAAGGCTGCGCCTGCTGTAAGGAAGACTGTACCAAAGAAGAAGTCTGCTCTAAGTGACGATGATGATGACCTTGAAATGAGCGATGCGCCGTCTCCACCGGCAAAACCTGTTGCGAATGGAAGAGGCAGACCAGCTCGAGCTGCCGTTGCGGCCAGCAAGAAACCCGTTTATGTTGACAGTGAAGATGAAGATGAGGAGACTGGTGATTTTGATGAGAGTGCGGTTGTTGAAGAGGACGAGAGCGAGGATTATGATGATTGAACAATGAGATTATATGCATGAGTGTATTGAACGGGAATTGGAGTTATGATGGTTTGTTTATGGCAGTGTCAGGGAAGGATATCCTTTTGCTCTTTTATGTTACTATGCTTGCCATTTGCTGCATTCACAAGTTGTATATAATATGAGACAGCACCACTTGGTGGTGGCATGGCTAGAAGAAAGAGCAGTGCACATAGGAATATCATCACATGCCATAGCATTCTGATATGAAGAAATTTGGACTTATCGCATACCCTCAAGTAGAAGACATCCGATGTGTTCGGTCTCACGATCGAAACATTCTGTGGATTGTCAGTCCAAGGTTCTATTACAGATTACTACGGACGCCGTAATTCCAAGCATCGTACTCGCTCGCATCCGCACCTTCCCATTTGGCGTCAAGCACTCAGCCAAGCATCAACGCGGGGGAAAGAATCGCAGTGGACTTTTTTTGGGCATTTTCAGCCCCAATTCCCTTTCCTTTTCCCCATCCACTCATTCTTACCTGACCTTCGTCAATCATCGCCGCCTGAAACGACCTTCGCCGTAATTGATCAACTCAGACGTGAGACGTGATATCAACTGGCAGCTTTTCCAGACACCGGAACACGATACAAAAGACTCGAGACGACGAAGACAAGACGATTCAAAAGAAGAAGAAATAAAACCCCAAGACATACATAGGGCTGTGATTCCATGCTGGGCTGACAAGTATTGGTAAATGGGATAGGATCAAGCATTCGAGAGTCCCCACTCCTCCTTCAGACCAATTACCAAGTACCGTCGTCTTCCGTCACTCGTCACTGGTTACCACCACTTAACAACATAACTCCTACGGTCTTCCTTCCTGCGAGCGTGCATACGTCAAGACACAAGAACGACTTTCTGCATCATTTCACAAACAACATCCTGCGCTTCTTCATTCGAGGTGAGTGCTTACTCAGAACGATGATCTTATAAATCGAAGGGGCAAGGAGGGGTTGTCGTTTCATTTCGCATGCGCCGAGGACGTGATATGGGCTTTTTGCTGACAGGTACCGTGATGCGCAGATTGAAACAACAGTTCTTGAACGATACACGACGAGTTGACGATAAATATTACGAAGAAGAGACACGGGCGACTCTTCACACAAGCCAAGGACTCTATCGAGCTAGATCTGAGGCTCTAGGTGAAGTACACCGAGATTGAGGGACTGTCGCAAAGATGGGTAAATCGTGAGTAGAGTTTCTTTGCTAATCTTTACTAATGCTGCTGCTGCCGCTACTCCTACTACTATCGCTACTACCGCTACTATCGCAAGACATGGCGCAATGAGAAGGAGCTTCATTGTAGTTGCCACAACCTAGAAGAGTCAAGGAAGATGGCATGACGTTCTATACGAGTGGTGGAGCGACAAGTGCTGGCAAGGAGAGGCGTTACAATTCCGGTCAATATCCTTTCTATACACATTCCTTCGAGTATTTTGAGCCGAGCACGACAGCAATTAAACGTAATCATCACTTGGAATGATGCGAAGCAGAGATGTTCAATCAGATCGCATATCTTGTTAGGTCTCATGGTCAGACGTTGCTTTCATGAAGCGCCAATGGCAGGCGTAGATATTGATAGGGAAAGGCTCCTTGGACTGCATATCCACGTTTCCCGTTACGAAAGTTGTGGAATTATTGTGTAGCCACGCTCGTGGTTGAAGAGGCAACTACCATGCAGTATCTATAACGGTTGGAAGGGTTAGATCCGCACAAAAAAGCTCAGTCTTGATGTAGATCAGCAGAATCCATCTCGACGGCGGCGACAGCAGCAGCAGTAGCACCCATCATCGTAGCTGTAATGACTGTTTGCGTCCCAATACTAACTTCCCACTAGTCAGTCAAAGCTCTCTACAGAGCAACTACAAGAACTGCAAAAATCTACACACTTCGACAAGAAGGAGTTGCAGCAATGGTATAAAGGTACATTTTCCGATCTCCGCACTCCATTGGCTGCCATACTCACCGTTTACATAGGATTCCTGAAAGACTGCCCCTCAGGCATGCTTACTAAAGAAGAATTCCAAAAGATCTACCGCCAGTTCTTTCCCTTTGGTGACCCATCGTCATTCGCAGATTATGTGTTTAATGTGTTCGACAGTGATAGATCAGGCGCAATCGATTTCAAGGAGTTTATTTGTGCTTTGAGTATCACGAGTCGCGGGAAGATGGAGGATAAGCTTGATTGGGCGTTTCAACTTTACGATATTGATAATGATGGCAAAATTAGTTATGATGAGATGTTGGCCATTGTGGAGGCTATTTATAAGATGGTATGCTATTTTCTTCAATTCGAGTTTCGCGCAGAGCTGGCTGTCGCGGTTACTTTGGAATACTCGTTAATATGTGCTATACAGGTGGGCTCAATGGTCAAGCTCCCAGATGACGAAGATACACCTGAGAAAAGAGTTAAGAAGATCTTCCGCATGATGGATAAGGATGAGAACGGAAGTCTAGACAAGGAGGAATTCAAGGAGGGCAGCAAGAGGGATGAAACGATTGTGTCAGCGCTTTCGTTGTATGATGGTTTGGTGTGAGCGGATGGCTTGCAGATTCAAGCTTTATTTCCTTCTAAGCATGGAAGCATGGCGGAACAAACGTTTAGTGGACGGACGGAATGGACTGGACAATGAAGATATCAACGACTAGGTTATTGTTTTATGAAGAAGCGAGGTTTGCAGATCAAGATGGAATGAGATGAGACATGTAATGGAATGACGACGTTGCGATTATGTGCTATGAAAGATAAGCATGGAATGGCCGAGGTCATATCATATAAAACAGGGAATTGAGCATATATATCCAATTCAAGGCGTGGAAAGCTGGCTTTCCATCTCTTTTTTTTCCCCCTGAGAATCACTCTGCAGCATAGTTCATTCTTCAGAACTTTTGGACTTTATTCACATAATCCGAGTAACCTTCCAGCAACGCCATCCCATTCTTCATCCCATCTCCTACTGCCCTCTCTAACAGCACCCTCTCTCAACCGCCTCAGCTGTTTCCCATCTCTCTCGCCAAACAACTCCCTCAACACATCAGTCAGCTCCTCACTCGTCACAAACCCCTTCCCATTCCCGTCCTCCTTCACAAGCTCACCCCAGCTTTCATATCCTGCGTAGCCCACGACAGGTAGTCCGGCCCCAAACATGTCGACCACTTTCATCGGGAGATCGACGCCGCTACTGCTCTTGTGCAGACACACGCCTAGATCTGCACATGCTAGAAGCGTGGCGTAGTCGGCGGCTGTCAGCCATGCTGTGGTGATTGTGATGTTTTGTAATTTTCCGGATTTGGTGAGTTGGGAGATTTGAGAGAGGTAGTGTTCCTTCTGAGGACCTTTGCCCGTGATCACCGCTAGGATTGGTGGGAGGGTTGTATTTGAGGTTGAAGTGGAAGAAGAGTAGCTGCATAGAGCGGAGAGGAGAAGGTTGAAATCTTCGTCTGGTGTCCAGGATGTGCTGCTGACTAGAAGCTTGGTGGTCCCGTCAAGGATCGAGCTTGCGAATGATTGCGTCTCGATCAGTTTTTCTAGGAAGTGACGACGTGTATCGGAGTCTGGGATGGGTTGGAAGATCGATGCTGGTCGATCGTGTAGTGTTAAGATCGGCGAGCGGATCTTATATGGTTTCTCCTGCAGCTGTTTCTTCATGGCGTCTGTCACTGTGAAACTCGCGGTCGGTGCCCAACTGCCCACTCTGCTCTCATACAATTTCGAGATCTTGACGAATGGATGATTTGCTCCTCTTGTCCCTGCCAGGATCGTCCAGCCGTAGTTGTGCCAGTCTATGATGAGGTGTGTGTTTCGGAGGAAGCAGACTATTGCTGCGATTAGCAGGGTAGGTATCGATGGCGGGTTCTGAACAAGAAGCCATCTTGCGGGTTGTGTGCGGTAGCTGAGTACGTAGAGAAGTGAGAGAATCTGCCAGATTACTTTTATGGGGCCTCCAACGAGGAAAGGAAGTGTATTCAAGCGAAGGAAGGAAGGTGGTGACGGGAGCGGGACGATGTTGATGAGTGGATTGTCGATAAGTCCTGGATGGAGAGTTGATTCTGCTTGCGTGTGAGCAATGATCGCACAAGGCAAGAAGTGATCATACCTTGATACCCAATCACATCCACTCTTCCGCCATGTTTTGCTATACTGATAGCATGATATTGCATACGAGGACTTCTGCCAATATCTCCGAGAACCAGCACTTGGACGGAGGTTTTGGCGCCTATTGCTGCAGATTCTTGTGCCGGCGAGGCCTTGACATATCTACTTGGTAGCATCAAGAGGATGATTGTGAAAGTGGTTGATATCAGAAGTGCAACCGGGAGGATAGATTCCAGCATGGTGATCTGGCTCGAACGAATGCGTATCGTGATATTTTAGAACATGGTGTTTCCGTTATTGTACTCGCGTGTAACTTCAAGAGATCCCTCCTGCAATCCGAAAATGATATGAATTTCGATCCTTGCACGCAATGTTCTATATATCGTGTGAGAGGAATAAGGCTCGAAATCCTTCGTTCAGCCTTTCGCATGTAAAAATGCCAGTTCAGACTTTCAGTGAGTTTAGCGGGGTCAGACCCTGGAAAATGCAGAATGACGCACCTCAAGTCAGCCTATCAGAGACGCTGGACGGCGCATACATTCAGGGGGAAACAATCGTTGCGGGTCCATTCGTGCATCAACAAACCAAGACTTCCACTTTGGGAAGGCACAACGAAAGGGAAGGAGGGAAGGAGCTTGTCGCCGCCAAACTACCACAACGTGACTCGGTTTTTGCAATTGCGATTGCGATATACACTTCCCACCTCAATCCATCCAAACCGTTGAGCTTGTTCCCTTCTTTTTGGTCAACCAAGCACGCCCAAATCTCTCCACATCCAAGAAGACCTGCTTCGAATGCTAGACTGATAACAACGTCCTTGATCCATGATATCAGCCGCATAAAAGTGCACAGACAATCGACGAAGCGACGCATCACATCCCGCCAGCAGTCAGAGAGACTTGGGACGGTGACGACAAGCCATCGACAGACGATACATTCCCTACCACAACGTATGCGGGCAGCATCGAAACCTATCTACGGAGCTTGAACGCTCTCTTTCTCGATCTCAACTCGTCCTCTGCAGCAATGGCTACCAGCTATGCTCTGCCTTCTTCGACAATGCACAACGCTCACAGCCATCATGGTCACAATCACGTCCATTCCCACTCCCATTCCCACTCTCCAAGCAGACCAACTGCGAACACAACGCGAGCAATGAGACACGAGAGATCCAACGGCAGCCTGCATTCGTTCTCACATTCCGAGTCGAGCGTCGACCACAACCACTCCCATGATCATAAGCATAAACATGGACACAACTGCAACCACAATCACCACATACACGAGCCGTCTCCATTAGGTGTAGGATATCCTACTCCCCCAAATAGCGATAGTTTGCCGGGACAATCCTTCGAGAAGCATGCCTACGAGTCTTCTTCAGAGTTATCCAAGGTAGACTCGTATGAACCACCACCAAACGCAGTAGATGTTGTTGGACACAATCATGGACATCACCATCATCACTCCACTTCTGTAGAGCCACGATCCAAGTTTACCGCCTTTGTCCTTCCATATACACGAAAATGGCCATTACTATACACAATTATGGCAGATAAGGATTCAAGGAGGATATTTTATTTCATGAGGTATATGCTACCCATCAGGGTGGTTGAACGACGTGCTAACTCACGTACAGTCTAAATTTCGGGTTCATGCTTGTCCAGGCTTTCTATGGCTTTCTTACCGACTCTCTTGGACTTCTAAGTGACAGTATACACATGTTGTTTGATTGCCTGGCATTAGCAGTTGGCTTGTTCGCAGCTGTTGCAAGTAAATGGCCTCCAAGCGAGAGATTCCCATATGGTTTCGGCAAAATTGAGAGTTTGTCTGGCTTTGGCAATGGAGTCTTCTTGATGTATGTCTGTGGTCCCTTCTTCGAGACAGGTACTAACAATCTACAGGCTTATCAGTGTCGAAATTATGATCGAGGCTGTCGAACGCCTTGCCGAAGATCGACCAACAAAGCGATTGTTGGAGCTGTTTGTTGTCAGTGGTTTAGGTCTCGTGGTGAACTTGATTGGCATGGCATGCTTTGGACACCATCATCACGGTCATGATCACGGCCATTCCCATGGACACTCTCATGGACATAGTCATGGACATTCGCATTCCCATTCCCACGATGAGAAACACAGCTGTGATCACTCGCATGACCACGACCATTCTCACAACCATAACCATGATCGTTCTCACGATTCGCTGCTGTCGGAGAAGCCAAAGAAGGCTCACTCCCATTCTCACTCCCACGATCACGACAACGAAAATATGCATGGAATTTTTCTACATGTCCTTGCAGACACAATGGGTTCAGCTGCAGTCATGGTCTCTACCGCACTCATCTACTTCACGGGCTTTCAAGGATGGGATCCAATCGCTTCTTGCGTAATTGCAATTCTCATATTCCTCTCCTCGATCCCACTCATCAAATCATCTGCAAGAAAGCTTCTACTTACTATCCCGGATGATACTGAGTATGCGCTGCGAGACACCTTGGCAAGTGTAAGCAGTTTGAGAGGTGTTGCGAGTTACACTGTTCCAAGGTTCTGGCTCGGCGATGGCGTTGAGGGAGAAGGGGAGAAGATCCTGGGTGTCATGCATGTTCAGGCCACCAGAGGAAGTGATCTCGATGATGTGAAGGAGCGCGTTCGCATACTGTTATTTGAGAGAGGCATGAATGTTGTTGTTCAGGTAGAGGGTATAGGTGAAACTGGTTGTTGGTGCGGTGGCATGAGAGAGTTGAACTTTCGACGGTTTGAGTCTTCCTCGAGTTAAGCGGGGATGATAGATCATTATGTTAGGCGTTTGGGTATATGTGCTGTACGACAGGATACGACATCATTGGGATTGCTTGGATTGCATCAGAATTGTTAGCGCAGGGTGCTGAGATTAATAAGCACAATAAGATGATGCACTGTGATTTGGTCGATGAGGTGGGTTGTTTGGATTATGCATATATATAACTTGAGCGACGACTCCGTTACGTGATGGTATTAGTAATACACACTAGGTGTTAGGTATATATAGCTAGCACATAAACACAGCTACCAAATTCGAAAATTAGGCAACCAAGAAGAATATATGCTACCATTACAAGCTTTCGGTATCCTTACCCAACACTTCTTTTACTTGCAAGCGAGACAATGTCGTGGAATGGCAACAACATGCAAGTTGAGGCTGAAGCACTAGGCCAGCAATCTCAGTGAGCCACAGCCAAAACTTGTGCGTCAGACAAGCCTCACCTCTTCGTATTATTCAGCATCTATTTACAGCGACAACAGGGCTTTTCTTCTTTAGTGTAGCTTGCCGTGAGACATGTTCATACACAAGGCACAGAAAAAATATCCACAAGAAGGGTCACCCAACC
>Ga0115847_100151_pt1 | contig 16733 bp, 23 predicted proteins | sample InSIn5SAF170_FD_83861 | JGI IMG/M metagenome (GOLD analysis project Ga0115847, IMG submission 83861)
GGGCGTTCGAGAGTCTGTAGGCACTGACATGGACATGCTTCTGCGCTGTTGAGAAGGAATGGCGGGACTCGTTGGTGTGGAGGACTGGAGTGGAGCGGCGACGGAGTTAGCACGCTGGTGTGGTAACGTGAATCCTTGCTGCTGCTGTTGAGGCGATGAGTATGGATGTTGTCTGTAATTCTGGTTGGGTGGCTGCATCATGCCTCCCTGCTGCTGCTGCTGTTGATGTGCGAGCATTGGGCTAGGAAACATGCCTTGTGGATATTGTGGTGCATTTGGGAACTGCTGTGCATAGCTTTGATGTATGCTCTGCTCGAGTGCACTTCGCATGGCGACATGGTTCGTGAGATAAGCGCTGAGTCGTCTGTTGAAATCTGCGCTGCCTGTCTGCAAGTGTGCAGTCAATCGACGGTACTGAAGCGGTAGGTCATCATCCTCCTCTTCGTACATCTCTTCATTCTGGACGTCTTGCTCAGTCACTCGTAGGGAACGTCCAGTTCGACGCTTGTGAATTTCGGAAGCACGACGAGCAGATTCGACTCTTGCTTCCAGTGAGCGGTCGCTCCGCCGTGATGCGGCGATATATGCTCGCTCTTGGTTCTCTTCATGAGTACGCTCAGTCTGAATTGGAGTTAGAAAGAAGCTTATCGTGGAAGGACGTCACAGCAGACACCCACCTTGACGGCCTTAGCAGGCGGGATCGATCTGGTAGGAGGCATGATGGATTACTATGCCGCCGCAGGAAGTATGGCGATGGTGAGTAGTGGTGAAAGGGTAGATGAAGGGAAGGTTCAAGTGCTGTCGAAGTGCAAGAACCAGGTGGTGGACGTTTAAAGTGCAGCAATCGAGGATGGTGCCTGAAGGGGAAGCTCGGTACTTTATCCGTTGGCTGGTGATGATGTGGAGTAGGTGTTCAGCGTGTCAATATCTCGATCGACAGGAGCTGCTAGGGGTGTGGATCGGGTTATGGTAGGGCCAGTGATGCAAATCAAAGACCAAGAGCAGAATGCGAATAAGCTTCGATGAGGGTGCGTGAAGAAAAGGGTTCCAGGTATCGTAAGAAATGCTCCGTAACGGTTGTTTACGCTGCGAGATTCACGATGTTGAGGGCAAGCCCACCAAAAATGGGGATCGATCGGACTTTCAGAGGTCTGCCGGGCCTTGTCAATCGGATCGCTTAGCTGTTTCTTGGGCGTTTCTTCAGATCTCGGGAACACGATTGTGGACAGCGAGCCAAAACCAAAATCAAAACCCCTCGTGTGCGGTGAGTTTGAGAATGTGATTGATCACAACAACAACAACAACAAATAACGCTGATAACTTTCCACCTAAAAAGCGGGAGAGAGTCGAGATGAGAGGTTACTTCGAAGGGAACTCTGTCGATGCGTGCTCGAGATTGAGAAGCGCGAGGGGGTTTGCTTAAGTCTGCTTTCCTTCATCTGCCAAGTGCCCTCGCTGCTATTATTTTGACTGGAGCCCATCGAAAGGGTTCAAGGCCAAAAAGGTCAAGGGTGTGGATGAACTGCTCCAAGTGCCTCAATAAGGTTCAACTTGCTCGCAGACCAGGACGAGTGAGAGGCGCGCATTCCGCGACCTGTGGTGAGCAGACAGACGCGGGCTGTGACGTTTCTTCTTTTCTCCCTACGAAAAAAAAAAGGTTGTGGTGGAGACCAAAGCGTGTCAGATCCGATCAGATCTGCTCTGCGACCCCAATTAACTTGATCGGTAAGCCAATCTGCTGTGGTGGAGTTTCACCCTTCCAGGACGGAGACAACAATTGCCATGTTCGCGTGTTATGGGAATTGCATCAGATGGGGCTACTTCCCTCCCATCTTAACGCCGCCCGCCCAATCAATCGCATGGGGGTGCGAGTGTGCGGTGGGCAGCACACATGGACGAGAGATTCGTCGATCGTCAGTGGCAACAACCAGCTAAACAGTCATAAGTTCCCATTTCTTTCTGCGTTTCCTACGGGACGATTATGGGAGTACTGTATGTGGTAAGTATCGCTACACAGCCCATTCTTATTCTTATTCGTATCTATAATACCTGGCAAGCTCTCTTGTCGATCTGGCCCAGAGGGGAGAAGAGCCTTTAGACTAGCTGGCACTTCCATGCCTTGCTTCTCACCCTCACCTCACCTCCTTATCTCTCGCACACTGGCTCCAGCCTCCCTCCCTCTCATCCATCAAACACATTCTGGACATGCATATGTTGGGTTGGCATCGCGATCTCATCGACGCTTGCGACCCCTAACCCGCTTTATACTTTGCAGCCTCCCTTTCTTACTCGTCCATGGTTCAGATCAGTAAACTGCCAACCCACTTGCGACCCTCACATTGGAATCATTCTAGATTGGCGAGACCTTTCGTTCAGGCAATTCCCCAGCACGCTTGTTGATCCCACACCCCCTCCTAAAACCTTTTCACAACCAATAACCTCTCCTGTTCTGTCATTCTTCCAGCCGTTTCCCTCCCTTATCCCCTACCACCCTCACGTCACAGGCATGCAACCACGTTATTTTCCGGCTGCTTCCAAAGCACGTTTTCTGGAAACAAACATCATCTGGCAGCAAAAGCGCAACGCTGCAGTCGCGAGTTAGTCGCCAGATCACGGGACTCGTGTTCGTGTTGCTCTACAGGGTCATGAGTAAAACGCATCTCTTTCTCTTGTCTGACGAACGATCCTGTTGTGTCTCTGGCGCGTACCTTGGATGTTGATCGCAATTCTCCCATTCGATCGCTCGATGGTTGACCTTCTCCTCATTCGTGGTGAAGAAAAAGATCCAGTCTGTGTTCCGCACTGGTTTCTGCACTTTGCACCTAGCGTTCTGGCACTTTCCCATCTTTTTTTCCCCATCTCGAGCAGTTTTGGCCCTCTCGGAGATGTTTGGTGAAAGTAGAATGTCTTAGATCTGGCTACGTCAAAGTCACTTGGGAGACAAATGATCCCACAATCGCGGAATCTGTCCCTCCCTCCCTTGCGCTCTCCACTTGCTCCATTGCGGCCTATTTGGGCAATTCCAGCGAATGTCACGCCTCCCAGCTTGGAGCCATTCTGCGAGGGCGTCCTCCCAAGACTCCAAATCGGACGACGTCAGGGCCCCTACTACGGCAACTAGCAGATAGCCTCGATCTGAGAGCCAATTTTTATGCTGATTTTCTCCGACTGCTATGCCTTGTTGGGTCTGCTGTCCGACAACCGACTTCTGTTGCTGACAGTACCGGTAGGAAGCATGACATATCATGGGGCATTTGAAACATGCGATTTCAAGTAGAGTTTGCTATGTCAATTTCGTTGTCCCTACAAGTTTCCACTGATCACTACGTCTCGTCTGCCACTTTTGCAAGCATGCTTTATTTCGAGATCGATTCTGCAGTATGTCATTTGCGATTGTACTCGCATATTGTGTAGGAAAGGTTTATTTTGATATGTATGTTTGATATGTATGCCCTGAACGCTCGTTTGGTGATATTCTGATCTGGTTCCTGCATCTCCAGCGCATGACCATCAACTCGTACGAGGAGAGGTTGCGTGTGAACAGTGAAAGCACCTACGCAGTATAGAAAAAGTGACGTGAAACTGCTCACGACTCCTCAATCCTGTCGGCGAAGCATTCCCGGTCCTCCCTCTACCAGTTTCGATGCCGTGAATCCAATCATCCACCTGTTCGTAGAAGCCTCGACGTCAAACCATACCAACGTCAAAATTGCGGTATGCAGGCTAGAACGTCGTAACCCTGCCCGGCTTCAATCTCTCACACCATGGCTGCGTCTCGTCTTGATTATAAAATGCGGTTTCCTGTACCATGCATTTCTCTTAGCCGATCAACGTCTGCCAAGCCGTAGATACTGGCCCAGCCAAGCTTGGAGCCCACAAACCACGATCTGCTGAGGATTCTATCACATTCGCTTGCCAGGATCTTCATCATATCTGGTTTTTGCCTCAGATTGCCGAGTCGGCTATCTCACTAAATTTTTGGAGAACATCTGTAATGCTTACTTTTCCTGGTTGGCTGATCTCCTCCTCTTCCTCTCAAATTCCCTTCTCCTCCCCGTCATAAGGCAGCGTCCCTTGGCTCGGTACATCATAGCTTTGACGTATGCTTACTTACCTTGGGTGGACGTGCAGGTTGAGGAGGAGCTCAGGGTGAAGAAGGGTTGACAAATTCCCCCTCTTCCTTTTCTTCCCTTACGTCGAACTCGTTCTCTTCTCTTCATTTTTTTATCATATCCTTCTCTGCGTAGGTGTTGCTACACGCGAGTTCTACTGGTTGTCAGACCATGTGACTTCACACGCTGTCCTTCCATAATACTGTACCGTCTGCCGTCTATCGTGACCAGGTCCGCGTCCCCGATGAGACGACCAATCATGCTTTCCAGGAGATGCTTAAAACCTGCTTGGACTTTAGAGTTTGGAGATTTTGTTCTGGAAGAATATCACTTACACACCCTCAAGTCTGTAACTTTGCACCATTGAATCTTGGTTCGCTTGTCTAATGCTTGCGTGAGCAATGTTCTTCAATGGTTGCCGGACGACTGTTTCACAGAGCTAATGGAGGATGAATCTTGTATCTCGTGGCTTTCATTATCACTTAGATATTGGCCTTCCATAACATGAACAAGGCAGAAGCACCACAAGTGAGACATAGTAGTGGCCCTAAAATATGATGCTATCGCTTTCAGCAAGTCTCAAATTGGTATTCTATGGATATCTATATCTACAACATTGACCTCGGTTTCCACTTGATGTATGGATGTTCATCACCTCCCAACACCATATGATCAACGCCTCCAGTATTCAGCACACCGGGATGAAGATGATCGATATCTGTAACGCCCGCTAACTTCAACGAGGTTATCAACTCGTCCTTGAGAACTAGAGAACTTGTAAGCTTCTACATCTTGTTGTACTTCTGAAAAGGGGATACGCACTGGATGTTAAATGCTCGACCCCTTCGGTGCCATATGTCAAAGAGTAGAGGTATGGTCTGCCAACACCTACAGCAGTTGCACCCAAAGCAAGTGCTTTGACGATGTCGGTTCCACGAGTGATGCCACCGTCGATGTAGATTTCTATCTTGCCAAAGACTTCCGGTACTGTCTTGTGGAGCTCGATAAGAGCCAATATGGCAGGCGGTGCACTGCAGTCGTTGTCAGTCTCTCTAACTCGAGGATGGTTGAATGCAGAACTTGCGTGTCCAGTGACCTTCCACCGTGATTACTTAACATGATCCCATCACACCCATACTCCACCGCTTTCTTTGCATCCGCGGCAGTTTGCACTCCCTTCAACACGACAGGCAAACCACTCGTCTCCTTTATCCATCGGATGTCTTCCCAATTCAACGTGCTATCTACATACTTCGCCATCAGTCGACCCATGCCACCTCCTTTCTTATCGTTGTCGCCTCTAGCACCGCTGATTGCCGAGACAACATTACTTTGGGTCGCTATTCGCTCGTCTGCTTCTCGCTTACCGGGAACAGGAGCGTCGACGGTCACGAAGATGGCCTTGATGCCGAGTTTTCGAGCTTTGTGTAGTAGCTCGGCGGATTTCGGTCGATCTGAGTTGACGTAAAGTTGAAGAAAGAAAGGTTGACCTGGGTTTCCTGCTCGGACAATGTCCTCTAGTGGATATGATGCATTTGATGAGATCTAATCTACCATTAGTTTCATGATTTGAAGTCTTAAACACATAACTTACACATTGAATGATGTCTTCCGTTGCAGCACCCCTTGCCAAAGCTAGCTCTCCCTCTGGATGAGCCAATTTCGCCATAGCGGCAGGACTTATGAAGAACGGCGAGGAGCTCTCACAACCCATGATCTTCCTTCGAATGCTGATCTCCTTGACATTCCTTAGTATCCTCGGTCTGATCATAATCTTCTTATAGTAATCCGAGTTGTTGTGATGCGTTACAAGATCCGTAGCAGCAGAGCTGAAGAACGCCCAGGCCTTCTCGGTCAGAGTATTCCTCGCTACATCCTCGAAATCATGTACGGAGATCAGCTTGAACAAGTCCGGTTTCTCGTACGCTTTCGGTTTTGAGAATGCAATAGGCTGTTCCTCTTGCACGGCGGTAGCTTGCAAAGCAGCTGTCTCTCGCGCCGCTGCCTTTGTCTGCTCTTGTAACTCTTCCATCTCTCGTGCGTTGATCAAGCCGATCAGGCAGTCTTCAGGTAGCGTATCCCCGATGATGCCAGGAGCGTGTATCTCGTCGTAAGCAGCCGTCGCGTCTGACCCGGCGTACTTCAGAATGATGGCTGCTCCGCCCGGATGCTCGCTGTGGAAGTTCGAGACATCGTATACTTTTGAGTGCACGATGATCCAGCAATCTTCATTTGTGGCATGCCGCCGGACCTCATCTAAGGGCACATATGATTGCTCTGTCGCAACGTCCATATTCGACATCTTAGAAACAGAAGGCAGGAAGACAGAGTTATTCAAAAGGAACAATTTGGGATCAGCAGCGGGTGACATGTGAGAAAGGAAAGAGAATATGAGATAGACAGGTGAGAAAATGGAGAACACTACCTTTGCAATTATGGAGTATTGGACTACTCGGGCTTTCTTCCATGGGGGATCACAGCCCGACGTAGCTTGATTTTACGGACTTCCGCAATGGGTTTCTCAACTCTATCCATCACTTAGTTGGATGCTTGTAGTGGATAAGAAACTGATTCTGGTGATAGCGGATGTGGGGAATCCGGGGAAGATGCGATGGAGGCTGAAAGGGCGAGACTTCCGGCCTTCTCGCCGTACTACCTTGGCTCTTTCTCAAGGAGTGGCAAACTCATGCAAACCTGTAGTACACTCTTGTTTCACATGGCAATGTTAGATCTAGGAGTAGTTCAAGGCGTGGCATTCCAACTGCTTTTGGGTGTGATCAAATGTTGAAGCACCATTGTGGCTGAAAATTGCTAGAGAGTGTGATAGGTGCTCCTGACCTCGATCTAGGCTTCATGAAGGGGAACCTTTATCTTTATAGGATAAGACATCTCATGTATTGTACCGTGCTCAGAAAAGTTGTCTATCAGTCATAGGTTGCATCAGGATCTTACTACACCTGATTGTGCCAGCTTTCAAATTTCGTTGACCTCTTGGCTCGGAGGAGCCAAACTTTCAAGACTTCTTATTAAGAAAGAATAGCTGCAATTATTGTAATCATATTCATGTTGCTATAGGCCATATCGGCTCATACAATTCCTCCAGCTCACTCATGTCTTCCGAACTTAACTCCACTTCAAATGCTTGCAAACTTTCCAGTATCCTTTTCTCACTGCTTAACCCTAGAATTGGTGCACAACCCTTCTTCAACGTCCACGCTGTTGCGATAGCACTCATGCTCACCCCTTTCCGCTTAGCTATAGCCTCGACCCTGCCAATAATCTCATTGTTCATCCTGCCTGCAAACCACTTTTTACTCTTCACATCTTGGACGCTACGCTCACTTTCCACGTCCGCTGGTCGACATAGCAGTCCTCTCGCCAGCGGGCTCCACGGTATCAACCCAACACCTTCAGCGTCACAGAATGGGTTCATCTCACGCTCTTCTTCTCGATACAGTAGATTATACAAGCCCTGCATGCTCACGAACTCGGTCCAGCCGTTCTTCCTGGCCACAAACTGTAGCCGTGCAAACTCCCATGTCTTCATCGAACTTCCCCCCAGATAACGAACCTTGCCCATGACGACCAAGTCATGTAACGCTTTCATAATCTCCTCTGGACTCGTCTCTCGATCGAGCCGATGCAGCTGTAGAACGTCGATGTAATCAGTGCCCAGTCTTCTCAAACTACCCTCTACAGCATCAAAAATGTGCTTTCTGCTCAAGCCCATCTGGTTCACTAAGTCTCCATCGTTGTGAGCCGGTTGAGGACGGGCATCTGAGCCTTCTAGAACGGGATAGTAGACTTTTGATAAGATGACCACTCTTGATCTGGGAATGTTGTAGGTCTTGAGTGCTTGGCCGATGATTGTTTCTGAAAGGCCGTTGGAGTATGTGTTTGCTGTGTCCCACGTGTTGATCCCGACATCATATGCTGCCTTGAGGAGAGGCAATGCTTTCTCACTATCCAGTACCCACGGCGAGCCTTCCCAAGTTGGAGAGCCAAAGGACATGCACCCTAATATTATTCGAGAGACCTTCAATCCAGACCTTCCTAACCTGTCAAAGGAGTCAGTGTCGAGCCACGAAATATATGCCAAATAATTTCACCTCTGGTATTGCATCTTAGGAATCTTATCCTTGCCATCATTTCCAGCATTGGAAGTTACCAATTGGGTTTCTCTATTGACTGTCATGTTCATAGATTTGTGTTGGTACGTTATCGGTTGAAGATTAAGTTATTTTTCATAGATATACAAGATGTCAGGTCTTCTTTCGACTCATCACGAATGCAACATCTGAAGCATATGCCAATACATAACAGTGATACTACGAAGTCGGGATCGGCGTTCCCAGGCCCTATAGGACGTGCTTCGGCACGAACCCCGCGAGTAGTTCTGCCCCACATCCGAATCCCCACCTTCTCCTCGTCGGAGTTGCTCTTCGCAAGTTTTCGAAGACCGGTAGGAATGCGGAAGAAGGTTTATCTTCCTTTCTGGTTGTCATTTATGTTATAACTCGCTATACAGAACAAAGAAAGGTCAGAGCAAGAGACCATTCACGAGACCATCATCATCATCATCGCAAGTTATAGTAAACAATTCTTCATTCTGCTGATACAACACTACACTCAATCACAATGCCTCACTCTACAACCACAAATATTCTCATCACCGGGGCTGGTGGTTTCATAGGACAAGCACTAGCTACTGCCTTGCTACAGTCAGATCCAACCATCACGTCTTTGACACTGACTGATGTTATCGAACCACTTCCACCAGCCATCCAAACTTCCACCAAGATCACAGCCGTAAAAGCAGACCTCACAGACAAATCAGCATGCGAATCATTACTCAACCCAGCTCTCACTCATGTCTATCTCCTACATGGACTCATGTCAGGTGCAGCCGAGGCGAACCTAGATCTGGGACTAAGAGTCAATATTGACTCTACCCGCCTCATTCTCGACATTCTACGCAAGACAATTCCTGGAATCCGCGTCATCTTTCCTTCGTCACTTGCCGTGTTCGGACCTTCAGGAACCACCACAGTCACGGAAAGCACAATGCCTCAGCCCGGCTCATCCTATGGTGCCGAGAAGCAAATTTGCGAGATTCTACTCAATGATTTCTCGCGAAGAGGTCTGATTGATGGCAGAATTGTGCGTTTGCCGACCATCATTGTTCGACCCGGTGCACCCAGCGGAGCTGCATCTTCATTTTGCTCAGGCATTATCCGAGAACCATTGAAGGGAGAGGTATCTCAATTACCAGTAGCTAGAGACCTTGAGCTGTGGGTGAGTTCAACAAGAACAATCATCAAGAATCTCATTATTGCGAAGGATTTGCCAGAAGAGAAGTTCAATAACAGACCATCAAGAGTGGTCAATCTTCCTGGCATTACTGTTACTGTGGAGCAAATGCTTGCCGCGCTTAAGGAGGTTGGTGGACAGAAAGCGTTAGACTTGATTGAAGAGAAGCGTGATCCTAATATTGAGAAGATCGTTGGAAATTGGCCGTCTCGCTTCGACATCTCGTTAGCGAAGGAGTTGGGATTTGTTGATGATGGACCGCTCGATCGTACGCTAAGAGAGTACATCGAGGATTATGGAAGCTCGAAATGAGGGATTTATTGTTTGATGTCCTTATAATTAGCCTAGTGTGTGAAATCAAGATCAGGAAAATTGAATCCATCCAAGTCGTTGAAGTTGAGATCAAAAGCTGAACCACTTTGCGGAGTGATCATGGCGTAGCTACTGGGTAGACTACCATCTATTGGATTCATGAGGTTTTGTCCATTCATGTTGATACTTTGTGTGATAGGTCCGCCCGTAGAGTTCATTCTATTTGCACTATCCCACTGTGCAAAGTTTGCTGATTGATTAGGGTCATTCTGAGTAGAACCACCTAGGTCATATGGAACTGTACCAGGTCGATCGATAATGGCTCTACACTCGTGGTACTTATGCTCAAGAGCCAACCTCATTTTGTGGAGTGGATGCTGGTCTAAGCAAGGTATTCCTTTGAACAATTCGATGGCTTTGTTGATTAGGTTCAGATTCTCATTCACATCAATACTTAACTGTTCCCAGTATTGACTACAACTCATTAAGAAATGACCTGCGAAACTGATCATCACATGGAAGTAGAATGGTATACCAAGCAGTGACTCTGTCAGACCGCCATCGTTGATTATCATCTCAAAGATATAAACGGCAGCACCATGTGCCATCAGGGCTGAGGATAAGAAGTAACCGGGAATAGGGTCTGGTTTCTTTAGACCCCTGAAGACATGATGTCCTAGGTAGAGCTTTGCAAAATGGTAGTGGAGGTTGAGGCCTTTATGTGGAAAACTGCCAATTTTGTTGTGGATTGCTGCTTTGATTGTGGTTAGTCATCTATGCTTACGTCTGAAGAATACCCTCAGCAACTTACTAAATGAACTCGAGAATCGGGAGAACCATTGATCAATCTGCCTGTTGAAATTGTTGAGCGAGGTTGCCAAAGCTTTCGGTAGCGGCTCGACACTTTCTGGCCCGCATGAACTTCGGATATGAGACATCATTTGGAGCAAGGCAACCTGCGATGCGATCCTTACATCGGACTCGTTAGTATAACCGGATTCTAGAAACGCTTCCCAACCTAGAATAATATCTTGGTCTGCATTTACAATCGGATCGCGGTTATAGAGGATCGATAAGTGCTGATCAGATATGTAAAACAGATACCACAACCTTACTCGATCCACCATTTCTGCAGGTGGCAGAGTTCCTTGTGGATGAAAATTGGTCGAATCTGGAACAGTGACTTGGTAGAAATATTTCTGAAGTCGAACATCAGACGACCGTCGCAATGCATCACTGCTCAAGATCCTACTTGCATCTGATAGCCAATATGAGCCGATGCAAAGTGCTCGTAGAAACTCTACTCCTCTTTTCTCGAACATGGACTGCGAAACAAGCTTCAGAAACTCGTTATTACAAGCTTCGAATACCTTTGTGTCCGCCTGCTCATGTAAAGCAGATACAGTGCAAACTGCTGCCAAGAGGACTGGTGAAAGTTTCCTCAAGCTTTTGAGATCATTGAACATACTACCAATCCCATATAAATAGTGGTCAAGTCTCTCGCAATACCTATTGACTAGCTTCTCGGCGATAGTCAGTGAGACAATACCTTTGCTGATGATGTCAGGGGCGTGACCACTCTTTTTCGAATTGACAGAAGCGTGGGGTGATGCCACAGCAGCGGACGCAGGTGAATCTACTGATTTTGCAGGCTCTAGGAAAGTATCTATTGGCCCTCTCATATCCGACGGGGACATAGGAGGTGAGGCATCAATGATGTCTTCATCTTCCTGCTGAGTAGTGAGGCTATCAGATTTTGTTGGATTATTGCTTGGCGGTTCAGTATAAGGAACTGTGAGCGGAGGAGGAAGTTTGATATTGATTGCTTGGCACACTTCTGTGAGCACTGCGTGTATGTGATGCAGGTCTCCTTGCAAGGACTGAATTTTTCTGGTATCGTTTACCAGGGACTGCAAAGATCTGTTCAGAACACAAGAAAGACCTCGTTGCGTGCAGCGTTGACATGGAGGCTCGTCATTCTCCATGATACACTTAATCTTCTGCTTCCTGGATGACGTTAAGACTTGATTGAGGAGCCAAATAATATGCAGTAATGGCTTACCGGCACGCAGCACAAGCTGTTACCTTTCGCGAGACAGCAGGGAGAACCTCCTGAATAGCTGCAAGCTTCTGTTGCTCAGTCATCCCTGTGTGGATAATAGGTGCTTTCGCGGGATTTTGTGGAGATAAGCCTGCACCACTCACTGGACGAGCAGCAGACTGCACTACATTACTGCCAATACTGCTTTGAAATGCGTCTGGCGCAGATTGCATGAATGCCACCTCCGCGTGGTTACTGCCATGGCTGGAAGAAGCACCGAAAGAAAGGCTTCTTGGAACTTTCCTGCTGCTGTCATCCCGTGATCTCTCATCCTGACTTAACAGTGACCCATTGCTCGCTGAGGACTCAGGAACAGCATTCTCCTCCCCAACACCGGAACCCCTCCAAGATCTCTTCATGGTGCAGCAGCAAATGGTCCAATGTCCTTCGGCGAAACAATCGCAACCATAGTATGATGTTGCTCCAGTTTCCCAGGACGGTACTGTACGGCGGAAGTCCGGTCGCTGGATATTATATGATGTGGAAGGATTAGGTCTTCCGACCGTGCTGGAGAAACTCCTCACCACTAGACAAGTAAAAGTGCTAGCGAGTCATGGCGCTTCGCTAGAACTCTGGGCTTGTCCTCGGCTGTAACTAGCCCCTGGATTTGACCGTGGAGACCCCAACTATGGGGCCATCCGCCCCACCACTCCCCTACCGTTACTTATAAAACCCTCTTCATTGGACGAGTCATAATCCAATTCCTTGGTTCAAGAGGAGTCTCCAAGCTAATCATTATTTGTCGATCGGCGTTCTGTCCGTATGGTGTGTATAATGATTCCGAAGTGGTGTTGACGACAAGCTGTATTCCATAAGAACAAATCGCTGTAAACACGCCTGTCGAGTGACAGAAATCAGCTCTTGTGCAGAACGAAGCAATCTCATCCCTTCTAAATCATTTATCATGACGTCCAATATTGCAAAGAAAGTTTCACCTCTGCCCCGGGGAATCTATACCCCTGTGCTTAGTGTATACGAAGCAACAGCAACGCAAGACATCGATCTTGACGGTTCATATAAATACTTCCACTATCTGATAAGAGGAGGCATCCAAGGTCTCGTCCTAGCAGGCACAACCGCGGAAGCAGTTCTCTTGTCACCGTCAGAAAGAAAAGACCTGGTTAAAGTCGCACGAAAAGCAGCACTTGATCTAGGATTTCCATCATTTCCACTTGTTGCTGGCATCAGTGGTCACTCAACACGAGAAAGCATTTCACTAGCAAAAGATGCTAAAGAAGCTGGCGCAGATTTCGCATTACTCCTTCCTCCTTGCTTCTGGTCAAAAGCAGTGACGAAAGATGTTATTCTCGGTTTCTATCGCGAAGTGGCTGATGCCAGTCCTCTGCCCATTGTCATTTATAATGTAAGTTACTCGGATAACGTCTCGATCAAGGCTAATTACCTTTGTAGTTCCCGGTTGTCTGTAATGGGGTTGATCTCAATTCGGATGTGCTAGCAACTTTAGCAGCACATCCAAATATAGTTGGAGTTAAATTGACTTGTGGCAACGCTGGAAAAGTAACAAGACTGACGCAAGAATTTACTCATGAGCAGTTCGGTGTATATGGTGGCTCTTCAGATTGGTTGATTCCATGTCTGATCGGTGGCGGATCTGGTTGTGTTACTGGAATTGGAAACGTATTTCCAAAAAGTGTTGCCAAACTCTATTCACTATATGAGGAAGGTAAAGTTAAAGAAGCAGTACATCTTCAAGGATTAGTTGCACAAGCGGAGAAGGCATGCAAGGAGGGCATTGCGCCAACCAAATTCGGTGCTTCTTATTTCGCGGGTCCAAAGGCGGGCGTGACGAATCCAGAGAGCTTCTATCCACGAAAACCTTATTTACCATCTGCGAAGCCGATGCAGGAGTGGGTGATTGACGTTATGAAAGGATTAGATGAGATTGAGAAATCACTGCCAGACGTGAAGGGGCCTGGTGTAACAAATGGAGTCTCGAAATCACCGTAGATAATATCACAATACCAACCAAAAATCATAAAGCAAGAAATATTCCAGTATAGTGATTATTTTATGGATTATTTTGAGAAATACTCTCACTAGATGTGCTTGAAGAATCAAATCTTGCAAAAGTCTCATACTTGGCAACGAATCTTAATAGTGTTGCTTTCGTGCTAATATATTCGTTCGACTCGCTTCCCATGACCTGGTAAAACTTTCGATACTCACCTGAATATACATAGTAGGATATGTCTAGAACACCTTTGAAGAAGATAGGAGGGTCTCCTAGCTTTGTTTCTGAAATTCAAAGCTGAAGCTAATTCGTATTACAACTAAAAGGCTATGCACACACCAGAAAATTCATCTCACAAACTTGCTTGACATTGACTAGTCAAATTACATCCGTCAATGACGCAAAGCCATATCATTAGAGGGAAGGTAGTGGTGACAAGAGCTGTTCTGTAATACAATTTCTTTGACTACGCTAAACTATTTTTCAAAATATTCACTTGATAACCTGACATACTTGATAGTCTGCCGCCAAAATGTAAACGCAACATGAACACCACCTTGACCATCAGGCACAATCGATGGGTATGACAACTCTCTGTTCAGCTTCTGCTCACTGTTGTTCGTCATGCAAAATCCATCACCATCTTCCAGAGTCTGACTCTTCCATGTCTTGCCTTCATCCTCGCTTGTGGCTATGCACAGAGGTGCTCGAGGAGCTCCCCAGTAAGCCTCCTTTCCAGGATGTTTGGATTTTTGATTTTTTCTGGTATCATTCGCTGGTGTGATGTCGTCGTACAGACCCTCTCGCTTCTCAGTCAATCCCTTGGCAGAAGAGTGATTGTAAACCAGGACGACTTTTCCAGAATCGAGAACAGTGGCGCCGACACCAGCATTGGGGTTTGGAAGTTCTGTAGCTTTTGGAACAGACCAGTGTACGCCATCCTCTGAGACGGAGGTATATACAAAATCAGCCCATCGGCTGCGGAAGATGCCCAGATACGTGCCACTCTTCAATGGCACAATTGCCATATGTACTGCTCCATAACTCTTTGGCACCACGGTCTCTTGCCATGTTACTCCTTGATCACGAGATGACTTGATGCATGAGATATCGTCGTTGCCAATCCATCTTTCTTCAGGCTCAGATCGACATCTGAAGATGGGCAGAACCCATGTTCCGTTCTTGAGGACAACAAGAGGTTGTCTAATAAATGTTCCTGGTTCATCAAACAGGGTTTCCAGTTCACCCCAGGTTCTTCCACCATCGTTTGAAACTCTCTTCTTCACAATGGCGGAATCTTGATTTCCAGCATCCTGAGATGTCCATAAGAGCCAGACCGGCCCTTGAGGAGTCTGAAAAAGGACGGGATTCTGCTCCGAATGCTCGGTGTCGTGACTTTGTTTTTCAGCAGGTTCCCAGGTGTCTGAGCCTGCTGGTAGACGTGCTGTATAGATGCAGATATCGGGAATGCCTTCTTGCTTCCCACCAAACCAAGCGGCGAGAAGGTCACCGTTAGGGAGTAAGAGTAGATTGGAAGCATGTGATTGTATTGTCTTTGTAGGAAGGTAAGATTCCTGCCATTCTGAATTGACCTTACTTTGTGACAGTGTTGTAGATAGTGGAGGGATCTCCTGAGGAGCAAAGACCGTTCCAGTGGATGGCATGATTGGTAGAATGTGATACGTTTGTTTGAGGGAATCAGAATTTCAAAACAGCTTGTCTCATTCGCATGAGTAGTGGTAATATTCAATCGTCTCAACCTTCGTTTTCAGTTATCGTCAAGAAGTATATATTCCGATTATCTGCACAGCAAACTTCCATAACTACGACCATCAGATCTTCCAAGCAAGCGAGTTGTGGCGGTATTCTCTCCGTCAACGAGCGACCACATATGGCGGGGTATGGCGGGGTTGCCCTCGGCAAGAAAGGAGTGCCAAGACGGTGTCGCTTTCGGCGGACTTCTACATCGGTGTCTGTAGGGCTGAAGTATACTCAATTCACATAAGCTATCTATTCTCAATATTCCTTTACAAGGGTTTCTTGTATCAACAGATTACTTTCCGCGTTGAATTGTGTATATTTACTACTCTCCTTTATTGGTTGACTTAAAGCGAAAGCACGATGTCAGAAATTCGTACTAATTTCACGCTGAATACTGGCCAGAAGATTCCGGCAGTAGGATTTGGCACCTGGAAAGCCGAGCCTGGTGCTGCTGGAAAAGCAGTAAAACTCGCCTTCGATGCCGGATATAGGCATTTTGTAAGTACATCTTAATATATAGCAAGATCCGAGCTAACAGAGCACAGGACTGCGCGCCACTTTGTAAGTTGGCTAAACAACCATCATGAACTTGAATGTGTATTTACAAATTGTAGATGGAAATGAAAAGGAGATCGGTGAAGTGTTTGCTTCTACAACCGTGCCAAGAGAAGACTACTGGGTAACTACCAAGTTATGGTCTTCAGATCATAAGCGAGTAGCAGCAGCATTGGAGAAGTCCTTGTCAGATTTACAGCTTTCATATGTGGATCTATATATGATGCACTGGCCAATCACCTTGGACCCTGATACTGGTGCAGAATATGGAAAGGAGGATAGACATAAACATCTCCACGATTGGAACTTTACAGATACATGGCGCGAAATGGAAAAGTTGTTAGCAACAGGAAAGGTTAGAGCAATAGGAGTCGCCAACTTCTCGACAAAGAATCTGGAAACACTTCTCAAGACTGCCCAAGTTGTGCCTGCTATCAATCAAACGGAGATACACCCCTTCCTACCACAAGACAAGCTTCATGAGTATCTATAATACCTGGCAAGCTCTCTTGTCGATCTGGCCCAGAGGGGAGAAGAGCCTTTAGACTAGCTGGCACTTCCATGCCTTGCTTCTCACCCTCACCTCACCTCCTTATCTCTCGCACACTGG
>Ga0115847_100152_pt1:0-10000 | contig 16697 bp, 5 predicted proteins | sample InSIn5SAF170_FD_83861 | JGI IMG/M metagenome (GOLD analysis project Ga0115847, IMG submission 83861)
GCTGGTGTCGACGCGCTCGTCGAGATCGCCGAATTGGATGAGGGGCAGGGGTGGCGTCCGCTACTGCTGCGGCGCACCTGTTGTTACGCGTACACGCTGCCGGCGTACGGCCAGCCGTGCCTGACGTGCTGCCTGCTCGACGACGCCGGGCGCGACGCGGTCGCCGCGGCGGATCAGGTTTCCTGGCGTCGCTGCGAAAACTGCGGCTGACGACTGCTCGCCGGCCCCGTGCTGGGGGCCGGCGAGCCAAGCTAGCTGAAGAGGCTGCCGAGGCCGCCCTGCTGCTGTTGCTGCTGACCACCGCCACCCGCGCCGAGCCCGGCGGGCTGCTCGGACGGCTGCACGACGACGAAGCCCTGGCCGGCGAAGCTCATCGTGAACGCCTCACCGGTGGTGCGGCCCATCAGCGTGCCGAGGCCGAGCTGGTCGGCGCGGTGGTACCCGGTCTGCAGCGAAGCCGACCAGCACACCGCGGCCTGCGGGTCGGCGTACGTGGGCTGGTCCACCTTGAGGACGACCGGCGTTCCCTTGCAGGTCACTGCGATCCGGCCCTGGCCGGAAAAGACCGTGTTGAACGCGCCCTGGGCGGAGAACATGCCGGCGCCCTGGACCATCTTGATGTCCCACTGCAGGGTGGGCTCGAAGGCGAGCACGTTCGCCCCGTTGATCGTCAGACCGTCGTGCGGGCCCTCGAGGTCGATCAGGTAGATGTCGGAGGCGTTGTCCGCGAGGAAGACGTCGCCGTTGCCGACGGCCTTCATCAGCGGGACGCCCTCACCGGTGAGCTTCTGCTTCAAGAACTTGCCCAGCCCGCCGGAGCCCTGGGCCTGGAACTGAACGTTTCCCTGGTAGGCGACCATCGAGCCGACGCGGGCGAAAATCTCGCCGCGGAGCTCCACCTTGAGAAGGAACTGCTGGGGTACGAGGGGAGCCGTACCTAGTTTGTCACCTTTGGTGCGCCCGGCCGGGCGACTCAGCCCCGCCCGGCCGGGCGTGTTTCATTTGTTCATCCTGCTCGGATGATCGGTCAGGCATTACCCGCGCGCACTCGCGCCAACCACGCTGCGGCATCGGCGAAGTCGTCGTCCGAAGGCTCGGCCCGTCCATCACCCTCGTGATCGGCTCCGGCACGGGGGTAGGAACCGAGGAACCGGACGTCGGCGCAGACCCGTCGTAGGCCCATCAGGGCCTCGCCGACACGAGCGTCCTCGATGTGGCCGTCACAGTCGAGGAAGAAGCAGTACCGGCCGATGCGCTCCTTGGTCGGACGCGACTCGATGCGGGTGAGGTTGATACCGCGGACCGCGAACTCGGTGAGCACCTCCAGCAGCGCACCGGTGCGGTCGTGGGCGATGAACGCAACCATCGACGTGACGTCGGCACCTGTCCGTGCCGGCGGCGGCGCCGGCCGGGTGACGAGGATGAACCGCGTCACCGCGGCCGCGTTGTCCGCCACGTCGACCGCGAGCTCGGCCAGGTGGTGCCGCTGACCGGCCACCGGCGCACACACCGCAGCGTCCCAGTCGCCCCGCACCACGCCTTCCGCCGCGTCCGCCGTGGAGGGAGAAGAAACGAGCTCCGCCTGCGGAACGTTCTCCCGCAGCCAGCCCTGGCACTGGGCCAAGCCGTGCGGGTGCGACGCGACGGTCTTCAACGCGGCAATGTCGGCGCCCGGCGCCGCGTAGAGGTTGAAGGTGACCGGCATGAGTACTTCACGCTTGATCATGAGCCGCTCGCCGCCGGCCAGGCCGTCGAGCGTCGGGGGCACCGCGCCTTCGACCGAGTTCTCGAGCGGTACCAGCGCCGCGTCCGCGATGCCGTCGCGTACGGCACGGAGAGCCTCGGGAACCGTCACCATCGGGAGCATCTCTGCTCCGGCTACCTCGGGAAGTGTGCGCAGCGCCTGCTCGGTGAACGTACCGGCGGGACCCAGGTAGGCGTAGCGGGTGAGCGCAGCAGACATGACCGGAGCCTATCCGGCCGGTACGACGCCCCGAGACCACGCCGAACCTGGCGGACGGGCGTCGAATGCGGCGGCGGAGCGCCCTCAGACGCGATGGAAGAACGTCAGGGAGCCGAGAACAGCGCCCCCGACGCGCAGCGGGGTGGAAACCGCATCGAGCGTCCAGGTACTGCCGCCGGAACGGATGCGCATGAGCCCCCGGGACAGAGCCCCGGTCGACAACGCGAACAGCGGAGGAATGCGCTCGATCTCGTCGGCGCGGAGCCGGATGCGGGAAGCGCTGAAGTCGATCAGGTCGATGACGTCCTCCAGGAGACCCCGTCCGACCAAAGTGCCACGCCGGGAAGAGACGCCAAGGGCCGCATAACAATTCGACGACGCGGCCAGGACGACGCCGTCACCGTCCAGCAGCAGGCAGGGCTCTTCGGCCTCGCCGACTGCGTGCAGCCAGTTCTCGAGGGGCCGCGCGCCGCCCACGAGTCGTAACGTCGGGACGACGTCCGGAGCGACCTCGGTGGCGGCAACAGACATGTCGATGTGGGCCATGTGGGCCTACGCCCTCCTCCCGACGACACCAGCGGTGCGTGAGGAAATACCCGATCACCCATCCGCCGAAGCCCCGGTAGGGATCTCCGGTGCGGATTCGTGGTCCGGTATGCCCGTACGCCTACCACCAGAGTAGACGGCGTTACAGCATGCGCGCAGAAGAGCGACAAAGAGTGGCGCCAGACCTACAAATTGTCCTGCAAAGTGGGATGGCGATGCCACATCCGACACTTCCGGCACAGCCGCCGACAGTCGTGTCGCATTCTGTCCCACCGAAGTCGGTCTGGATCGATTGCGGAATCCATCGAATCGAGCCCGCCCAACGAGCGATTGTTTGAACCGAGTTCAAGAAATCTAAGTTCATGGCCCGCCCGACCGAGTTGGGGCCTCCGCCGAACGGGGGATCACCATCGTTTCCGCGGCCGGCCGCGGGTCCAGCCCAGAACCTGGATGCTTCTCCGCGGTTTGCCGGGAAACGTCGGGGTCCCAGGGCGGCAGTACCCCCGATATCCCGTTAATCCGCGCCGGCCGGCCGGGCGGGCACCTGACCTCGCAGCCCAGAACGCCGAAGAGCCGTCACCGCGCTGACCGGTGAAGGTCAGGCGATGACGGCTCTCCGTCAACAAAAGTCCGGCGGCGTCCTACTCTCCCACACCGTAACCAGTGCAGTACCATCGGCGCTGAGGAGCTTAGCTTCCGGGTTCGGAATGGGACCGGGCGTTTCCTCCTCGCTATAACCACCGGAACACGATCAGACCACACGATCGACACAGCCCCGTGCTACCCCGGGTGTGCGTGTTCGTGGTCTGGGAACCACACAGTGGATGCGACTACTTACAACAAACAAATTCGTTTACTACTTTGTGGGCAAGCCCTCGGCCTATTAGTACCGGTCAGCTCCACCTGTTACCAGGCTTCCACATCCGGCCTATCAACCCGATCGTCTACTCGGGGGCCTTAACCACTCAAGGTGGTGGGAGACCTCATCTCGAAGCAGGCTTCCCGCTTAGATGCTTTCAGCGGTTATCCCTTCCGAACGTAGCCAACCAGCCATGCCCTTGGCAGGACAACTGGCACACCAGAGGTTCGTCCGTCCCGGTCCTCTCGTACTAGGGACAGCCCTTCTCAAGACTCCAACGCGCACGGCGGATAGGGACCGAACTGTCTCACGACGTTCTAAACCCAGCTCGCGTACCGCTTTAATGGGCGAACAGCCCAACCCTTGGGACCTACTCCAGCCCCAGGATGCGACGAGCCGACATCGAGGTGCCAAACCATCCCGTCGATATGGACTCTTGGGGAAGATCAGCCTGTTATCCCCGGGGTACCTTTTATCCGTTGAGCGACACCGCTTCCACCAGCCAGTGCCGGATCACTAGTCCCAGCTTTCGCTCCTGCTCGACCTGTCAGTCTCACAGTCAAGCTCCCTTGTGCACTTGCACTCAACACCTGATTGCCAACCAGGCTGAGGGAACCTTTGGGCGCCTCCGTTACATTTTAGGAGGCAACCGCCCCAGTTAAACTACCCACCAGGCACTGTCCCCGACCCCGATCAGGGGCCCGGGTTAGACATCCAATACGACCAGAGTGGTATTTCAACGATGACTCCACGAACACTGGCGTGCCCGCTTCACAGTCTCCCACCTATCCTACACAAGCCGAATCGAACACCAATACCAAGCTATAGTAAAGGTCCCGGGGTCTTTCCGTCCTGCCGCGCGTAACGAGCATCTTTACTCGTAGTGCAATTTCGCCGAGCCTGTGGTTGAGACAGTAGGAAAGTCGTTACGCCATTCGTGCAGGTCGGAACTTACCCGACAAGGAATTTCGCTACCTTAGGATGGTTATAGTTACCACCGCCGTTTACTGGCGCTTAAGTTCTCAGCTTCGCCCCGAAAGACTAACCGGTCCCCTTAACGTTCCAGCACCGGGCAGGCGTCAGTCCGTATACATCGTCTTACGACTTCGCACGGACCTGTGTTTTTAGTAAACAGTCGCTTTCCCCTGGTCTCTGCGGCCATACAACGCTCCCCCAGCAAGTGGGATCACGTCTCCGGCCCCCCTTCTCCCGAAGTTACGGGGGTATTTTGCCGAGTTCCTTAACCACAGTTCGCTCGATCGCCTCGGTATTCTCTACCTGACCACCTGTGTCGGTTTAGGGTACGGGCCGCTCGGATCTCGCTAGAGGCTTTTCTCGGCAGCATAGGATCACTCACTTCGCCACAACGGCTCCCCATCAGGTCTCAGACACATGAAGCACGGATTTGCCAATGCCTCGCCCTACACCCTTAGCCCGGCACCACCATTCACCGGGATGAGCTACCTTCCTGCGTCACCCCATCGCTTGACTACTACAACCCGGGGTCCCAGCCGCCGGCAGACTCGTCCGAAGACTCCTCTACTTTTGGGTGGTTAGCACAAAGCTGCCTCATCAGGGACGATCCTTCGCGGGTACGGGAATATCAACCCGTTGTCCATCGACTACGCCTGTCGGCCTCGCCTTAGGTCCCGACTCACCCTGGGCGGATTAGCCTGGCCCAGGAACCCTTGGTCATTCGGCGGACGGGTTTCTCACCCGTCATTCGCTACTCATGCCTGCATTCTCACTCGCACGGCGTCCACGACTAGATCACTCTGCCGCTTCCTCCGCCGTACGACGCTCCCCTACCCACCAACACACCCAACAACAATCCCTCAGGAGTTGAAGCCAGATAACTATGTCAGTGCCTCAGCTTCGGCGGTGTACTTGAGCCCCGCTACATTGTCGGCGCGGAATCACTTGACCAGTGAGCTATTACGCACTCTTTAAAGGGTGGCTGCTTCTAAGCCAACCTCCTGGTTGTCTCTGCGACTCCACATCCTTTCCCACTTAGCACACGCTTAGGGGCCTTAGCTGGAGATCTGGGCTGTTTCCCTCTCGACTACGAAGCTTATCCCCCGCAGTCTCACTGCCACGCTCTCACTTACCGGCATTCGGAGTTTGGCTGACTTCAGTAAGCTTGTGGGCCCCCTAGGCCATCCAGTGCTCTACCTCCGGCAAGAAACACGCAACGCTGCACCTAAATGCATTTCGGGGAGAACCAGCTATCACGGAGTTTGATTGGCCTTTCACCCCTATCCACAGGTCATCCCCCAGGTTTTCAACCCTGGTGGGTTCGGGCCTCCACGCCGTCTTACCGGCGCTTCACCCTGCCCATGGATAGATCACTCCGCTTCGGGTCTAGAGCACGCGACTACAACGCCCTATTCGGACTCGCTTTCGCTACGGCTACCCCACACGGGTTAACCTCGCCACGTACCACTAACTCGCAGGCTCATTCTTCAAAAGGCACGCCGTCACAACCCCAAAGGACTGCTCCGACGGCTTGTAGGCACACGGTTTCAGGTACTATTTCACTCCCCTCCCGGGGTACTTTTCACCTTTCCCTCACGGTACTAGTGCACTATCGGTCACCAGGGAGTATTTAGGCTTAGCGGGTGGTCCCGCCAGATTCACACGAGATTTCACGAGCCCCGTGCTACTTGGGAACAACAAAAGGAAGATCACAGGTTTTCGTTTACGGGAGTCTCACCCTCTACGCCGGTCCTTCCCAGAACCTTCAACTAACCACATGATTTTCTTACTTCCCGACCAGCCGGCAGACCAATCAATCGCCGTCCCACGACCCCGTCAACGCAACCCCTGCCGGGTATCACACGTCAACGGTTTAGCCTCATCCGCTTTCGCTCGCCACTACTCACGGAATCACTATTGTTTTCTCTTCCTGTGGGTACTGAGATGTTTCACTTCCCCACGTTCCCTCCACACACCCTATGTGTTCAGGTGCGGGTGACAGCACATAACTGCTGCCGGGTTTCCCCATTCGGACACCCTCGAATCACAGCTCGGTTGACAGCTCCTCGAGGACTATCGCGGTCTCCCACGTCCTTCATCGGCTCCTGGTGCCAAGGCATCCACCGTGCGCCCTTAACAACTTGACCACAAAGATAAGATGCTCGCATCCACTGTGTAGTTCTCAAACAACGACCAGCACCCGCACTTAAACCACCACCAGCACCATCACGATGGCCGATGTAGTGAAGAAACGGTCCGGCTGAAACACCACACCCGCTCAGCAAAAGCGGTCGTGTGTTATTTCAGGACCCAACAGTGTGTCCACAAAAACACCGGCTCTTCCACCGCTTTCCTGCCGGCCCGAAGACCCGCTGTACTCACGACGAAACAACCAGTGTGTTCGAACTAGTCAGTGATCCACCCGAGCAACCGCACCAAAACTTGTTCACGCCTAGTGGCGCTCATCCCGCTTGGTAGACGGCATCTGGCACCCCGACCAATGGCCTGAGTGCAAGTGCTCCTTAGAAAGGAGGTGATCCAGCCGCACCTTCCGGTACGGCTACCTTGTTACGACTTCGTCCCAATCGCCAGTCCCACCTTCGACCGCTCCCCCCAGCAAGCTGGTTGGGCCACGGGCTTCGGGTGTTACCGACTTTCGTGACGTGACGGGCGGTGTGTACAAGGCCCGGGAACGTATTCACCGCAGCGTTGCTGATCTGCGATTACTAGCGACTCCGACTTCACGGGGTCGAGTTGCAGACCCCGATCCGAACTGAGACCGGCTTTTTGGGATTCGCTCGACCTTGCGGTTTCGCAGCCCTCTGTACCGGCCATTGTAGCATGCGTGCAGCCCAAGACATAAGGGGCATGATGATTTGACGTCATCCCCACCTTCCTCCGAGTTGACCCCGGCAGTCTCCCATGAGTCCCCACCCGAAGTGCTGGCAACATGGAACGAGGGTTGCGCTCGTTGCGGGACTTAACCCAACATCTCACGACACGAGCTGACGACAACCATGCACCACCTGTACACCGCCCCGAAGGACCCCGTATCTCTACGAGTTTTCGGTGTATGTCAAGCCTTGGTAAGGTTCTTCGCGTTGCATCGAATTAAGCCGCATGCTCCGCCGCTTGTGCGGGCCCCCGTCAATTCCTTTGAGTTTTAGCCTTGCGGCCGTACTCCCCAGGCGGGGCGCTTAATGCGTTAGCTGCGGCACGGAACCCGTGGATAGGGTCCCACACCTAGCGCCCAACGTTTACGGCGTGGACTACCAGGGTATCTAATCCTGTTCGCTCCCCACGCTTTCGCTCCTCAGCGTCAGTTACGGCCCAGAGACCCGCCTTCGCCACCGGTGTTCCTCCTGATATCTGCGCATTTCACCGCTACACCAGGAATTCCAGTCTCCCCTACCGCACTCAAGCCAGCCCGTATCGACTGCAGGCCCGGAGTTGAGCCCCGGGTTTTCACAGTCGACGTGACAAGCCGCCTACGAGCTCTTTACGCCCAATAATTCCGGACAACGCTTGCACCCTACGTATTACCGCGGCTGCTGGCACGTAGTTGGCCGGTGCTTCTTCTGCAGGTACCGTCACTTGCGCTTCGTCCCTGCTGAAAGAGGTTTACAACCCGAAGGCCGTCATCCCTCACGCGGCGTCGCTGCGTCAGGCTTTCGCCCATTGCGCAATATTCCCCACTGCTGCCTCCCGTAGGAGTCTGGGCCGTGTCCAGGGCGGGTAGATCCAAATCCGGGTGCATCCGCATCAGCCGGCGGTTGACCGCTACCCGCTCCCGTGCTTCCGGTGTCGCCAGGCTCCGGGCGGCCACGTCACCCACCACGGCACGAACGTCCTCGGAGTGACCACCGTCCAACGCTGCCCATGCCGCCTCCACACTCCCGAACGCCCCGAGTAGCCGGGCCGCCAGAATCGTGCCGAAGCCCCGCACGCCAGGCAGGTTGTCCGACGGATCACCGCGGAGCGCCGCCAAATCCCGTTACAGCGACGGGGGCACCCCGTACAGCTCCTGCAGCATCGACGGCGTGATCAGAACGGCCTCGTCCAACCCGCCGTTGCGCACCCGCAACACCGAGGTCTGCTCGTCGATCAGCGCGAACGCATCCCGGTCGCTCGTGACGAGGATCGAGCGCCACCCGCCTCCGCGAGCCGACTCCGCAGCGCTCGCCAACACGTCGTCGGCCTCGTAGCCACGATGGACCACTGTGCACAGACCTGTCGCCCGGAGCAGCTCCGGTGCCGCCGCGATCTGCTCGGACAGATCGGCGGCCTTCTCCGGCCGGTGCGCCTTGTACAGCGGGTAGTCGACCTGCCGCGTCGAATGGTCCGGGCAGTCGAAGCCGACCACGACGGCGTCGGGCCGGAGCTTCGCGGACGCGCGGGCGACGTAACCGACCAAACCCTTGAGCGCCCACACCGGCCGGTCGTCGGAATCCAGGAGTTTCCCCGTCGCTGCGGCGTGGTAAGCGCGGTGCAACAGACTGTTGCCGTCGAGAACGAGCAACAGGGGCGGGGAAGACACGGGGTCAGCGTAGGCCGCGCCGCATCAATCTGCTGGCACTGCCAACCACCGGGAGACCGGACTGCCGGAGGAGACCGATGACCCTGCGGGCGGCACGTCGGACGATCATCGCCGGCTTCCTGGCCGTCGTCATGTTGTTCGGAGGGTTGGTCGGGGCGGAGCGGTACGAGTCCGAACGCCCGCCGGGGCTCGACCCCACCCAGTTCAGCGCCCGTGACGACCGGCTGGCCACGGACCTGCTGGAGGCAGTGAACGACCGGAGTTTCGTCGACCTCGTCGATGTCCGGTTCATAGGTCTCCCGCTGCCGCCCGTCCTCGGCCTGGTCCCGAACGTCGACACGACGGTGATCGAGCTGGACGCGGCCGGGCAGCCGCTCGCGGCCGCGACCGTGCTGCTCAGCGCCCGCTACCGCGACGGTCTGGTGATCCCGCTCGACCAGAACCTCGGCACCGACGCCGTGCGCTGGCGTCGCTGGGACGACGGGGCTTGGAACTCCCGCGCCGGTCAGGGCACGGACGACGTGGTTCCTGGCCGGGAGAGCGCGCCGGTGGACTTCATGGCTCCCTACCCGGCGTCGGTGTTCAAGCTGATGGTCGCGTTCGGCGTCTTACGGTTGGCCGATCTGGGACGGGTGGACCTCGACGCGCCCTTCGCCTACACACCTGCGGGCGATCCGAGCCCCATCTGCGAGGGCCCGCGAACCGCCACCGTCAGCAAGTTCCTCGACGAGATGATCACGGTCTCGTCCAACCCCTCGGCGTGCGCGATGGTGCGGCTCCTCCACGATCGGAACGCGATCACCGAATTGAACGGCACGTTCGGTGCCCTGGGGTTACCGACGCTCCAACTCCGGGGCACCGACCCGCAGACCGGTGGTAACTGGACGAACGCCATCACGATGAGCTCCTTGGACACCGCCAAGCTGCTTCTCCTGGTCAACGGCGGACCGGGCATCCTCTGGCGAGCGCCGAACGGCGAACCGGTCACCCGGGACGTCCTCCGACCCGAGTCCCGGCGGTTCTTCCTGCGCACCCTGCGCGAACAGGGACTCAACCAAGTGCTCTCCACGACCAACTGGTGCGATCGGCCTTACCCCGCGAAGGGCATTCCGCAGACGAC
>Ga0115847_100152_pt1:15000-16697 | contig 16697 bp, 5 predicted proteins | sample InSIn5SAF170_FD_83861 | JGI IMG/M metagenome (GOLD analysis project Ga0115847, IMG submission 83861)
AGCTGGTGATCTGGGCTGTTTCCCTCTCGACTACGAAGCTTATCCCCCGCAGTCTCACTGCCACGCTCTCACTTACCGGCATTCGGAGTTTGGCTGATTTCGGTAAGCTTGTAGGCCCCCTAGACCATCCAGTGCTCTACCTCCGGCAAGAAACACGTAACGCTGCACCTAAATGCATTTCGGGGAGAACCAGCTATCACGGAGTTTGATTGGCCTTTCACCCCTAACCACAGGTCATCCCCCAATTTTTCAACATTGGTGGGTTCGGTCCTCCACGCAGTCTTACCCACGCTTCAACCTGCCCATGGCTAGATCACTCCGCTTCGGGTCTAGAACATGCGACTAAAGACGCCCTCTTCAGACTCGCTTTCGCTACGGCTACCCCACACGGGTTAACCTCGCCACATGCCACTAACTCGCAGGCTCATTCTTCAAAAGGCACGCCATCACCCCTAAAGGCTCTGACGGATTGTAGGCGAACGGTTTCAGGTACTATTTCACTCCCCTCCCGGGGTACTTTTCACCATTCCCTCACGGTACTTGTCCGCTATCGGTCACCAGGAAGTATTCAGCCTTACCAGGTGGTCCTGGCAGATTCACAGCAGATTCTAGGAGTCCGCTGCTACTCGGGTGCTGTTCAAGAAGGTCATGGACTTTCACTTACGGGGCTCTCACCCTCTACGGCCGGCTTTCCCACACCGTTCAACTAACCCATGACTTTATAACTTCTCCAGAGAATGTCAGTCCCCTGACGAACAGTCCCACAACCCCGAAGCCGCAACCCCTGACAGGTATCACACGGCTCTGGTTTAGGCTCAATCCGCTTTCGCTCGCCACTACTCACGGAATCACGTGTTGTTTTCTCTTCCTACGGGTACTGAGATGTTTCACTTCCCCGCGTTCCCCTCACACACCCTATGAATTCAGGTGCGGATGACACGACATGACTCGTGCCAGGTTTCCCCATTCGGACACCCTGGGATCACAGCTAGGTTGACAGCTCCCCCAGGCCTATCGCGGCCTCCCACGTCCTTCATCGGCTCCTGGTGCCAAGGCATCCACCGTTCGCCCTTGACAACTTAACCACAGAAAACAAGATGCTCGCGTCCACTGTGCAATTCTCAACCAACGACCAACCCACAACCACACTCGCAAAACACCGAGACCGTAACAACGACTGGTATGTCTTGCATGATTGCGCCTGGCAGCTGAAAAACAACTCCCGGCCTCAGCCGGCGGGTTGTTCTTTCAGATACCCAACAGGGTGCTTTCTTGTGCGCCGTCCCCAGCCGCATCAAATCGTCGTTCCACGCTGCAAGCAGCTGTACTAGACATCCTTGACCGTTGCCGGTTTCGACTAGCCAGTGTCTCCGCCTATGAGCACCCCGCCACCGCATTCGGGTGGCGCGGGCTACTGGACTGGTTTCCCAGTCGAGTTGCTCCTTAGAAAGGAGGTGATCCAGCCGCACCTTCCGGTACGGCTACCTTGTTACGACTTCGTCCCAATCGCCAGCCCCACCTTCGACGGCTCCCTCCCCTTGCGGGGTTAGGCCACCGGCTTCGGGTGTTGCCGACTTTCGTGACGTGACGGGCGGTGTGTACAAGGCCCGGGAACGTATTCACCGCAGCGTTGCTGATCTGCGATTACTAGCGACTCCGACTTCACGGGGTCGAGTTGCAGACCCCGATCCGAACTG
>Ga0115847_100153_pt1 | contig 16609 bp, 18 predicted proteins | sample InSIn5SAF170_FD_83861 | JGI IMG/M metagenome (GOLD analysis project Ga0115847, IMG submission 83861)
TGAGAGTAGAGATAAGAGTGGGTGATGAGACATGTGATTGAGACGAAAACAGATACACAACACCTAGCATTCGATAACATCAAGAGATCGAGTAGACCGCGGTCGTTGAGTCAAGGCAACTGAAAGTCGTTATGAAAAGAACACCTGGTGTCAGAGGAAGAAACAAGGCAACACAAGGGTAGATTTCGTGGGGATTGTGCAGTAGCATACGTTGACGACGATGAGGGTCAAGTTAAAACACGCATACACGATAAATAAGGCCGTCACATATTGGCCATAGAACATCCAATTAAGAGGTTTATCCAAATTACTGTCTCTGGTGCTATCCTACGTCAAGGAAACAGTGGTCATTCTCCTATCCTGCTGTGTATCCAGGCGAAGGCAAGTGAAAGATCAAACTTTATCTTCGTTCCTCATAACTCGAGCGCCATGGTGTGTTGAGTATCCCTGAGATCTACTCGTAGCAGAGTAACTAGAATCGTACGTCTCAAAATGTTTCCAAGGTACGACGGCTGGCTGAAGGTTAGCGAACCTTTGTCCAAAATCTATAGGGTTTGTGTTAGTTGCGAATTAGTAATACCTTGAACTCGAATGTGATAACTCGATCTGAAGCTACACTATTGATAGCATAAGATATCCCTTGTTCTGCTCCAACGAAGACATACAAATCATCCCCTGAACCTGAAGTCGTCGCATCATGTAGGAAGTCTTCACAACGTGACATGTTAGTGTTCGATCAGGGAAATCTCATTGTCCACAGTGAAGACAAGATTCCCCCTAGAAAACGTAGATGATGTTCATCATCTGTTTGATTGTCGTAATCTGAAATCGTCAATTGCAATCGCTTAGGAGTGTCCTGGTGCACAGATACAATTCACAGTATTCCAGACATTTCGGTCAAGTGCAAGTGCAAGTGCGTCGTCGAAAGGGATCGTCTCATACTCCTAAGTAATCGAGGTTGTCATGCTTGTCCCCACTTCATCCAGTCCTTGAACGTAGTCATCCTCGGTAGGATCGTCTTCTCCTCTTCAGTCACACTACTTAATATACTATCCAGAGCAATCTCGTTACGTCCATCCATGCTCCCGCCAGCACTCCAGTCGATCTTATCCCATACCACGATCGCCCGTACGTTCGCAAAAACAGCTGCAGACTCTCTCCTCTCCACCATCTCACTGCCTTTTGTAACCTCACTCAACCCACTCGACACAGAGTCTAGCTTCTTATCCCCGACTGCAGTCTTCAGAGACGTCTTCACTTCCACAACGACATCTTCTCCAAGACACTCCTCAAAGTCAGCGACCCACCACTCGTCGCCACATCTCTTGCCCAAGAACTCACATCCAAGACACCTGATCTTGACTTCTAGGCCGCCGTCCATGCGTTCCCTATCGCAACCTAGTAAGGGTGTCGTCTGTTTGATGCCTTGGCAACGGCCGCACGAGTTGAAACTGCGGAGCGTGGTTATCCTGTGGCCTTGGGGAGAGGGACAGTCTCGCGGTGAGAGGAGAGGTGTCGTTAGGTTGGGGAGGCAGCGAGTTAGTTGCGTGGAGAGATGTTTGCAGCTGTGTCTTGTGAAGATGGTCTTGCACATCTTGAGAAGAGATGAGAAGTAGATTGTTACTACGACGTTGCGACTTTGAGGAGTGACCAACTGTACTTGAAAACAGGAGATTCAGTCTAGCAGGAGCACAAGACGGTAGGAAAACTCGAGGTCGAAGAAGTGTCCTATGAGACTTGTTCATATGACAGAAGAGTAATGAATGAATGACGACTTATGCTGCCAGAAATCTACTTTTCGCGGGCAAAGTGACCCTATCCTCTTGCCTAAGCAAGGTGAAGTATTTGATAGCAGAAAAGGTAAAAGAGTGAACTTGAGATAGGCATTGTTGAAGTGAGCATTTCTGATGGCTGATGATACAGTCATAGCTGAGAACAAAAGATCCACATGCGCATGATGAAAGAAAGTCTTGACAATGGCAAGCATGATAGCTTTTGATGGTGATCATGATCACGACCATAGCGAGTTTGTGATAGCTCAAGGGATCCAGGATTCTTCGTGCATCGAGATAAAGCTAGCCACTCTTCCATCGAACAACAGTCTTTGTCGTTGATGACAGGATGAGTATCTCTGTCTTGAAGAGAATAGCACACACGTTCTGCCACATCTGAGTACAATCTCCGACTACGGAATGAATCTTCTTCAAAATAGATGAAGAATTTGTATATCAACAGGTGGACTGGCATAGTCTAAACTCCTAAAAGCTCAGTGTGGAACTAATATGCCGAAGTATATATGAAGAGAATCAAGCGCAGTAGCCGGTTACTTTAGAAACAAAAGACCATGTTACAACGTGAAGTGAAATATCTGGACTCAGAATGTGAGACCTAGACCTGAAATAATCGCTTTCATTGGGGGTATCTAATCTACCAAAATATGCAAGTCTCGTTACCCTTTCCATGTCTCCAATAACGCCAGGTTCATGCAATAGCAATTCGTAAAGCTATATTCCAACTGTCAACGCCAATATTCTAAGACCTAGATGACAATAATGGCTCTCCCTCCTCTAACCTCGCCATTCGAGATATGGTCGGTGTGGCCAGCCCAAATCCGTGTGTGACAGCCTAGTCACTCGAAGCACATCCTACACAACCACAGCTGACGCATTCTATCGGTTGGTCCTCTTTCAGCTGCGCTTTGGGCACACGACAGATACAAGTCGAGTTGGAATTCGTTTCTTTCGTCTGCACACATCTAAGACAGCATAACTATGAGCATGTTAGCCTACATCCTTGACAACATACAGCTCCAATTTCTGGGAGCCATGGACCAAGGGACGATATGTAATACATACCTTCTCATAACCAGTCTTCTTCCACTTTGCGATTAGCATGGCGTCCGCATAACCATTCTTCAGTAACCACTCATACAGCTGTTTACTGATAGCTTCCTTCTCGTAGTATAGCTCATAAACGTATCTACTTCTCTGATGGGAGATCTGGAAGATCGGCCAATGAACCTTGTGTTTTGGCACGTTATTCGTAGAGGCATTCTCGGCATCCTTCATCTTGTTGCTGAAGATCAGAAGGTCATCTTCGATATCAGAGAAGCCCTCTGGTGGAGCTTTGCGCTTCGAGGCGTGACGGATGGCTGGCATCTTCTATTTTGTACTCGATTTGAGTTTAAGATGAAGACAGTTGTATCGTATCTACAACTCAAGCAATTTATAGGATCGTGACGAAGTCGAGGTGTGAAAGTTTGCAAGGTTGTTTGGTAAGCTTTCTTCGCGGGGCGGAAAGTTGAAGCTTCGAGATATTTCTCAGCCTGATCAATCCGCCGCCTTAGACAATTCACGTGACCTTTAACCCGAACGTCAATCGAGCTTCAACTCCACCACGAACATCTCTGTTTGAGGCAGAATTGCAACGAACGCAGACACGATGACGATCAACCCTACATTGTTTGCGCAGCGGTCGGTGACGTGTGAGTCAATTGAGTCCTGAGCGTGTGTGAATTGCAGACTGACGAGTCGTAGCTACGAGCTGGGCCGATGCGAAGAGACGAGTTCTTTGGAGCTATAGACAATGGATTCGATCAGTATGTTCCCTTCAGACTGTGAGGTCAAGATGTTAGTTGAGAAGGGGTGTGATTGTTGAAGAGGTGCTGCGCTGTGGATCGAACCTGACAAGAGGAATCGTAGGCACCGGAAATCCAAACGATGTACTCGCTCAACATCCCGGTCGCGCAGATTAGAACGAAGATGAGGCAGGAATTCGAGAGGCACAGATATGTGAAGCAGCTTCCGGCAACAGATATATTGCTCCAGAAGAGCAATGCCGAGTATCAGGTATGTTACGTCAATTCTATTGTGGTATACGGAAATGCAATGTATTGGAGGGCACGGCATGAAATCGGAAGCGTGTACATGGCATTCTTAACCATTGACATTTCCGGTCAACTCATTTGTATGAGGATTGCTTTTGACTGACTCTTCCCTACAGGAGATGATGAACTACTGGAAACAATTACCGCACGTCCTCAAGTACTTCCGACAAGACGAAGACCCAGCAGCAAGACTGCCAAAGAATTTCATTTCTGGTTTCTTGGAGGTACGTGTTCTCTTCCTTCTATCCAGAAACATGAGATGCTAACCGAAAGTCATAGGGTCGCAACTAATTGCTTTTGTCTTTTTGTCTCTATAGATTTTTGTACATAACATATCCCAAAATGCAATGCAATCATAACTCCACCAGGTTTTTCCCTTTTTGCCGGAACGCCATTGGTATATGCAATTGTCCCTCTCTAATGATTGCCCTGAAGTTTTGCATTATGACTCCATCTTGCTCTGAAAATCGCTGTGTGCATCCACGAATTTGTCTACTACCACATCACATAGATCAATCAGATCCGAGAGACCCTTCTCCAGTGCGTCGGTTGCCGATGTGCCTTCTAACATATCATATCAGCCTGGTACGAGAGATGTGCAGTGTGCCAACTAACCATAGGTTTGGATTCTGACATTCATATAAGGTTCGGAAGGATGAGGTATTGAGTAACCGCAGAACTCGACGTCAGGGCTTTTATATATGATTAGCATTCCGTCTTGATCTTCCAAAGCCTCTTTCCTCTGAAGGGTGCATCATACTTTTTCATGATGATATACCGTAAAGCGTTGCCCAATGTGTGATCTTCATTCTCGAACTGGAAAGATGCAGCCGTATCTGACGCTCCTGGAAGCTATAACCACGACATCTAATCAGCTTTGTCCCCATTTCATATCATCTTCGCTTCCATCTTTCTCCCTGCTAAAAGAAAACCCATGCTTTATGTTGAGTGCTGCTTACAATTCGGATTCTGGTCTTATCATCATCTCGTCCATCGCCTTCCGGTAAGATATCTGCGGCGTCGTTCGCGTCTACCATGGAAACATCGTCTTGCACGGATGAAGCAGCGACCGCTGCGTCTGTCTTTGCGGGTGCCATTGTGTTATGTGGTGTGGTGATCGTGGAATACGGAAGGGCGCATTCTCAGACTCGGAGGAGTCCATCTTCAAGAATTATTTTGATGCCAAGGGTAAAAGTGGGGAAGGTTCTGGTTATCGGTATACTGATAAAGTACTTGGATACTTACGACGCCACAGAAACTCGTGAATCTCGAACTTGCCCAGGAAGTATCTGAGTATTTCTTTAGGTTCTCTAGAGCGCCTATGATAGAAATTGATTACTGGAGCTACCAAGAGCTTCATGGCGTCAAATAGGGCATGCTGATTGCTCTCCCTTGGTTTTGTCTTTCAGACTTGACAGCGTGGAAGACATATCCCAATGAATATCTCAAAAAGTTAAAGAAACTTTCTTTGTCCCAAGCTGTTGGACTGAGTCTGACGAAATGCACATATGATCACATCGTTTTTGTTCACTTCCTTTGTCATGGCTCAATCTTGACGCCACCATGATACCCGCGCGCTAATTCGCATAACCACCATCACCTCGATCTTCTTGTTCAGAATATTGGATGACAACTCTCACAGAAACGATCGATGACTATTATTCGCAAGTTCTATTCACATGGTAAAAGCATTGTGGTTGTCCTTGCTGCAAACGCACAGCTTTCCCATCGTCGTCGACGATCGTTTGAGATTTCAATAGTTTCCCTTCTCGTTTTGGTCGTTCCCCTCATTAGGACAGGAAAGGCAACATCGCAGACCAGCGGCTCCTCACGAAGCTTGAAATTGAGGGGTCGACGGTACAGGAACAGCATCATCGACCCGAGGTTTACTTTTTTCATCTCAAGCTGATGTCGTAGGGGAAATTCTCATCTGTTCTCGGTACAGAAGGAAGCAAAGTACGAGCTTCTCTTTTCGATTCAAGTCACATGTCGAGAGCATCAAGCGTGATCGTCACGATCTTTGTCCCCTTTCCAATCTCTCTTATAAACTTCACATGGGATACAGACCCTGCAGGAGGGAAAATCTTTCGTGCAGCATGTCTTGCTCGCTGTCAGAAAGGGAAAATGGTGACTCTTTGAGGAGAAATCTGGTGTCTTGGAACGAGAAATGAAAGGATTGGGATTGGTTCCTCTTGTGTCTTTCAGCCGCGTTTCATGATGGACGATCGCCGCCGGCATCTGGTTGGTGCAACGGTCCAACGAGAAACGCAAGTCGTCAGGGGTTTGAGAGATGTGGATTTCTGGAGATGCAAAGAATTTCCCTAAGCTTGTGACACAAGAAAGGCAAGTGTGTTGATGTTGTAAAGATTGTGCATTCTGGCTATGGCGACAAGCTCGTGGGAGCAGACACGTTCAGTGATTGATTGATTGATAGATTGATTGCATGGTCGTATCCCGCTGACAGCGCATGCCGCTCGCTCTCGAAATTATCTCCCCAGAGGAAATGTAACACCACTGTCAATGGAATAAATCATGTCAATTTGCCGCTCTCAATGACCAATATGGATACTTCCCCTTCCAGTCACCCCGTCTCCAGAATCAATCGACCGTTGAGATGAGTGAAGCCATTCAGAAGTCGATCCCAAACTTTCAGTCGGATTTATATTAATTGTCCCAGCACTATGCTGCCGGGGTAGCGTAGCACTGAAGCGATTGACGGCTAAAGCGAACCGACAAGCCTCGCAGCTGCAGACAAGGTGTGGCACGACAACATGGGATGCCCAAATATTGATTTCCTTTTGCTTTCTTACTTGTTTGATCATGTCCTGCATGAACGACCCGCGAGTCCTCAGATCCCGCCAGATGGGAATGGGGTGGGTGGATGGTTCGTTGACTCTTCGATGATCGTTCTCTAGTGGTGGTGGTGTTCATGTTAAGAGTCATTTACATGTCGTAGTTGGTAAGGAGAAAGTTGGATGGGCAAAAGCTAAGGAGCGATATCATCCAGTCAATGAACCCAAGCGTAGACGTGCAGTGACCTCTCCTGCTCGTGTACAGTACAGTAAGCAAGTCGATCAGTGATCCCCAATCAAAACTCCGAAACGATTTCGCAACGATCACAATCTCGTATCGATTATGATCAAATGCGTTCTGCACCTCATTTCATGATGGGGTTCCATGGAGCTCCAAGTCATTTATTTGATGTGGTTCGCGTCTCCCCTCGTCAATGGCAACTTGGGGGACCAAACTCCTGAACCCCTGAACGACCTAGAGGCGAGAAACGAACCGTCTCTGTCACGAATGGAGTGAAATCGGTTTAGACAGGAATTCATCCTGTTTCTATATAATTGTGTGATCGTGGCCCAGGGAGAGCAATCAATGTTTATGATGAAATGAAGGGGTTTGGAGAAAGGAACATGCGGATTATTTATATCTCCTGGCTCCATGAATCAACCTTGTTCGTCATGTTTCAACGTTTCTGGTACAGTAGAGGGCAACTATATTTCAAACTTGACAGATGGGAAGTACCCTTTTTGCCCGGCAACAACAACAACAGCAACCATCACGCCCGCTTCACATCCGTCAGAGAGAGAGAGAGAGAGAGAGAGAGTCACACACGTTGGTGCATCTCTCCTTTGTCAGGTCAGCGCTGAAGAGAGAGAGAGTCGTCCAACTCGAGTAAACCGTTGGATCTCGAACGCGACTCCAAAAACTAGACGCACATAGTCAGACTCGCAACACTGGCGGTTTCTTTGAAGTGATTGGTCTCATGTGCACTTTGTCGCGCTAGTTCGAAGTTCAATGGTGGTCGATCCAGCCCCTTGTGTCTTGTCTTCCCTTGTCTCCAGCGCACCCACACACCCACACCCACTCGAACATGCCTGTGACGCTCGAGCTTCCTGCGCTCCCTGGCACCCCTCCTCACCCTTCCCTCTGACTTACTGGACAGGCTCCACTCATGAAACCGCTAGATTCGATAAAACACTCATAGCCGCATCCAATCCTCCACCACCGCCGCCATTCCATCACCCCATCGTGAAGAGGAAACTTCTTTTGTTCTTGCGTGAACGCCCTCGTTGCTCGACTTTTCTGTTCGTCTTTCTCTCAACTCAACCTCTCTACCTTCTTTATCGTGCACGCGTTCATCGGACGAACGATTGCAAACCATCACCGATCAGGGTTACGTCAAATTAGAATTCCATTCGAAGCTCCATATCAGATTTGACAGGTCAAAGAAATACTTGGGGGGAAAACGTCAGCCATCGACTTTATTCAACCACCACGCCATCATCCACGACACGCCGCATCCAGAACGCTACAGTCACGAAATCTGCAACAGTTTACTCTGCTTGTGGTAATCGATTCTTTTCACTCGTTCAAAAGAAGAATATACACGAAAGTACAGCATTCTGAATCACAAGATTGTCTCCTCATAGTATACGAGGGAAGAAAAGTGCAAAGGACAAGGGAGGGCATACCACAGAGTTGGAAGTGCATACCTCAACATATCTATTCCTCAAGCGATATTTTTCCACGCACAAAATGAGTACAGCTATTGCAATGGCACCATCGCCTGCACCTCACGATCGTTCATCGTACGTCGACATCGCGCCAGCAGCTTCCTCGACGTCTCCCCCGGCTCACAGACATTCAACATCGGCGACACCGATCAATCCTGTCCAACGAAGACTAAGCGGTAGCCCGAAAGACAACGATGCCTCGCCAACAACGTAAGTCCAGTTTTCGAACTATAGTACATGGAGCAGAACCGATGAGCTAACAATTTCTCCCAAGTTCAAGAAATGGAGGTGCCCCTCCAAAGATCATTGTCAAGAAGGAACCTCCCTCCTCTCCCGATATGCCAACATCACGCCATAGACCACGCAAACTCGATCTGAGCAAGAATACCATGAATCCAGGTGGCTCTCGCCCTTCTGCCGGTCAATTGACTGCCCGCGACAGCAGTGGCCTGGGAATCCAAGATGTAGGACTAGCGTGCCTCTCTCCTGGGTTTGTTACACAAGATCCAACTATGCGCGAACAATTACAACGCAGTCTTTCAGTACGCGAACAACAACGACATCTGATCGAGATGCGCCTCCAACAGACAGCCAAGCCTGGCGACGCACCAGTCGAGAGTGCAACAAAGGAGAAAGAAACACCTACTACAATCCCACAGACAGCAGGTTTCTCGTCAAAGGCAACAGGTAATTCAAAGCGAAAGGCTCCACCTGGATTAAGCATTGTGGCACCTTCACACGAACAATTCGCAAATGAGCGTGTGATCCAATCGGCACCTCTCAATGCCAGTTTCACGGGACGTCACCAGCCGCATCCATTGACAAGACACATCCAAAACCAGCCTTCTAATCTAGCTACTACCGCACATATCCACCATGTACCTGCTACACAAACCGCCAACCGGTTGCCACCCATCTCAGATGTGTTTGCTGCTGAGGGTCTCGGTGGTCATCGCGAGAGTGCAAGCCGAAGTGGCTTCTATGCCACAAGTGGATCAGCGAACAACTCATCACATTCAAATTCAAGACCAAACTTCCCCAGTCCTGGCCACAACAGCAGCAGCAACAACCAGGCACCAACATCGGCGAGACCAAGAGAGTATCGATCAGCTGAAGAGGCACAGGAGGCACTTGCAGGTGGTCGGCCCGAACTCCTCCCTAAGCTCGTCCACTATGGCGGTCATCAGCCTCCTACTCCTCCTTCACCACTCACGGGCAATCAGATGCGACAGGGTGAGACGAGCCGCAGCGGTGGAGGTAGAAGGAGAGCCCGAGCTGAGTATGAGGAGGGTGCCAGTCCTCCACTTGGTACTGGCCCAAGTAGCCAGAGACGAACAGGACCTTTTGGAGAGGGTAGAGATAGTCCAAGGACGACGCAGCAAAAGAAGGAGGAGTTCATGAGTCTTTGCGCTAGAGCCTGGGATTTGTTCCATTCTTAGATGGTGTTCCTTTAGAGTTCATCCATTTCTGTTGAGAGAGTTTTTATACCATTCTGTACACTTGTGATATAGGGGTCGTTACCATTTGTTGAACAAAACTATACAATTCTTGGGGGAAGGGATATTGGGGATGAAGGAACAACCTTGGGAGGAACCATTGGAGCTGGCGTTATGGTTCTAGGATATACTGACTTGTAGGCTGGTTGGGGAGGAAAGGGTGGGATGAGATACCAGGAAATTGGAAGCCACGTAGGAAGATGGCAGTGTGTGTTTATTGTATTCACTTCTCGGTTGACCTTTGAGATGAGGTTGGTCTGCAGTTCTTCTTGGAACATAATCTAGGTGGGCGTTATATCCCAGGGATTGATGTATTCGGTATATATCGGGGCGTTCTTGGAGCCGATATCATTACGTTGGGAGGAAAGGTTAATAGCTATTATTCTTGATATCTATGGAATTATCATTATGTGCATACATGTATTGACTTTGTGTGGTTTGGTTTGACGAGTTTTGTGATCTTACACATCGTACAACTTATTTCATAACGCTCTATTACGTGTATATGAGAACTATTTCGCTAAGTCCTATGTGGAGAAAGCAAATCCAACTTGTACGTACCTTTACCAAACTAGCCATCATATATCAAAAAGTACTCGTCAGCGCTAGTATTCAGATCACTTCTTGTGATGCGAGCATCAAGGATGTGAAGCGTTGGAATTAGGTAACTTCTCACCACTGATGGAAAATGTTCATATATTCAACCTGATGTTATCCGCATCGCTAAGTCTGAGGTGGTTCAAACGACTTGGGGAAGTGCATGGGGAAGAGTTAGGGGATGTTAGATCAGGTGTTTTATGTAACGTGCATTATCGAGTCGTGTATCGTGGAAAGTTGAAGCTACAGAATGTGTTGTGTTGGGTTGGGTTAGTTGTTAATTAAGGAAGTCTCCTATGCGTCGAGCGAATGTATATATATACACACATATGTGCAGAAGTGTTCTCATATTTGACTTTTCTCCCAGTCCCTCTCGCGAAGCAATCGAGTCCCACTTTGGATGACAAAGGAGTGAATGATTTGTCGTCGTAGGTGACGTTTTAAAAGACTAAAGAACGAGTACGAGAGTGATATGGCTGGATAGTCTTCAGAGAAGTGGGAAACCGTTCATGAGAACTGGTGATTGTGATTATTTCGATTACGTATGGTGGAGCAGGGAAATCGCTGAGTTGGGATCTGGTGAGTAAAAGATGAAGCATAGCATATCTCCAAAATTAGTCCATCCATCAACTCTGCGAGTCATCATGATGTCAAAGAGGTACATACCATTAAGCTCATTGATATCGTGATCTGGACTCGGCACGTTGCAGGCTGTTTCGAGAAATCCAAGTCAATGAAACAAAGATTGCATTGTCAACAGGATTTTGGTTGATTAATCCTCGTTGCTAGAACAAGCGTATTCTATCTTTCTCTCGATCCCCTGAGTGAAAGAGCAGCGATTCAGGTCAAACCTTCCGACTCCGTCTCGTACGATTTCTTGTTCGTTCAAATGGAGGTAAGGCATAGTGAGTTGATAACACGAACTATGTTACAATATGCTGAGAGGCGCTGCAATTGTGTTTGCTTTCGTGTCTATTCAGTTGAGACTTCATCCGTAAGGTGATCAGACTTGTATGTAGTAGTCAAAAATGAATGTTTACGAACGTGTCTCAGTAAAATTATAAGAGGTGATTTGAAGAGTGCAAATAGAGAAATATATATTAAATCATCATGGAACAGTTAACCATACACACTTGTTGGAAAAGACTCGCAAGGAATGATAATCATGTAGCTACCATTGACATCGAGCGCAATCTCTACGAGCCTTCAAATCCTTAACAAAGTCTGCATCTGTGCCTACTACAACCTTCTGAGGACATAACCCCACAAGGCTTGCTCCAATTTTATGTAAAGAAGGTTAAGCAAAAGCGAAAACTCGAGTTGGTCATGATGGTTAAGTGTTTTTTCCTAAACTTAATGCTGAGAGTCCTTGCGTAAGCGGGTCTTCTTCGTCTTCTTCCATAAATTCATAGAGAGCATCCTCGATTCCTTCTGCCAGGCCTCGGAATGCTGTGGCTTGGGCGTCATAGGTCGCCAGATACTCGATTGTACTAGTGTCGCTTGAGGAGGAGATCAATTGTTCTAGGAACTTGATGACGCAAAATTTGACTTGACGTACCAGTTTTGGCATTTCGTTTAGACCTTGTGTGTACCTAGTATCTCGGCACATTTCGTTGAATTTGGATGGGTTCAGAGGACTGTCCTCGAGGTCTGGCCGAATGAACAGATACATTTGAAGTCCGGCAACGAATTCACGGACTGTTGGTACTAAATCTTCATTCGAAGCGGTTGTCGGCCTTTTCAAGAAAGTGGAAACTTCCTTTGTGATTAACATTGCATCAGAGCATAGCACAAGGAAGTTGAGTTCTGTTAATATAAAATCGACTTGTTGCTCACTCATTACATCGTAAAGTGAGTGCCCGAATAGATCTCGGAGATTTCTAAGTGTGCTCACTAACCGAGTAATATATTGGGATTCTCCCCAATAAGTACAATTAACTTACAAGTTAGAAAAGTGGAAAATAAGTGCGTTACGACTTACGATCATAGATTTTCCCTGCTCGAAATCGGCAATAGTTTCGAAGTTTGTACATCCATAACTCTTCGACCCATATATCCCAGTTCTTACCACAAGCATGTGCAAATTCTAAAATCTGCAGTTGACGCATACAGCCTTCGTCTAGGTGATAATTCATGTAGTAGCTTGGATGAGGCATGTTGATCATGTGCATCTCATGGCCATTATAGTCTAGCTTGTCCAGCTCGCAGCTACCTCCTGTATGTTTCTTTTGCAACTTTCCTGTACCGATAGGTTCGAGTTTATCAGTATTTGTCTCCTTATCAGAAAACGTCCAAGCTGACATGAAAACCTTGGGCCGCTTTTCCATGATCATAGAGCAAAATGCTTGATGTGATTGGATATGATCATGATTTGCACCATCTATGGTCTCCGTGATGAAAGTGAAGGCATCGAAGATGCTAATATCCTCGAAACGCATGCCGAAAAACATGCTCAACTCGTGCAGAGCGCGCAAGGTGGCACATTTTTGGACAATCTCTTCCCTTGTTTTGTCGTAGTTTTGATCTGGAGCTGGCTTTTTCAGTGCTATCACTAACCCTCCCTGTGTCGCGGGTCCAGCAAGGTAACGTGCGAAGTCGACCTCTCCAATCGATAAACCAGTTCGTCCATTTTCTCGTAAAGTCTTGGCTAGTTTTGTAATCTCATCGCAATGCTTGGACTCTCTCCCGTGGGATATCAGCTCTTGCTTGATTTCTCTGATTGCCTTGATATGTTTGCGAAGTCTGTGGTCAACCACCACGTCAAGCACTTGGTAGCACATTTCCAAATCAATGGAAAAGAGTGAATGACGGAGAGATAAATTATTATCCATAGAAAGGTTGCACACAGTATATACTGTGATCTTTAAACGCCAGCCTGACTGGACAGCAGTACTCGGTCAGGCTGTGTCTATGCGACCTCAAGGTTGGTACACAGAAGTGGCTATGGAACAGGTATACTCGGCGTCAACATGTCTGATGATACATTTTGCCAACGCCATTATGAATGATAGGTTCCCAAATGGGACTAAAGATGTTTGGTGAGAGGGTGTGGACGAAAAGGAGTCCTCAGCCATGCTAGACCATCTCGATGTAGTGTCAAATGATAAATATATTGTATTGGATTGAAATAATGCGATACGCGTTCAATGAGGATACTATGAGCTGTAGTATAGTAGCAATGGTAAGAAAAAACCATCAAGCTGTAACGCTGAGAATGATATAAATTGAGAGAGTATGTAAGGAATTGTCGATAAAACTACGGACGAGTGCATATTTCTATATTGGAGCAGAATCTGGAGTTCTTGAGCCCGAAAAATTAACAAAACATACCAACTAAGTAAATGACCTGATAAGATCCTCTAGGCTTCTGATTACTCCAGAAGAGAGAGTTATCACTAGCAACGTTGGACAACTGGATTTGCCAAGATATCTTCTTGGCAAATATTTGGATATCATTGCTTCAGCCTCGTCTTCTGAATCAATAAAGTTGCTACTACTCCCAACACGATTTGCGTGTCTACTTCTACTTTCAAGAGCAGATAACTGAGTAGGTTACGGATCCTGAAATATAAATATCAGTAAATCAAAGAATGTCGATCAATTACGTACCACCAAATCAAGCAAGACATTTGCGGGCCTGCATGGTCTGCGCGATTGTCCAGACGCAGAACGTTCGTTCTATACTCTACTCTATCCATCTTTCTTGTGCAATATTGCCTTCTGTGCTAATACTAAACCCTAGCGCTTTCTTAAAGAGGGATGTCCCAACTGTGAGCCCTTTCTCCGCCTCGAAGGCTCCATCGATGCCATAATCGATTGCACATCACAAGTCTTTGAAGGACTTATCACACTCTCGGATCCGTCGAAAAGCTGGGTCGCGAAATGGAATCGATTGGATGGATACGTGAGGGGTGTGTATGCGACGAAGGTCAGCGGGATTTTGGCGGATGAGGTCGTTGCTATGATGGAGGATGAGTACAAGATCCGGTATATACCACGGGATGGAAGTGCTACTGAAGTGGACTGAGTCAAAAAGAATCTAAAGAGGGGAGTTAGGGGGGAATACAGATCATAGACTTCGTTCTGTTCGGCAGGCAAGGTGATTGTGGTGGTAGGAAAAGCTTACTTTGGAGTTTGGTTGGGCCAGCATTTCATCAATCTGAGGAAAGCATGGATATGGGAGTAACAGGAGTTCAAGAAAGCACGAACCCTTGAGCAAACAAGCTTGTACGCAAAGTGAAAGACATAATGGATGTGTACAATAACATGAACTAAAATAAAGTGGTATCATGCCAACGCCGGACTCGCTATGCTTCATGTCATCAAATGTACAATACCGATCCCTTTCCCCAATATGCGTTTAGAACTTTTGTTTCTTATGTGCAGGTGCTCCGAAACCAGATGGACCCCGCTTCTTACGTTCCATTTCTTCTCTCATGATACGTTCCGCCTCGCTCATCTTCTTGGGTTGCTCGATGATGGTCGATTTCTTCCCACCAAGGACATTTTTTTTTGCGGCAGCAAACACATTTTTGGGTTTGCTAGAGAACCCCATCTTCACAGTTACTTTTTGTGCTGCAGGTTCTTGGGTGGGCGTGTCTTGACTAGGTTCTGTACCTTTCGTCTCATCGACCGCTACAATCTGATCCTTTGACAGTGATTCCGATGTTCCCACCATATCCTTGTCAGCAAGGTCCTTGATCGGCTGCACGTTTTCATTCTCTTCTTTCTTCGCAGTAGCCTTTGAGCCAAAAGTGAGCTTGATTTTTTCGCCCTCCTCTCTTTTCAATTCTCTAGCAACATCATCTTCCTGCTCGTCCTCATCCTCACCCCGATCAGCTCTCGCGCGCTTTATCTGCTCTCTGATAGCAGCCTGTTCTCTTTCTTCATCGCCTCTGTCCTGTCTCTCCTTCCGCCTAACAGCGTCCTGTCTTCTCAGATTTTCAGGACTATTATCAATCCAACTAACAAAGACACCTTTCTCGTCCTCTTCGACACGACAAATACCTTCACGTCCAAGATACTTTGCGAACTCGGTCAGACTTGGCCAGCGTGTTGCATTCATGTGTACATGTTCCTTATTGCTAATGTATTCCTGGTAAAAGTGATTCAGATGGGTTCGCTTCTCGCCATGAGACGTTCGTAATAATTGTAGAAAGTCGCGTTGAAACTGATTCGAGTAGTCTTGAATGAACTTCTTCGAGTTCTCGCCCACAACAAGCATTTGTCGAACATGCGACTCTGATTGTGTGTGCATCTTGAAGCCATTCTCGTCGCGCATTTGACGCTCGCATACTTGACAGTACCATCGTAGTCGCTGAAGTCCTTTGGACTTAAGCTTATTATTCAGGTGTTTGGTCGATCCTACTTCTGCACGAGGCATTTTGATGAGTTGTCGTGATAATCAGCTTGCGTTTCTTTAACGAGAGTCGACGAGGTTGCATCAAGACAATTTGGAGAGGCTGAAGTTGATGTGGCGGTATGGCTTGGCATTTATCAGCCTTCTCTTAGGATCTGGAAGAAACGACGCGACACTATACCGAACTCCTGACAGATTCTTGTGAAAATGAGCAATGTCGTAGACAATATGATGCCTAAGAGTCTAATACTAAGTCTGAAATCTACTATCGTATTACAAGATGGAAGGGTTTTAATTTGATTCATGTATCTCGCTTAGACTTCCATCTGAAATGATATCATACCATGTTTACATTGTCCTTAGGATAAGAATAGCTCGGAGGCAGTATGGACAATCACAAAGATATCGAGTCTCTGGCTGGTACATAATAGAATTTGATTCAACAATATTGAATCTACAAATATATAAGATATCTTCATGGCGTTCGCTTGTTATCATGATGTGTCGCTTAAGCTATTGAAGAAGCAAGGACTTTGGCGGGGAAATTAAGAATGCTTGGCCATCTTAGTCAGTTTCAACGCGACTTTCTACAATTATTACGAACGTCTCATGGCGAGAAGCGAACCCATCTGAATCACTTTTACCAGGAATACATTAGCAATAAGGAACATGTACACATGAAAGCAACACGCTGGCCAAGTCTGACCGAGTTCGCAAAGTATCTTGGACGTGAAGGTATTTGTCGTGTCGA
>Ga0115847_100154_pt1 | contig 16540 bp, 15 predicted proteins | sample InSIn5SAF170_FD_83861 | JGI IMG/M metagenome (GOLD analysis project Ga0115847, IMG submission 83861)
TTTGGGCTTTTCTCAAAGTAAGGGTGTTTAAAAGATACGACTACCCAAGTCAAACCAAGAAGTAGTATCCAGAGATGTTTTTCTCACGATAAGGGTCGTGGGTGTTGCACAACCTTAGCGGAAAGGATTTTGAGAAAACTTCAGTAGTAGACCATCTTTGGAAGCAGGGCAAAAAATATCCTTTGTTATGTTGGTCAAGGCTCTGACCTTGGCTTTGGGCCCTCCTGCGAAGGCTAGATATTTCTGCAGATTGTAAGCGGTAGCAGCTAGTAGCATTATTTTATGGGCGGCTTCTCTGCCTCGGGTATTCACTCGCCGCAGGCCATACTAGTTAAGCAAGCTTCCGAAAACGGGTTCTACTGTGGCACTACGCAATCTTTTCATTCGTTTTCCTTGCCAACTTTGAAGCCTGGCCTGCATATGCTGGTAGTAGCTGCGGAAGGCAGTAACCGAGAGTTGTTTGTATCGGCGCTTACCACAGCAAGCCGTTTTTATGGGGCAAGGGCCACAATCACTGGTTTTCGAGTAGTAATAATATTTTAGGGAGCCCTGCTCCATCCTCAGCCCAACACAGGGCAGCACCTTGCCTTGCGAGCAGACATAGGCGTCTTGCGCGGGTTGGTAGGTAAAAAATCCCCGATCGGGTTTATACACTCCGCTAATGGAAATATAGCCGTTGATGCCTTTTCTCTCCAAGCTGGCATGGGATGCCCCGCATAATTCTCTCCGGAACTGAACCCGCGGGGCGGCCCCCGCTGTCGGCCAGTACGGATTGCAGGGGCAATCCTTGCCCTTTGAGCGTATAACCAATCTTAGAAACTAGGTCCATCAAGTGGCGAGAATCCTTCTCATCGGCCAAATCAGCCTGAATATGAGTAGCGGCGTGCAACGATCACATGATGAGCCGTATCTACAGCCATACTTGAGAGATAGTACAGACGAAAGGCTTTACCCGGCTTTTGCGCCAGACGGGCCTCGCCATCCGTGCTACTGCGGTGAGTACGGTTGTTGCGCGTGAGCTTTTTAGGGTTGGTCGTTACCGAGAACTGAGTGTCCTGTTGGCATGTCTGCTCTGGCAGTGGCATTGGATTCTTTTCCAAAGTCCATTCTGCCAGGTCGTTGGCCTTCAGCGTATCCAGCGATGCTGAAGCTTGTATAAAGGCTGGGAATTCTAAGCTAAAACCAAAGGGAATGAGTATAATTTTATCAAGACGCTTGTTTAAGGTATTCTGCAGAGTCAGCCACATAAGGGGTTCCACGATTAACAACTGAAAATACCCTGCTGAGCATTTTGTTTCGAACCCCATTGAGTGCGATCATCTTTGCTTTTCCTTGAGCAATCTTGCGGTAGTAATAACTAGAGAATTCATTTTCCGACTGAATGGCGGCACTGGCACCATTACTGAGAAGCGCTTTAATCTTCATATTGCCCACTTTGCTCAACCGGGTTCTTCCCCGGATACTACTACCGGAAGAATGTTCAAAAGGAGCCGTTCCGGCGTAACACGCCAATTGCCGCCATTGATTGAAGCTAGTAAAACAATTCGTGTAAAGTAGTAGATAAGCGGCTGTTTGTAAACCAATGCCGGTGACGGAAGTAGCTAATTGATAGACGCGATGCACCTCCTCATCTTGCTGAATTGTTGTTTGTCGATGGTAACAATACTGTTTTGGAGCTGCTTTACGTGCTTTTGACTGTCTTGAACAATTTTAGCAGAAAAGGCTTTGTCCGTATACACTGAAAGTTCTTTGGAGGAAACCTCCAGCGCTACTTTACTTTTCACCAACCGTTGCCGGTATGCTAGTAAGTACTGGATTTTGATCATTGTTTGGGAAGGCAAGCGGGATAATTGAATCTCGTCACGATGTAAATAAGCATAACGAGCTAGCATTTTGGCATCAGATTTATCGCTTTTACCGCGTTGTATCCCAACTGACTTTTTAATTTGTAAGGGGGACTGCAAGGAGTAAGCCAGCTTATGCTGAGTAAAATAACAGCATAGTGGCAATGCGTAGATACCGGTGTGTTCCAGGCAGAATAGCAATGGCTGCTTTTTGCAATGACTATTTATCCAGGCCATCATCTTGCGAAAGCCAGATGGTCGGTTTTCAAATTGTTCGTGCAACGACTGATCAGTAGCTGACACGTAGATTGCAGCATCTACAGTAAGTTTCGAAACGTCAATGCCAATAAAGCGAGAGAACATAGTGGTACATTATAGTGAGACAAAGCAATACCAAAGGTTGGGCAGTAGCTAATCCCTTTAACAGGCCTGGAAGCCTAGAATTCTAATTGGCTCTTGTGCTCAACCAAACCAACCACGTTCTAATTCCCAGCGTAGGTCTCTAACCTAAAGGCAGCCCCGAAGTTCACCCAGTTGGAAGGTAATCTTCTTGCAATCAAAATAGGATTTTATTTGATAAGTAAAACTAAAGGGCAGCCCCGCTGAATCGATGGCTTGCGTGTCTCCACTCACCATTCCTATCTCCGCGCAAGATGCCAAGACCCGTTGAAAACAAGCTTCGAACAGCGCTGGAGGTAGCCGCTGGCGAGTGCGGGAAAGGGTGCTGTGCGGGGCACCCCGTGCCAGGGCAATGGCTGGCCAACCGAGTAGTCCAGAAAGTAAAGAACGTCCAGGCGGAGCTGGCTCTTTCGGATAATAGATCGATTGGAGGTGAGATTCTCAAAGTGCCCCACCAGCAATAACTTGAAGAACACTACTGGGTCGACCGAATGTTGACCGCATTTGCCGTAATAAGGTTCCACGGCTGCATACAGAAAGGTTAAATCCAGGATTTGCTTCAAGCGGCGGTAGAAATTATCCTTGGGAATTAACCCCTCCAAGGTCAAGGAAGAGCTATTCTGGCTGGGTGAAACTGGCTTGCCTACCATCTTGCAGGGCTATTTGCTTACTGAAAGTTAAGCAGGAAGGCGTAACTTAAAAAGCTCGATAGTTGTGCAACACGCACGACCCTTTCAAGAGACTGGAAGGGTAAATTGTAATAAGGAGGATATTTTGACACTCACCCATCCAACGGTGGGGGATACTGGGGTGAAAGTATACCTTCAATCGGACAGTCGGTCAATGGACCACCACTAATGCAGTTCGCCGCCATTCCCGTTCCGGGCCGAAATCCCTACCGAGAGAGCCGGTCGTCGCCACCAAACCTCCGTTAGAGGGGCGTTCTCCCAATGGAGCGAATTGGAGCCACTAAGATCCTGCCGATAGCAGTAATTAATGCTCTTATAACCAACCCCTTACTGTCTATTCGGGTTACCCCCTACCGATAGAAAAACAGGTAATCGAATTAGTAACCGTAGTTTGAGTAGAATTGATGCGTTTTGAGCCCAAGAAAAATAAAAAACCGCCCAAAATCCTACGTTTTAGGCGGTTTTAATCCGATTTAGTGATCCCGCTGGGGACCGAACTACTATTAAGATTTACTCATTATCAACACCTTACAACATCCATTTTGAGCAGGTAACCGAATAGGTAACCGATGCGCCAGCGAACATTTTCCTTGACGTCTTTTGCTGAGTGAAAGCTAGTTATTTCTCCAATTCCTAGCAAAAAACGCCAACGAAAATGAATGGTGGGTTTGCTTCGCCAACCGAATTTACTCTCCAGGAAAGGCTCCCTCCTCCCCTCCTGGTAGCGACTGCCTTCGCTTGCCCGTCGGTCTTGACTGCCATCATCTCTCTCCCTACTGACCATTTCCTCTGACGTCGTACAGCTCCCTCCAAGCCTCTACCCACCATTTTTCCCTGCCGTACGACTATTGAACCACCGGCGGTATGGCCCTTCTCCCGGGCTTCCTTTGCCAGCTTCAGGCATTCGTGTCCGAAGTTAAGATGCGCCGGCTGCATCTTATTGGTCCAGTAGGCACCGATGGTAATTGAGCTGACCCAGGTGATATTTCACGTGGCTGATCACGTGCAGCAGAAATAGACCAATGGATATCGTGTTTCCACCGATTTTCTCCGGCAGGTCTTGGGCCAAGGCTTCTTCCGTTAAAGGGGGCAGCACTTCTTTTACCACTGCAATGGCCTGTCTAAGTCGGGCAATAATTTCCGGCCGGGTAATGCCCCGGTCACTGAATTCCCGGTCGCGGTTGCGGAGATATCCGTTCTTGCCCAATACAGCACCAATAAAGTGCTGAATGGAACCTGCCGTATGCAGTGCCAGATTACCGCCCGAATTCTTAACCTGACCTTCCAGCACCCACAAATGCGCTTCCATCCGGTACGCTTCTAGCTCCAGGATGCACTGATTGAGATCTCTTTCCAAAATGGTGGCGCTCAGGATTCCGATGCCGGCAGGATTTAGGGAGGTGCTGGTCATGTTGTTAAAAAGAAGTAGTTAAAATGTATGCGGGTAAATGCTTGAAAAGCTATCAAATATCCGGTCCGCCAGCTAAGGGGCAATTCTCCGCCGGCGGTCTGCAGGTACAGTGAAACAATCTGCTGGATTTCCTATTCAGGAAGGATTGTGAGGGGAATATTCCACCAAGTCCCAGTCAAAGCCTCTGAGATTTTCTAGCAGGATCCACTGCTGAAGCCGAAAGCGCCAGGAGCGTCCCGTACCTCCCGTGTTGAGAGCCGCTGCTGATTCCTGCCAGTGAACCTGGGCAGTGCCCGTGAGCTGCAGGCTTTGGTGATTCGTAAAATCCAGAAACAGGAGGCCCGCCCGGGGATTTACTAGAAAGTTACCCAGCGTATTGTACATGCTGTTGCCGGGATAATCGGGGATCAGCAGCGTGTGTTCGTCCTGGATGTGCACAAAACCCGGAAGGCCTCCCCGGTGTGAAGCATCCGGTGACCCATCGGCACTGGCACTGGCCACGAAAAAGGTGTCGGCCTGCCGGATGAGGCTTTTCAGTGCTTCATCCAGGGAATTGCCCTCCAGCGGAGCGGCGGCATAGGGAGGTGTTTCCGCTAGGCGTACGTGTCGCTGCTGAATGTATTTGGGCCAGTTGGGGTACGCCTGCTCTACCGTAAGCCACAGTTTACCCCTTGTCAGCTCCTGTCGGCCGTTTATCCGGTACCTTCTTCGGGTGGCCGGTTCAATAAATAAAAATCCGGCTTTACTTCCCTGCTTGCAATTGTTCCAGAAGCGGTCGTGCGGATTGGAGCAAAGGAGCTGGGCGTCGATCTCTAGATTGCGGGGATTCGTCACCTTTACGTATCCGGCTGATCCGGCCAGCACGGAGGCCCAAACCTCTCCCGTAGGCGTCACACTGCCCGCGATGCAGAAGGGCTGCTTTTCAATAAATTTGATGGCCCCCGCAATGATCTGATCGGCCACCATCCGGCCGTTTCTTTCGCCGATGGTCCGTTCACCCACTTTCTCTTGGGCTTCCAGTTCCCCTTGGTGATAATGCATCTTGCTTTTGATAGTACTCCTTGCCCAGCCCTGAAAAATCGGTAAAGGGCTGGTAGTCAAAGGGTAAGATGGAAAGGGAGGATTTAAAAAGTGAGGATACTGTATCCTTCTTTCTGTAGGCTTACCAGGCTGGTTAACCCGGTGGTGCCCGGTACCTGGTTATCGGTGATCAGGTCGAGTCCCGAAGCGTTAGCACCAAATACGCCGGCACACCCGCAGGATACTCCTATCACTTTGTCTTCAATTTCCTTGAAGAGCTGGTGGGCTGGGTGGGTGGTCTTTAGGAGTTCTTCGGGCCAGCGGGTGCCGGCACCCTGAAAGTAGACAGATACTTCTTCTCTTGAGCTTTTAAACTCGTAAGCGGTGGCCAAGGCGTTGTATAAACGACCCAGAGCTCTTCCGATCCGGCTTTGGGATCGGAAAACACTAAAACGGCTGTCTTCATCATTATTAATTGTTTAAAGTAAATAGTAGGATTGCCAGGGCGTATCTTGAATGGGTGAGTCAGGGATTGTCATGTATTTGATGAGGCCACTTTCCTTGACGGGTTGTTCTGCTGCCGAAGGCGGGCGTTGCGCAGAAACCTTAGCGGGTCATTCCGAGGATGATATTTTACCTGGCACCCCCTCTTGGAGCGGATGACGGACCTATTCGACGCTGCGGGGGCTTTTTCGAACACCGGATAGCCCAGCGTGGCTTAAAGCCTTCTTTCGCTTTCGTGTATTTGGGTATCATTGATGCTGGCATATCGCTTTTGCATGTAGCCGTTCTCGTCGAATTCCCACATTTCGTTGCCATAGGAACGGTACCACTGACCCTGGTGATCGTGCCACTCATATTCGAAGCGAACGGCAATTCGGTAATCCGAGTAAGTCCACAGCTCCTTTTTTAGCGTATAGCCCAGTTCCTTCTGCCATTTCTTTACCAGGAACTGCTGCACGGCTGCCCGCCCTTGCAGGAAGTCCACGCGGTTTCGCCATTCGGTATCCGGGGTGTAGGCCAGGCTTACCTTTACCGGGTCCTTGGTATTCCAGGCATCTTCGGCAGCCTGTACTTTTTGCCGGGCAGTTGCCTCACTGAAGGGGGGAATGGGGTATCATTTTTCCATTTTCTTTCTACTGAAGTAGTGGTGTACCTATATTCTTTACCGCCTCAACGCAACCGGCAAGATGGATCAGTGCTGAAATACAGAAAGACCATTCTGTCTATTATACTGGCAAATTTTTTTATCCCTAGCGCAGCAGTTGCTCGGCCATTTTGCGCGCCGATTTCACCGGCCAGGTTTCCCGGTAAATCTTGCTTTCGATGATGGCGCCCTCGAAGAGCAGGTAAACCGAATCTCCGATGGTTTCTACCTGCGTGTAATCCTTACCAGGCAGCGCGGCGCTTACGAAAGCTTTGAAGTATTCCCGCAGCTTGGTCTTGTGTTCTATAATTTCCTTCCGCATCAGAGGGCTTGATTCCGCGATCTCCGAAAGCATATTAATGAACTTACAACCCCTGAAATCCTGCATTCTGAGCGCATATTCTAAAAAATCAAAACAGGCCAACAGCTTTTTGGCGGGAGTAGACGGGTCGCTTGTCCATTTATCCAGGCCTTCAAACCATCCCTGGCGGGCCGCCTTTAGGTAAGCAATGCCCACCTCATCTTTGGACCCAAAGTGCTGGTACAAACTGGCCTTGGCCACCTGGGCTTCTTCCAGAATCTGGTTAATGCCCGTACTGTTGTAGCCCTGGCAATAAAACAGGCGGGTAGCCGTCTCCAGAATCCGTTCTCTGGGTCCAGTCGCCAACTTAGTTTTTCGCTTTGCTTGTTGTACCGGTTTCTGTTCCATGGTTCAAAGGTAAGAGGAATTTTATTATAGACAAGTTTGTCTATAATAAAATTCCTCTTTTTTTAAAATACCCTGCTGACACCGGCGGGTAAAATTTAAAAAAAGTACGGCCGCGGCAAAAAGTACTGCGACCGCAGCCGTACTTTCTTTCTAATGAATTCTGGTGCGGTTCCCCACAGGGACTTATCTCAATAGTTAAGATAAGAAAAGAGCCTACCAGCAATGTTAGACGGCTTGGCTAAGCGACTAAATAGTAAATATAGAAATCAGGTTATACACCATCTTTTAAGCATATATTACTTATAATTAGATAATTACAACATAGAAAGTTTAAACAAAATATTGTTAACCCTCTTCGCGGCACTTTTTGCGGCGGCCGTACTTTCTTTGAATTTTACCCGGGATTGGGCTTCCCCAATAAAATGTACAAAAAGTCAAGAACCGTTCTCCCTAAACCTGGTCAAGAATAATGCCCTTCCGGGACACAGTTCAGCGACACTCTTGGCACAATGTGAAGAGTTCAGTCACCTCTCAAAAATGGGTGGTTTGAGGAGAATGCGGGCATCTATCCGAAATCCATTGAAAAATGGACTGGATGGAGCTCAGCTAGTCGCAGCAGAACAGCAGCTTTCCCGCTCGCATTATTAAAATGAGTAGGCCGTAAGCAACCATCGACGTCTCACGGATCTCGTTGGAACCCGTATGAGATTATTCCGTTAGGTTCCTTTAAAGGAGTAACTACCAATCCATAAGACCCTATGAAAAAATACTATTGATCGTCGCTGTTTCGGGTATTTGCACGGCTTGCGGAACCGGAAGCGAAAGCACTTCCAATGCGGACAGCAAGGTGATCGGCACCACACCCCCACCGACGGGCGATTCCACCAGTACGGTGGGAACGATGATAGGAGATACCACCCTCAATGTGGAAAGCAACAGTACCGTAGGGGACACTGTTAAATAGTTTGCCTCTGTAAGGCCATCCTTTTCTCTGGAGAAGGCTTTGCTTCGCTGGTTGCTGCGAATAGCCTCAGGCAAAAGACACCCGGCGTTCGCTGAGCCGGTAAATCCTGCCTATGCAATGCGTTCCGTAAATTTTCCACCGTAAAAACCCCTCGGAAAATCAGACGCTTTCCGAGGGAGTGGTACTTTCCGATATGTCAACAAGTCGCTACCCCTGTATGGGAAGCAAGGGCTGTTTTCCCTCCAGGAAGGGCTGGGTGTACGCTTACCCTCCTCAATAAGGAACGCATACCGGAAGTTTTAAGTTTTACGCGAGTGGACAACCTTCAAAAACATGCCAACCGATCATACTGTCCATACCAGTAGAAAACTAAATGGCCCGCTGGCTGACTTTATAGAAAGCTTCTGGCTACTGGCCAACCCGACCGATAAGCCCCATGACATCATCGTCCTGCCGGATGGACGGGTGGATATTATTTTCTCCCTATCGTCCACCGGCTCTTTCCAGGCCTGGCTGATGGGCGTAACCAGTATCGCCGATCAGGTTGTTTTCCAGGCGGAATCCGTCATTTTTGCGGTCAGTCTCAAATTATCAGCCGTGGAATATGTGTTTGAGGAAGGCATTGCCGGGTTAGTAAATACGGCCCGGGAATTACCCAACGGTTTCTGGGATATCCGCTCGGAAGATCTTGCGGACTTTGATAAATTCTGTGGGAAGCTTACCGATACACTTACGCCCTTTTTTTCCACGACACAACCCGATTCAAGGAAACAAAAACTTTTCAACCTGCTCTATGCCTCCAATGGCGCAGTGAGTGTTCAAGATCTGGCTGACAGGTCCGGCTGGAGCAGCCGGCAAATCAACCGGTATTTCAATCAGTACTTTGGTATTTCCTTAAAGGCGTATACCACCATCTTGCGTTTCCAGGCCTCTTTCACCCAGATCAAGGAGGGTAAGTTCTTTCCTGAACAAAATTATGCCGATCAGCCCCATTTCATCCGGGAAATCAGGCGATTTGCTGGCGTCTCGCCCAAGGAGTTAAACCGGAATGAAAATGACCGATTTATTCAATTTTCCCTTCTCAGCCGAAAATAACTTTGCATCATCCTACTAATAGACAATCAAGATGATGGAAAGAGAACAAAAGACAGCCGAAAACACCCCTGTGCTCATCGTTGGTGGCTCACTGGTGGGTCTGTCCGCCGCCCTATTTTTAGCCTGGCAAAAAGTACCCGTAATCCTGGTGGAAAAACACCGGGGCAGTTCCCTTCACCCAAGAGCCATTGGTTACACCACCAGAACGGTGGAGTTGTACAGGGCCGCAGGAATTGAAGACCAACTTCCCAAAAACCAAAAGCACTTCCAGTTGAAAAGGGCAACCGTGGAAAGCCTGGAAGGAAAATGGATGCAGGATACCGAGTGGACCCCCGGCCAGAAAAAGGAATCCGTGTACGGCGACATCGAATACTCCCCGGTGAAAGGAGTGGCCATTGCCCAGGATGGACTCGAACCCATTTTACGGAACAAAGCGCTGGAGTTAGGAGCCGATCTTCGGTTGGGTACGCAGCTGGTGCATTTCCATCAGGATCAGGAAGCGGTAACCGCCCTGGTCAGGGAACGCGACTCAGGAAGGGAATACACAATTAGAGCATCCTATATGATTGCCGCCGATGGCAACGATAGTCCGGTACGGCAAGCCCTGCAGATAGGCCGGAAAGGACGCGGGCTGATGAATGTCGTCCGGAGTGTGTTGTTTCGGGCACCGTTGGATCATTACCTGGAAAAAGGCGTATCCCAATTCGAAATTGAACAGCCCGATCTGAAGGCCTTCCTCACCACGTACCGGGATGGACGATGGGTGCTGATGTTTACCGATGATATCGAACGCAGTGAGGAGCAAACCCTGGCCGCCATCAGGAAGGCGATTGGAAGGGATGATATTCCCGTTGAAATCATCACGAAAGGCCGATGGGAGCTTTCCGCTTTAATAACCAATCAATTCTCGGAAGGCCGGATTTTCCTGGCAGGGGATGCGGCGCATACCCTGCCCCCAACCCGTGGCGGCTTTGGAGCCAATACCGGCATTCACGATGCCCATAACCTGGCCTGGAAACTGGCTGCCGTCCTTTCCGGCGCATCCGGTCCTAAATTATTGGCTACCTACAACGAAGAAAGATGGCCGGTTGCCTGGAACCGGTACCAGCAAACCTTCATTCGGCCGGATTATGCGCAGTATGCCAAACATGAAGATCTCGAAGGTGTCGAGCTGTTTGATGATATCAGTATGGAATTGGGACAATTGTATCGCTCGGAGGCAATCATCGGAGCGGAGGCCTCATTGCCTTTGGCCAAACGCCCCGATGAATGGAACGGGCAACCCGGAACACGCGCCAACCATGTTTGGCTGATAAAAGACGGCTACCGAATCTCCTCGCTGGATTTGTTAAACGGAAAGTGGGTGCTTTTGACGGAAAACCAAGCGTGGTGTGCCGCCTTTCAAAAGGTGGCGGCACAAACCAAGTGTGAGGTCGGATGCATACGCATTGGAACAGATGTGCTGGCTGAAGATGCAGAAGCTTTCCGAATGGCCTATGGGATTGGCCAGCGCGGCGCTTCGTTGATCCGTCCTGACGGATATGTGGCCTGCCGATGGAGCGATTTGCCCGAAAACCACGAGCAAAGGCTTCAGGAAGCCTTCAATAAGGTTTCCTTTTCAATCTAACCAACCAAACAGGCAGATTCGGGGAGATTCCTGCCTGATTTCAAAGCCAAGCAATATGGACTTATGCATTTTGGAAAACGCATCCAGGAGTTGGAAGACCGGGAATCGGTCAGAGACCTGACAGCGCGGTATGCCTATCGTATTAACCAAGGGTGGAATGGGATGGCCGTGAATGCCGAGGCGATATCGGAGATATTTTCAGTGAACGCCAGTTGGGCGTGCGAAGCCATGAATATGAAGGTGCAAGGCAGGGAGGCAATCATCAAAAGCCTGATGGAGGAAACCAGAGAAGTACGCTTTGCGATGCACAGCTATACCAACCCCCTCATCACGATCAGCGGGGGCACGGCCATCGGGCAGTGGTTGTTTTGGGTGGTGAGCAAACCCGGGTTTCAGCAAACCAACCAGGTGTTCATGAGCCAGCGAGTTGACTACATCCGAACAGATGAAGGATGGAGAATCCATCACCTGGAATTATTTTTCGGTGATATGGTCCGCCATAAGCATGTACAATCGGATACTTGAACGGCAGGGGGAATCGTCGGTTAGATGGGTGTTTTTCCCTGATGGCGTACTATTTCAATAACCCTGCTCGCCTTGGAGCATTAGAGCAAGGTCGATGGCCATGTGCGGTTTTCGGATGTTTCGGGGGAGTGGAAATCATTCTTGGCCTTCTTGCATCCTTTTTCTGGCCGACATCATATCGGTGGATTAGGTTGATAAATCCACCGATATGATGTCGGCTCTTTTCAACCTTACACTTTTAGGGGGGAATACCAGTTAAAAGCTTGCCTTACTGATTCCCAGTTTTTCCATTCTTGACTCCAAGGTGGTAGGCTTTAGGTTGAGGAGCTCCGCCGCTCCGTTTCTACCCCTTATACGGCCGTTCGCTTTCCTGAGAATGGATATGATATACTCCCTTTCGGTTTGCTGCTGCACTTGCTTCACATCGGAGAGTGTTTGGGGAGATGCAAAATAAGATGTTCCCTGGGTTGTTGGATGGTGAATCGACAGTTGATTGACGAGTGGCCGTCCCCATTCCAAAGGACTCTGCCCGTCATTGATGATGACGGCTTGTTCAATCACATTTTCCAATTCCCGGATGTTGCCTGGCCATTCGTATTGCACCAGTTCACCCATGGCTTTCTCCCTGATCCCGTGGAAGGGCTTGCCGATTTTCCTGCAGCATTTCTGGGCAAAAAAATGGACCAGGGAAGGGATGTCCTCCCTTCGCTCCCGCAGGGCAGGAAGGGCGATCGGGAATACATTCAACCGATAGTAGAGATCCAGACGGAACCGTCCTTCCGCCACTTCCTTTTCCAGATTCCGGTTGGTGGCCGCAATAATCCGGACATCGGTTTTGAGGGGACCTTTCCCTCCCACCCGTTCTATTTCCTTTTCCTGCAGGACCCTCAGCAGCTTGGCTTGCAGCTCCAGGGGCATCTCTCCGATTTCGTCCAGAAAAACACTCCCCCCGTTTGCCAGCTCGAATTTACCGATCCGTTTCTCGATGGCTCCCGTAAAGGCCCCTTTTTCGTGGCCAAACAGTTCGGATTCAATCAGGTTGGCTGGCAATGCCGCACAATTCACTTTTACCAACAGCTTGTTCTTGCGGGGGGAAAGATTGTGGATCGAACGGGCAATGAGCTCCTTGCCGGTGCCGCTTTCCCCCAGGATCAGCACGGAAGTATCGGTGGACGCCACCTGCGTAACCTGGTCAAACACCCGGAGCAGGGGGCGGCTCGTACCCACGATCTCCTCGAAGTTGGCCGTCGTTTTCACTTCCTCCTGCAGATAGTGGTTTTCCTGTTGCAACTTCTCCCTCAGTCTCTCAATCTCCTCAAAAGCCAGCAAACGGTCCAGGGTAAGGGATAAGGGATTTTTCAATCGTTCGAGTAGGGAGAGGTGTCTGGGAAGAAACGCATGGGATTGGCGGCTGAAAAAAGAGAAGGCAAACCCGTCGCCCCGGGTCAACCGCAAGGGCTGCATCAGGCTTGACTCAAGCCGGAATGTTTTGGCCAGCAGTTGGGCAAACGGGTGGCTCTGCCCCAATGCCGTGAAATCCCCGCCGTTATACAAGCCCGGGGTCATGCCGGTGTGTCCAGCCAGCAGGGTTTTGATTTTCTCCAGGGTAAGTCCGGTCATTCGGGATAGCTCGGCCATGCCCAGGCACTGGTATTCTTCGAAACCGATGCGCAGAAAACCGGATAACCGGAAGGGCTCCTGGTCGCCCATCATCCCGGCCAGCAGGAAATCAAAGGGAATGAAGGCCTGCAAGAGTTGGGCGACCTGTTGCCGCTTCTGTTCCCAGTCCCCAGGCAGGGAAAGGGCATCCGAAAGGGCGATTTGCAGGGCTTGCTCCTTGCGCAGATGCGCTTCCACGCTGTGGGCATGCCGGTAAAGCGCCATTTGCAAGGTTATTAGCACATCCTTTTCCCGAAAAGGCTTCACCAGGAACCCGTAGGGCTGGGTTGACTTGGCCGCCTCCACGATGCTTTGGTTGGAGTTGGCGGACAGGTAGATAAAAGGAATGGTCCCCGCCGTGAGTTGCCCGGCCAAATCAATGCCCGTTGCCTGTCCCTGCAGGACGATATCCAGCAGAACCATATCCGGTTTCTGTTCGGCGATCAGGTCCAGGGCCTCCGCGACGGAAGAGGCGATTCCCGTGACATGGTATCCGGCTTTCTCCAGGATGATTTCCAGGTCGCTGGCCACCACATATTCATCCTCCACCAGGAGAATGTTCCGCCCGACGGGAGTAGCAAACAGGGAGAAATCAGGTTGATTTGGCTTGGATGGCATACGAATGGGTAAGGATGGAACGATTGAACAGTACCATGATTTTTAAACCGTCACTATTTTCAAGGGTCAGGCTTCCGCCCAGCTGTTTGCTCAAGCCTTTCATGAGCTTCATCCCCAGGGAACGACTGCGGGAGGGATCGGACGCATTAGCCAGACCAATCCCGTTATCGGCAATCGTAAGCAGGAAACTTGACGGGTCAACCGGGATAAAAGAAAGGTGAACCACCCCCGCTCCACCCGCAGGGAAAGCATACTTAAGGCAGTTGGTTACCGCTTCGTTGATCAACAGGCCCAAGGGAACGGCAACGGCCACATCCAGGTCAACCGGGGTGATTTCCAGATGAAACCGGACGCGGCCTTGCATACTGTAGGAATCACCGAGATTCTCCACGAGTTCGCTGATGTACCCCTCCATGGCGATGGTGGCTATTTTCTCGGACTGGTAGAGCTTCTGGTGGATCAGCGACATGGCTTGTACCCGGTGCTGGCTGTCCAGGATGGCGGATACCGCCTTCTCATCCTCCAGGTAGGCGGCCTGGGAGTGAAGCAAACTCATTACAATCTGCAGGTTGTTTTTCACACGGTGGTGGATTTCCTTCAACAGCCATTCCTTTTCCTCCAGGAGCACATCCTTGTTGGCCAGCAGGCTTTCCTTTTCCGCCAGGAGTTGCCGAAGGGATTCGTTTTTTTGGTTGATTTCCGCCTGTTTGCCTTCCAGGAGCTTATTGCTTTTCCGCTTCATTTGATAAAGTCCATAGACGAGCACCAGCAACAGGAGTAGCAGCAGGGAGCCAATGATGGCAATGGTTTGCTGAAAGTCTTTCTGCTTCAGCATGGCCTGCTGCAGGTCGCTCTGCTTGGTCAGGAGGTCAATACGCTGCCCTTTCGCCCGGGTTTCATGCTCAATCTGCAGGTTGGCAATCTGTTTGCTTTTGGTTTCGTTGAAGATGGAATCACTCAACAGTTTATAGTGCTGGTAGTGCCGGAGGGCTTCTTTGAAATTACCTTGTGCGGAATCCAGCTTAAACAATAAAAACTGATGAAGTACGGCCTCGTTTAAGTAATTCACCTGTTCATTCACCTGAACCATTTTATTAAAATAATACCGGGCCTTGCCGTAGTCCTGCGTGGCCATGAATAATTCGCCAGCCACCTGGTACACCCCCATTCGGTAGGAGTCATCCGTGAAAACGAAGTTTTTACTTGCATTCATTTCCATTAAGTACTGTTCGGCCAGTACGATATGCTTCTTGGCCAATGAATACTGCCTCAGGGCCATGTGGCACTGGGTTTTAAACAGCGCAAGCATACCGGCACTGCCGAGGGAACGGGGAGGATTGTCCTTGGTAATCCTTTCCATATACAAGAGCGCTTCTTTTGCTCTCTGCTCTTTCAGCAGAACGTTGACCGCCAGGGACAAGGCATTGAACACATCCGTATCCTGTCTGGCCTTTTGCACATGTTGCAGGGCTTTTTCACAGCTTTTCAAGGCCTCCTCCGGCTGGTTTAGATCATTGTACAGGTAGCCCAGGTGCAGGTGGTAAAAAGAGAGGCGTGTGGTATCTTGGGTATGCAGCGCATTTTCCAGGGTAGCCAAACCATAGCGTAAGGCCTCCGGATAATTTCCCAGGGTTTTATAGACCCCCGAAAGCAAGGCGTAGGTACGGTGAAGGGAGGAGTTAGGGATAGACCGGTAGAGGACAAGCGTCCGCATTAATTCATCAATGGCCAGTGTATGATTGCCTTGGTGATGGTGCATTTGGGCAAGCGCCTCCAGCGTAGTGGCTTCCTGTTCCCTGTTTCCTATCTTCTGGTAGCGCACAAGTGCCTGCTTGAAGCATTTGATTTTCGAGTTCAGCTCGGTGGCAGCATAGGTATTGCCCAGCTCCCGATACGCGTTCGCCGCCTGAAGCAGATCACCCTGGCTGGAAGCAATGTCAATCGCCCTCCTCAGGGTAACTTGCGCCAGCTGGATATCGCCTTTTTCACGTTGGGCCTTGGCTAAAGACAGGCAGCTATCCCCCAAAGCCTGGCTGAGGGAATTGGATTTTGACGGAGCAAAAGAGTGCGCCGGAACTCCGGGAGCCGGCAGCAGCCATACCAGCAACAGATAAATGACGCGTAAATAATGGTTCATGGGTAAGCCTAAAGCATGGGGGCGCTCGTGCCAGGGAAGCCTAAACCGGAAATTCCTAAAGCGCGGGTCCCGGGTAAGATAGCCAGGCTGGTTTTCATACAAGGCTGATAAGCCTCCGGACGAATCGGAACCCCTTGCCCCTCTCTCTATCCGCTTCATCCTTATCAAAAGCAAAACCTCACAGGGGCTTGGCTCATTTTGAAAACCGTCAGCAAGGACAGCCCATACAATTGCTTTTGAAAACAGCCGCCTTCAACAATACCGGCTATTTACGTATGGAACTCCGAAAATACCGGATTTTTTGGGATATATCCAACCACTGGATGCCCACGCATTGGATCATTGGTTAGGGAAGTTGGGCCAATAGCCTCCTACACAGCTTTCATCCATAAAGCAAAGTCCTTGGCAGGTTTACCGGCAACGCCCATTCCTCTGACCATTCCATTCGATAGGGAAAGATATTTGATGCAATGTTGGGTTATGGGCCAAAACACCACCCTTGGCCATAGGAAAACTACCGGCACCAACTCCCTAAACACTCACTTGACCAGCCCAACCAGCGGCTTCCCTACTCGAACGATTGAAAAAACCCTTATCCCTTACCCTGGACCGTTTGCTGGCTTTTGAGGAGATTGAGAGACTGAGGGAGAAGTTGCAACAGGAAAACCACTATCTGCAGGAGGAAGTGAAAACGAC